>Ga0247609_10005457_pt1 | contig 12482 bp, 8 predicted proteins | sample 172DNAGHGlowgp2_FD_193487 | JGI IMG/M metagenome (GOLD analysis project Ga0247609, IMG submission 193487) | Sheep rumen microbial communities from Palmerston North, Manawatu-Wanganui, New Zealand - 1728 DNA GHGlow gp2 | ecosystem: Host-associated > Mammals > Digestive system > Stomach > Rumen ... | reverse complement strand
GTCTGCCGAAGGAGCATAAACGATAAATTCGTAACCTTCGATACCGTTATATTTCTTCTTGGTGCTTCCGAATACTTCGTAGGCTTTTACGGATTTGCCTTTAATTGCATCTTTTACGGATGCATCAAGAGTAATCTTAAAGCTGTAAGGATCGTAAACTTTATCCAAAGTAAAGTCTTTGTATTCTACTTTGAAATAATATGACGAATATTCAAAATTAAAAAACTCGGCAAAAAATCCCGCTTCGTCAACCTTTTCAAGCTTCAGGCTCTTGTTTTTGCCGTCCACGTTAAAATATGCGGTCACTTTTTCCGCATCGGGATAAAAAGCCTGAATTAGTTTGGATTTGCCTTTCTTTGAAACCGAAAGTATATCGCAGGGCTTGTTGCAGTCTGCGTATACTATCGCTTCAATGGCTTCCCAATCCATCATATTGTAATGTTTCTGATCCATAAGAATAACCCCCGGTTTATTTTATACAATGAATAAACATTCCGCTTCTAAGCTTCGGCTCAAACCATGTGCTCTTGGGCGGCATTAAAAGATGTGCATCCGCAACATTGAAAAGCTCGTTAATTGATGTAGGATACATAGCAAACGCAAGCACGCAGTCCTTATTGCATCTTCTTTCAAGTTCCTTAAGGCCTCTGATACCGCCGACGAAATCTATTCTCTTATCTGTCTTTGGATCTTTGATGCCAAGCACGGGATCGAGTATTTCGTTCTGAAGAATCGAAACATCGAGTCCCTTAATAGGATCGTCCGATTTAAACTCATCTTTTACGCATAAAAGAGTCCATTTTCCGCCAAGTAACATTGAAACCTGACCCTTTGCAGAAGGCTTGATAGGTTCGTTGCTTTCGGAAACTTTATCAAATACTTTGTAAATCTTATCTGCAAACTCAGCTTCGCTTAAACCGTTTAAATCTTTTACGACTCTGTTGTAATCCATGATCATAAGCTGATCGTCAGGGAAAAGAACGGAAAGGAAATAATTAAATTCCTCATCGCCTGTGTAGTCAGGATTCTCTTCTCTTTTCTTCATGCCTACCTTGCATGCGGATGCGCATCTGTGATGTCCGTCCGCGATGTAGATAGAATCCATTCCTTCGAATGCTTTTTCTATTGAAGCAATATCAGTTTCATCAGAGATAATCCATGCTTTGTGAGTGATGCCGTCTTCTGAGACGAAATCATATAAAGCAGGCGTTCCCTTAATCTTAGCAACAATTGAGTTAATTACTTCATTTGATCTGTAAGCAAGGAAAATGGGACCTGTCTGTGCCTCACACGCACTTACATGCTTAATACGGTCAACTTCCTTGTCGGCTCTGGTATTCTCATGCTTTTTGATGACGTTATTGATATAATCGTCGATTGAAGCACATGCTACGATACCTGTCTGAGAACGTCCGTCCATAATGAGTTCGTAAATATAATAAACCTTTTTATCTTCTTCAACGAAATCGCCTTTTTCGATTCTTTCCCAGAGCATATCATGAGCTTTCTTGTATACTCTCTCATCGTAAGTATCAACATCATCGGGGAAGGAAGTTTCCGCTCTGTCTATCGCAAGAAAAGAGTCGGGATTCTTTAAAACCACTTCCTTTGCTTCTTCACGGTTGTAAACATCGTAAGGAAGCGCAGCTATTTTACTGCATTTTTCAACTGTCGGTCTGATACCTTTAAAAGGAATTACTTTAGCCATTTTTTTATCTCTACTTTCTTTTTTATTTATCGTAATCAAAATAGTCGGCGTCTTCGTCTTTGCCGAAAGGAAGCGCTGCTCTTACCTTGGTATAAGCCGGTTTTAATCTTGCAACCATATTGTCCGTAAAAGTGGATACTCTTAATTTAACGGCTTCTTTACGAGCCTCACGCTTTTCGATTCTTAATTCTTTCTTGGTCTGCTTGATATTCTCTTTTACGACATGGTAATTGTAAAATCCGAGTTTATCGCAGAGTTCGTCGAATCTCTTTAAGTATTCAACACTTATTACAGCACGAAGATCTTTCTTCGAAAGCTTTTCATCCTTGGGATTAGAGAAAATCTCGAGGAATCTGAAGTCTTTTTTAAGATAATACATCTTTTCTTTGCCGAAAAGTTCGTACCTTTGTAATTTCTTTAAACCTTTCTTTTTAAGGAATATCGTTCCGTCATCTGTATGAATAACCCAGATTTTCTCCATGAATTTCATTCTGAAATCATTTGCTTCTTTATGCTTGAACGCATATGCGGGAATTGCAACGTCATATACGATATTCTCGGATTCACAGTATTTCTTGACGAATTTGGGAATCTTTTTGTAAATAAAAGGTATTTCGTCGTTAAATCCTCTGAGTCTTGCGATAAAAGGCTTAATATAAATCTTTCTTAAAAATTCTTCCACACTTAAGAAGAATCTGAATAAAACGAGGCAGATAAGGAATACGAGGATATTCAATGCCACGCCTATCCAGGGGAAGAAAACGTTTACGGTAAGGATTACAACAACAAATACAGTCTTAAATACTTCAAAGAGCGCACCGGAGAAAGGTATGAACGAGAAGCATGACTGAAGTGCATCCATCCCGAAGAAAACAGTTTTAACCACAAGATAAACAATTACCGATACAAGCGCCATAAATACCGAGAAAAGTGTAGCCACAACACCCATCGCCACACTTGCTGCACTCGCCTCAGGCGCACCCGCGGCCGCTTTTACGGTAGTAACAGCAAATTTATCGGTAAGTCCGACAACATTCATTACGCCAAGTGCAAGTATAAACACAAGGCCTAAATATTTTTCGAGTTCGCCCAAAGTACAAAGTCCGAAGACTTTGGTTGTCTCAAACGATTTCATCAGTTTGCTTATTACAAAGAATATGGCAACCAACAGAAAAACAATAGGATTGCCTGCGGGCGTCGGTACTATATTAAGGGGACTTCCGCAAAGTCTGTTGATATTTTCGATAAGTCCCAAATATACAAGTGCGGTAAAGGGCTCGGCAGATACTCCGACTACGGATGCATATGCTCCCGCTACATTTCTAAGCGACTTGCCCATAAACATATCGGTCAGGGTACTGATTGTCTCCGATGCGGGAACAAGTTCCTGTGTCTCGGAAGCTCTTACGATAAAATCTTTAATACCGAAAAACGGTGAGCAGAAAACCGCTACCAAAAGGCAAATCGAAGCATAAACAATTAACAATCGCTTATAACTTTTAATTTCTTTATATAACGCTTCTAACATTTTCAGATCTCCTCCATAAAATATGAGTTATAACTCTAAAAAATACCCATATATAGTAATGATATCACATCATATACACAAATACCATATATTTTGATTGCAACAAAATATATAAAATCACAAATATTAGGGTTTGTAAATATACGATTTTACTGTTAAAATCAATTTCATGATACTGAATATTAACAATATTTCGCTCTCGTTCGGCGAAAATACCATACTTAACAACATATCTCTTCTTTTAAACGAAGGCGACAAATGTGCCCTTATCGGCGATAACGGTACGGGCAAATCAACTTTGCTTAAAATCATAACCGGCGAATACAAGCAGGATTCGGGTGAAATATTCTTTAAAAAGGATATTTCCATAGGCTATGTGGCCCAGAATCAGAATTTCGAGTCCGACAATACCATTTATGACGAACTGCTTGAATGCAAAAGAGATTTAATCGAATATGAATCCAAAATTCGTGAGATGGAAGAAAATCTGTCAACCATAAAAGAAGCAGACATGGACGATTACATGAACAGATATCATTCCATGCTCGAAATCTTCGACAAAAAAGGCGGATATACATATAAATCCGAGATAAACGGCGTTTTAAACGGCCTTTCCTTTGCCGAGGATCCGAATAAAAAGATAAATCTTTTATCAGGCGGCGAAAGAACAAGACTGATGCTTGGTAAAATTCTTTTAACCAAGCCTGATCTTATTCTTTTAGACGAGCCTACCAACTATCTTGATATTAAATCCGTCGAATGGCTTGAAAACTATTTAAACAGTATTTCAAGCACGGTTCTTTTAGTATCGCACGACAGATATTTTATAAACAAAGTCGCAAACAAAGTCGCAGAGATCTTCTCTTCTTCCATTATCGCTTATGATGGCAATTACGATGATTTTATAGTCAAAAAAGAACAATACTTTGACAGTCTGACAGCCGCATATGAAAATCAGCAGCGTGAAATCAAAAGACAGATGGAAGTTATAAGGAAATTACGTTCCTTTAACAGAGAAAAAAGCATAAAAAGAGCAGATTCCAGACAGCGAATGCTTGATAAGATAGAAATTCTCGACAAGCCTGTTAATGCCGACAATGAAATGAAACTTTTCTTATCTCCCGACAAGGAAAGCGGTAAGGATGTTTTAAGCGTAAAAGGAATTTCCAAATCATTTGGTGAGAGAAAACTCTTTTCAGATATTGATTTCGAAATTAAAAAAGGCGAACATGTTGCTGTTATCGGTGCCAACGGCTCCGGCAAAACCACTATTCTTAAGATATTAAACAATTTAATTCCTTCGGATTCCGCGTGTGAAATAAAGTTTGGTTCAAATGTCACAATCGGATATTTCGACCAGCAGTCCACTGTTATTGACGATAATAAAACGCTGTTTGACGAAATCTCTGACACATATCCTAATATGACTCAGACTGAAATAAGAAATACTCTCGGCGCATTTCTTTTCAGCGACGATGATGTATTTAAGAAAATAGGTGTGTTAAGCGGTGGCGAAAAATGCAGAGTCGTTCTTGCAAAGATTATGTTGTCCAAAGCCAACTTCTTAATCCTCGATGAGCCTACAAACCACCTGGATATGACTTCAAAGGCAATTCTCGAAGAAGCGCTTAACAATTACGAAGGGACATGCCTATATGTATCTCACGACAGATATTTTATGAACAAGACCGCTGACAGAATTCTCTCTTTAAGTGGCGGAAAGCTCATTAATTATCTCGGTAATTATGATTATTATCTTGAGAAACGTGATGAATTAGAGAATAATTCTCCCAATAACGGCTTTAAAAATAACGAAAGTTCCTCAGGGGCAGTCAAATCAACTGTTTCGTATTCAAAGACAGAAGAAACTTTAACTAATACATCTTTTATGTCTGCTAATGAAACCGCATCCAAACTTGACTGGAAAGAGCAAAAACAAGCTCAGAGTGAAAAGCGCAAGCTTGAAAATAAAATTAAATCCATCGAAGAACAAATCGAAAAACTGGAGAACAAACTCTCTGCCATAGAAGAAGAAATGTCAAAACCCGAGACTGCGGTTAATTCAGCCAAACTTAACAAGTTTTGTGCGGAACAGTCCGAAATAAACGATAAGCTCTCATCCTTATACGACGAATGGGAAACACTTAACTCAAAAAAGAAACCGGTGCAAAACACCGGTTTCTCTCTTTTTAATTCACATTTTTAATTATTTCTACTTTATATACCCAATAAAGATATAACAGACCGTGCAAGCGATTATAATTTACAACCCTGTAAAATCATCGATAAAGGGTATTCGCATCCGTCTATTGCGGAAAATCCTGCACCGATATCATAATCAAATTCTTTTAATCCTGTAATAACCATTCCGTTATTGCACATACCCTGAATAATCTGTGACATGGAATGTGAATAATCGGTAAATGTTTTGGATTCATAACTTTTCTGAGTCATGTAATACATCCCGCCGTTACCTTTCCATTCATGTTCGAAATAGGAATAATGGCATTCTTTTTTATGATCAGCACTGTATACCTCTTCGCCCTCGCTTGCAAGCATATTGGTGCAGGGATGCTGTTCGTTGATAATAATCTCAGCTCCTGGTTTCATGCACTTAGAGATAATTCCAAAGAATTTGTCCAAATCGTCAAACCAGCAAAGCGCCCCGATTGTGATTATTACAACATCAAACATCTCTTTATAGGTGTCGTCAATATCATAAATATTGACTGCCACAAATTCACAGGGCAAATTAAGTTCTTTAGCCTTTTCATTGGCGAAAGCAACCTGGTTCTCAGCTATATCAAAGCCTATTCCCTTCTTTGCTTTACCACATTTTACCAAAGACATAAGTTCTCTGCCGTTATTGCAGCAGAACTGGCCTATCACTTTGCCTTCCGTATCAATAGTTTTTAAAACATTTTTGGTGTCTTCGTTAAAGAACGGGTAATCTTCGCTATTGATTCTTTCTGTAATATCCGCTCCCCACGAAGCGTCTCTTTTATCAAAAGCCTCTTCCCAGGCTTCTTTATTGCCTATAATATAATTTTCCATATTTACTCCTTTTAACATAAAAGACCTGAAGATACATAATCTCCAGGTCATATATACTATTAACAATTTTCTAATAATCTTATCAAGAGTCACATGATTAATTAAATGATTTCATCAAGTGTCTTCTTAATTTCTTTAATGAAGTCCTCTGAATTAAGAACCGTTACATCCTTAAGTGATGTGATAAGTGCGAGGTCCTTGGTCATCTTGCCTGCCTCGATAGTCTGAATTGTAGCCTTCTCAAGCTTATTTGCAAAATTAACGAGTTCGTCAATTTTATCAAGCTCGCCTCTTTTTCTTAAAGCGCCTGTCCATGCAAAAATAGTTGCAACGGAGTTGGTAGAAGTCTCTTCACCTTTAAGATGCTTGTAATAATGTCTCTGTACGGTTCCGTGAGCAGCTTCGTATTCATAGATTCCGTCCGGTGATACAAGAACCGAAGTCATCATTGCGAGCGAACCGAATGCTGATGATACCATATCACTCATTACATCGCCGTCATAATTCTTGCAAGCCCAGATAAATCCGCCTTTAGACTTCATTACACGTGCTACTGCATCATCAATCAGTGTGTAGAAGTATGTAATACCTGCAGCTTCGAATTTCTCCTTGTACTCATTATCAAAAATTTCCTGGAAAATATCTTTGAAATTATGGTCGTACTTCTTTGAAATCGTATCCTTTGTTGCAAACCAGAGTTCCTGCTTCGTATCAAGCGCATAGTTAAAACACGCTCTCGCAAAAGATTCGATGGACTTGTCGATATTGTGAATTCCCTGAATGATTCCGGGTCCTTTAAACTCATGGATTGTAGCACGAGTTTCATTGCCGTTCTCATCGGTAAATACAAGCTCTGCCTTTCCGGGTCCGGGTATCTTCATTTCCGTGTTCTTATATACATCACCATATGCATGACGGGCAAGCGTAATAGGCTTTTCCCAGTTCTTAACGCAGGGCTCGATGCCTTTTACGATAATGGGTGCTCTGAATACGGTTCCGTCAAGCATTGCACGAATGGTACCGTTGGGAGATTTCCACATTTCTTTTAAGTTATACTCTTCCACTCTTGCTGCATTGGGAGTAATTGTAGCGCATTTAACTGCTACGCCGTATTTCTTGGTTGCATTGGCGGAATCGATTGTAATCTGATCGTTGGTTTCGTTTCTTTTAACAAGACCCAAATCATAATACTCGGTTTTTAAATCAATATAAGGAAGAAGCAAATCATCTTTAATCATCTTCCAAAGTATTCTGGTCATTTCATCTCCGTCCATTTCGACTAGCGGAGTGGTCATTTTAATTTTTTCCATGTCTAACCTCATAAAATAATTAAATAAACAAAGGCATTCCGTACTCTTCGCAGATTACATTAATCTGGTTTTCAAGTTCGTTGTCTGTAAGAACGGTTACACGGCCTTCTTCGTACTGCTTGTCTACCCATTCTTTTAACTTAACAACGATATCATCCTTCTTATCAAGTTCGGAATCACCCTTTAAGTGATAATGATGATTCATCCAGTGAGCAATACCTGCAAGGCCCGATGTGTTCGAAATTGCGCACATAACAGGTCTGTTAAGGAATTTATCGGTATCAAAGATTGAGTAAATCTCTTCGTTCTTTAAAAGTCCGTCAGCATGAATGCCTGCACGGGTAACATTGAAGTTCTTGCCTACAAAAGGAGTCATAGGAGGAATATGATATCCGATTTCCTTCTCATAGTACTCTGCAAGTTCGGTAATAACGGTTGTATCCATACCGTTTAAATCACCTTTAAGCTGCGCATATTCGAATACCATGGCTTCAAGAGGCGTATTACCCGTTCTCTCACCGATACCAAACAGTGATGTATTAACACCCGAGCAACCGTAAAGCCATGCTGTGGTGGAATTAACAACAGCCTTATAAAAGTCATTATGGCCATGCCACTCTAAAAGTTCATGCGGCACACCTGCATTTACATGAAGTGCATAGATTGTACCCTGTACGCTTCTGGGAATAACTGCGCCGGGGAAATTTACACCGTAACCCATGGTATCGCAAAGACGAATCTTGATGGGAATTTTATATTCATCCATCAGTTTCATTAATTCCATTGCAAAAGGAACAACGAAACCGTAAATATCCGATCTTGTAATATCTTCAAGATGACATCTCGGAGAAATACCGCAATCAAGGCACTGACGGATTATCGAAAGATAATGATCCAGAGCCTGTCTTCTTGTCATCTTAAGTTTAAGGAATATATGATAATCGGAACATGAAACAAGAATACCTGTTTCTTTCATGCCGATTTCTTTTACGAGCTGAAAATCTTTTTCGCTTGCTCTTATCCAGCTTGTAACCTCAGGGAACTTATATCCGCGTTCCATACATTTAATAACAGCGTCCCTGTCTTTTTTGGAATATAAAAAGAATTCGCTGGCACGAATCATACCGTTCGGGCCGCCGAGTCTGTGAAGATAATCATATATGGTTACAATCTGTTCAGTCGAATAAGGAGCTCTTGATTGCTGTCCGTCTCTGAATGTTGTATCTGTAATCCAGATATCCTTAGGCATATTGTGAGGCACGATTCGATCGTTAAAAGGAATCTTGGGAACCTCAGAATAAGGAAACATATTTCTGAAAACGTTGGGCTTGTCAACATCCTCAAGAATATACATATGCTCTTCGATCTCAAGTAAATTGTTTCTGGGATTCAAAGAAACCGGACGATTCTGAAAGTTTTCGTATACATCAGACGATAAATTACTCATTTAAAGACCTTCTTTACAATACATTTGCCTTATTACAAGCTTTTTTATTATAGATTAAAGTAAAAAATATCGCAAGTGACAATTTATATTGAATATAATATAAAACAATAATAGAAACATATCGACAGGAATATGATATAATATGTCGCGGGGAAAAATCAAATTATCTTAAGATCGAAAGGAATTAATATGAAGAATAATAAAATAATTGCATTTATAGGTGTAACTCTTTTATCAGGTTCATTGCTTACCGGCTGTTTACCGCCGATACATCAGGCTGTAATCGGTCCGGACGATAAAGACAGTAATCAGGCAAACGCTTCTATCATTGATACTGACAATAGCAATGTTGATGTTACACCTGCCGTTACAGATCCTGTTGAACCCGATGACGGCAATACAGACAATTCAGACAACAACAATCCTGATGTTTCACAACCTGAACCGGATAATAACGATAACGATAATCCGGGCTTTACTGCAGACTACTCTGCTACTGAGGAGGATTATTTAAAATTTCTGAACGACGAAACCGAAGCCATGGTATCTTACCTATATACCGATTATCTCGAATTCGAGAAAGTTTACACTTACAGCGATATGCTTCAGGCAATAAATGATGCTGTAACCGAAGAATGGGGAGACGGCCGAAAAATCACGGAAGTTGATTATGCAATGATTGACTGCGGTAATGACGGATACCCCGAAATGGCTTTATTCATGACAATCGCCAACGGTAATTACGATCCGTTATACGAATATTATATTTTCAAATTTTATAACGGAAATCTTTTAATAATTGATTCCTATAATGCATATTACCGTTCCATGGGTGAATTAAATATCTACGGTGTATTCTATACATACGGAAGTGGCGGAGCCAACAGAGGTTATGAATCCTACCAGAGATGTAACAAAGACGGAATACACGAATTTATATACAGCGTTTCTATCGAAAGCGATATCGGTGAGGCTTCTATTGTCGGATATCAGATTCCTTCTTACATTGATCTTCCCGAAGATTATCCCCAGTATCACGAGACTGCCGGCAATATAATCTGCTATTCTTACAGTTTTGAAGAATACAGTTATGAAAACGATGGTGATGACGATTATTACAATCAGTATCTGGACCAGTTTATATATGTATTCACTGACAGACAGGGAAAAATAGTATATCCCGATGAGGAATATCAAAAAATATATGATCAATGCGGTTTTACCATTACCGATTTTGAAGGCGTAAACAATATCATTGACGGAAGGCTCAATGAACTTGGAATGGAAAAAGAAGAACTTCTAAACTCATTTACAGAACACTATGTTATTCCCAATTGGCAGGTAATTGACACATTTAAATAATAGATTTATAAAATTATCGCCCGTCTCAATAATGAGAACGGGCGATTTTTTATTGCTTATTATCTTAAGAATAAAATGATTCTGAACACGGCAAGCAGAATACCGAGAATAATCATAACGATTCCGCATATTCTGTTTTTGGCTACAGCGTTCGGATCGTCTCTTCTTTCCTTCTTGGTCGAAATTCGGGGAAACAAAGCCATAAACGCTCCAAGTCCCGCAATTATTATTCCAAGGAAAACAGGTATTAAATCATACAACATTATTCATTCACCCCCATTCAATAAATAACCTTATGATTATACTACCACGGAAAAACTTTATTTAACAACAATATTTACTATCTTGGCAGGAACGTAAATCTCTTTTACGATGGTCTTTCCTTCGATTGCCTTTGCAACACCGTCGACTGCTTTGGCTTTTGCAAGAGCCGAATCTTTATCTTCCGTCTTAAGAAGCTCTACAACGCCTTTTACTTTGCCGTTTACCTGAACGCCGATTTCAATGGTGTCTTCGTTAAGTGCTGCTTCATCGAACTGAGGCCATGCTTCATAAGCGATAGTCTTGTCATGGCCCAATTCTGACCAGATTTCTTCGCCTATATGAGGACATATACATGAAAGCATCTTGATAAAGCCTTCCGCATATTCCTTGGGACATGTTCCCTTAACGGCTTCATTTATAAAAATCATCATTTGAGCGATGGCCGTATTAAAACCGAGAGACTCAAAGTCTGATGTAACTTTCTTAACAGTCTGGTTGTAAACCTTGGTAAGTCTTCCGTCATTATCTTCTGTAATATTCTCTTCGTTGGTAAAGTAATTCCAGACTCTGTTAAGATATTTTCTGGCGCCTTCAACACCCGAAGAACTCCAGGGCTTTGAAACCTCAAGAGGACCCATAAACATTTCATAGAGTCTTAATGTATCTGCACCGTAATCTCTTACGATATCCGAAGGATTAACTACGAATTCGGGGAATCTCTTACCCATCTTAATGCCGTTTTCACCAAGAATCATACCCTGATGAACGAGTTTCTTGAACGGCTCTTTTACGGGCGAAATGCCTTCGTTGTAAAGGAAACGGTTCCATATTCTCGAATACATCAGATGTCCTACCGCATGTTCGGGACCACCGATATAAAGGTCGACGGGAAGCCAGTGCTTTAAGAGTTCGGGATCCGCGATAGCCTTATCGTTCTTCGGATCGATATATCTCATGTAATACCATGAAGAACCTGCGGAACCTGGCATTGTGGAAGTCTCTCTCTTGCCTTTGACTCCATTTTTCTCATATACTTTCCATTCAGTTGCATTTTCAAGAGGCGCCTGACCGTTCTTGCCCTTATAATCATCAAGTAACGGAAGTTCAAGAGGCAGTTCGTCATCATCCAAAACGTGAATATTACCATCTTCGTCATACCATACGGGAACAGGCTCGCCCCAGTAACGCTGACGTGCGAATATCCACTCACGGAAGTGATAATTGACGGTTCTCTTTGCAACGCCCATCTTCTCAAGCTTCTGAGTGATTGCTTCTTTGGCATCTTCTACAACCATACCGGTGAATTCTTCGGAATTAATAAGCTTGCAGCCTTTTCCAAGATAATCATATTTTTCAAATGCACATTCGCTTACATCTCTTCCATCGATAACCTGAATCATATCGATATTATGAGCAATGGCATATTCAAAGTCTCTCTGATCGTGTGAAGGTACGGCCATAACGGCACCTGTACCGTAGTTTGCAAGTACAAAATCACCGATGAACATACGGACTTCTTTGCCGTTAACAGGGTTAATACATGTTACACCCTTTAATTCACAGCCGGACTTCGTCTTGTTAAGTTCGGTTCTGTCCATATCGTTTTTCTTTAAGGTTTCGTCGATATAAGCCTGAACCTCTTCTTTATTCTCAATTCTGGGCATTAAATCTTTTACAATCTGTCCGTCGGGAGCAAGAACCATAAAAGTAATACCGTAAATGGTTTCGATACATGTTGTATAAATCGAGAACTCTCCGCCACCAACAATCTGAAATTTAACTTCCACACCTTCGGAACGTCCGATCCAG
>Ga0247609_10005455_pt1 | contig 12483 bp, 5 predicted proteins | sample 172DNAGHGlowgp2_FD_193487 | JGI IMG/M metagenome (GOLD analysis project Ga0247609, IMG submission 193487) | Sheep rumen microbial communities from Palmerston North, Manawatu-Wanganui, New Zealand - 1728 DNA GHGlow gp2 | ecosystem: Host-associated > Mammals > Digestive system > Stomach > Rumen ... | reverse complement strand
AAAGGTTTGAACTTGAACAAGGTGAAGGTTCCCAACTTGTACTCCAAAATAGTCCTGTAAGAGTAAGTCGAGTCCGCGCTGGTGGTAGCACGGCCTTCGGACTCCGCATAGGAATAACTCGCTGCCGGACGTTCCAATAGAATCTGGGAAAGGGCCTCCCCTATCTTGGTATCCGCCGCCTTATAGTCCTTGCTGTAGCTTACGCTGAAACTCTTTTCACGCACATAGGATTCGTAGCCCTTGGACTCCGCCTTGTCACGCAGTTCCTGTTCCTTTTTATTAGATGTCACCGAAAGATCGTTCTGGAACATGTCCTTGGTCAGGTTCGAGAAACTGCTCTTCTTCAAAAGCAGGTCATCCGTAGGCTTCATGTAGGGGCGCTTAGTAGTGCTGTTGTAGCCGAAGTTCATGGGAATATGGAATCCGAGACTGTCGGCCAGGAACTTGTTCAGGCTAATGTTCAAGTCGCCCGCAATGTCCAGCTGGGACGCCGCATCGGAAAGTTTCGGTTTCGGGGACCCTCCCGTAGTAGAAAGCGTTGCAAAATTTCCGTCCTGATAACGCACCGCACCCGATAGAGAAATAAAGTCCGCAAACTGTATCTGGCCAGAGGTTCTTGCCGCATAGCCCCATTCCGTATCCATGTCCGAAAGACGCAAGTCGTCAATCCAGAAAGTTCCCTTCAAATCATCTGGCGAAGCGTCTGCATCGGCGATAATGACAAAGCGAATCCAATCAATACGGGTCACCGACGGATTACCCACCAGCTTGATTTGTTCTTCGCGGGAACTGCCCTCTACTTTGCGGACCGTCGGCTCCAAGAAGGGAGGCTTACGGCCACGTTTCATGTCGGAGAAATCGGAAAGGTCCATGGCGAACGCGTTGGCCAGCCAGTTTTCTTCATGGCAGTCCTGAGGGCGTTCTCCGGAGTTGCAGCTGTACTTCACCGGACGGAAGCTCCATTCGTAATAATCGCTGGAACCGTCCAAAGAGCCTTCGCCAAACTGGATTGCAAAGCGCACGGGGACCTTGTCCGCTTCCGTTTCGTAGTGAATTTCCATCTTCAGCGACTTATAGCTGGACAAATCCTTCACATCATTTTCGAAGATACGGGTCACGCCCACTTCCTGGCCGGGATTCATATTCTGGTAATCCAGCACCAGGGCCGTTTCTTTCAGGGGCGCGTTGGTTTCGGAATCACGCTCCGTCTTGGTATTGGGGGACTTGGTATAGATGTTGGAATCTTCGCGGTTGTTGATGGTAGTAACCTTGATGCGACTGGTGTCACGGGTGTCCATGGATTCCTGCACCTGGGTGGCCATGCCGTTCACTTCCACCACCTGGGAATTTTCCGTAGAGCTGGTCTTGTAGAGGTCCGCCACCGTCGTTTCTTCCCAGGAGTTCCCTACCACGGCCAGGCTTACAATCTGTACCTTGGATTCGGCCACACCCGGATTCAAGCTTCCAAGCCACACCCTGGAATAAAGGGCTTCCGCCAAGATGGTCTTGTAATCGCTACCCGACGGCGACACGATGGTATCGTACTGGTTCAAGGGTATTCGCCACTTGCGCCATCCGTTTTTCAGGTCCTCGTAATCCATATGGTCCGTCTTGGACAAATCGATGCGGTAACGCACAAAACTAATGTCCGTGTCCAGAGAGCCGTTCTTGTTGATGTCTTCGGTATCGTACAGGCGTTCGCCGGAGTTGTTTTCGGTGCCGTTGATGTGTACCGACGGATCGCTTTCATCTTCCAAATCCTCGTCGTAATTATCCTGGGCAATATCCGTAGCAGAGGCATCCGAATTGGCAGCCGTAATCTCCGACGAAATACATCCCGAAATACGGCAGTCCCACACCAGGCGCTTTTCGTCGGAACCGGAAACCTTATCCAGGCCATTGTCGGTACGGGCAACCGTTGTACCCAGGTCGTTTTCGCCGTCATATTCCTCATTAGGTTCATAGCCGTTGATAGAAATGTCTTCGCTCATGAGACCCAAGTCCAAGTAGATAGAGCCTACGTTTCCGCGGGCCACCACTTCCAAGTACTTCATCTCGCTCAAGTCCTGGTAGTAGGAACTGTTAGGACGCATGATACCGCCCCAGGAGTTACCCACCAAGTTGTCGTTGGCGCGGAGGGTCATCTTCAGCACCGTCAGGTGCTGGTTGTCCACATCGGAATTGCCTACACTAGGATAGATGTACTTGTACAGTTCCGTGGTGTTGCTGTGCCAAATAAACTCGCCCTTGTGGCGATAGTCCTGGTTCTCGATGTAGGTCGAAGGCTGGCGTGCAACGCCACCCGGAGGCGATGCCGGATACCACGAAAGTCTGGTAAGGGGATAAGTAAGGCCCGAAACCGTAGATTCAAAATCTTCTACAAGGGCCTCGTTGTCTCCGCTGGTATTTGCGTTATGGCGGCTAGCGGCAAATTCTGCCTCGAACCGCCAGCTGGACTTGGCCTCCGTCTCAATTCCGGGAATCAAGTTCACAAAGTCGGTCAGTGCCTGGACCGTATCCTGCAGGCGCAGGTTCATGCCCCACAGCACGCTGGAGAAGGGCTCGTTCCCGAGAGTCGGGGTCTTGGCCGTTGTGCTCTGGCTCTTGTACAGAGCCGTGACACCGAAAAGGGAGCCCGTACCAAAGCCGTAACGCTCCAGCGGAAGTTCGGCTCGCGCGCCCAACAGCAACTTGTTGTCTATCTCGAACAGGGGTTCGCATTCGAAGGTGACCTTGATTTCCTTGTTGGGATCCAGGGCGCGCTCGCTCAAAAGTTCAATCTGGCCAAGTTCGTAGTTCACATCGTAATCTGTGCCGCGAATAAGGGTGGTGGAACCGGCAGTCAACTTTTCCGTACCCGGAGAAATATCCATGCAAGAACCCGCACTCACCGAATAGCTAGATGCAGGGTCACGAACACTGATGATAGAATTGCGGCGCTTTCCCACGGATTCAAAATAGAAGCGACTAGTGTAGCGGTTCAGTTTGTAAACCGGCAGCGTGTAGAGTTGCGCCATGGCTCCTGTGGAATCCAAAAGGCGCATTGGTTCAAGGCAGTTTTCCCTGGCACGTTCAGAGGCATTGGCACCCGAGTACTGCGACAAGGGTTTACAAGGGAGCCACATTTCACCGGTGTAGTTTCCGGAGGCGTCCTTCTTGAAGATGGTTGCATCGTTCACCAGCGGGCTTCCGGTGGAGGTGTCCGCCACCCCAAGAGTCTTGAGGTAAGTGCCCGTCATGCCGGACTTGTTCTTGAGGCGCAGCACAAAGCTGCTGGAGCTTGCATCAGAAATTCCAACGGAATAAACGTTACGGAGCATCAGCTTGTCAATGTCCGTCAGCTCCGAAAGGGTGGCGTCCCACTGGATCAGCACCATGCTGGAGCCATTCCTGATGGTGGTACCCGTACGGCCGCTACCATCGTTACTCCAGCTGGCGGCCACCAGGGTATTGCGGTTCACCCCGTTGATTTTTAATATACCCGTCTTGGAGTCGTAGGTGTAATCGCTGCTGGGAATTTCCACCATGCGTTCCACCAATTTCGTGATGGTTTTACCGCCTGGCGTCTTGTACACCACCGTAATGTTGTCCACCACATCCTTGGCATTGTTCAGGTTGCTGCGCTTAAAGAGTTTCAGGTTCGTGGCCGGGTAGTTCGAGGTGGTGCGTCCGGTAATGGCCGCACTGATATAGTTGTCCCTGGCCTCGTGATTCAAGAAATAGTAGCGGTAAGCCACGAACTGCTTGTCCAGAATCTGAAATTCCGTAGTGGACTCATTGGCGTTGATGGTATATTCTTCCTGGGAACCGCCATCCTGGGACGCGATGGTGGTAAGCCTCCAGTCGCCCAATTTCCAGTCCGCCTTGATACCGAATAGCCCCTGGTGGTTCTCGGAATAACCCGTCAGTTCCGTACCCGAAAGGGTCAGGGAGGTAGTACCCGCTTCCACCCTCTGGAGGATGTAGTCTTCGAACTCGTCCTTGTAAGATTCCTCGTAGACCACCCTCACCTGGTTCTGGATACCTAGGCCTGTTTCCACATTGTTGATTTCCACCGTGATGTAGGGACCGATCTTACCCTTCACCATAAAACTCGGGTCATAATGCAGCGAAAGCGACGGCACAAGACTGGTATTGGTGCTCCCCTGGGCGTCGTCTTTTTCGGCATAACCCTTGAGGCGAATGTCCATGGTTCCCTGGAGCATCAGCTTGGGCTTGTCCAGGCCAAAATCCTTCATCCAGGCGGGCATGGTCACCGGTACCGTAATGTCGAACACGGAACCTGTTTCCGGCGTTTCGTAGCCATCGTCCTTTTGACCCACCAGACCGTTCAGCCACAGGTTCTTGCGGCCCACGTCGTACATATCCGCCACGTAGTCCGTCAGTTCCGGATAGTGCGCGGTCCAGAGGGTCGTGGTGTCACGAGAGATGCTGTTCACCCGTTTTTCGCTCACGTCCATTTCGCGGGTGGCGATGTCGATGTCATGACTATAGACCTGGCCCCTGTTGTTCTTCATGAGCCTGGGAGATGCCCCGACACCACCGAAAGGCAGCATGCCGTTCAAGGGGGTGGCCGAAGGGGGCAATTCCATATACTGGTAGGTGGGCTGCCACTCCGTCTCTGCCGGATCCGGTTTCGCCTCTGTCGGCGCATATCCGCTGGAGTCCGCCTGAGCCCACAGGGAAACACTTGCCCACAGGATGGACAAGCCAAAGGCGAACAACCCCAAAGGGGTTCTATGCAAGAACCTTTTCAAAATATTCCGTCACAAAATACTGAATTTAGGGGTCCTAAATCCACTATTTTTTCAAGATTTTCGGGGAAATTAGAAAAATATGAATAGGGAGGGGCGAACGCCCCTCCCTAAAACCCTTCCCTACACGCTCATAATTACCAATCCTCGGGAACTGTTCGTTGGGAGGTAATTAAGAGCGTGGGCGCAAACTGCGTTTGCGCATTATTACAGGAACAGCTCGATTCCTCCGCGAACCTTTTCCCATGACTTGTTCTTCTTGCACAGGAAATCCATCATCTTTTCGTAGGTGGCGGTGTTGGCGAAGCCCTTCCAGAGCCTGCGTTCCACAGATTCGCCGCTGTCCTTGTCGATGGTGGTAATGGTATCGTAGTAAGCCGGATTGTCCTTGAATTCAGTAATCAGGATTCCCTTCAGGTCTTCCGTGTAGATACGAGAAGCGTACTTAAGGATAGAATCATTGAAATTCAGTTCGTTTTCCACCAGCCATTCGAAATCCTGGATAGGATCGCCATAGACAAGCCAGTGCTTGAGGGCGAGAGCCACCACCAGGTCCTTCACGGCGCTGCGGAAGATAAACTTGTCTTCGAGACGGCCATTGAAGGTAATCTTGGTCAGCGGGTTATCGTCGTTGGCCTCGATAGAGACGCCCTTGCCCGGGGTCACGCGGCGGATCTTGATGGGGAGTCGGCTAAGGAGCTGCCATGCCTTGGTGAAGGCGATGGTCTTGCGCACAAAATCCTTCTCCTTTTCGGGAGCCACACGCACAAAGGCGCCAAAGCAACGCTGGTACAGGGTTTCCTTGTCGAAAATGCAATCGCTAGAGCGGCATTCGCTGAGCTTTCCGTCCATCATAAAGAGGGTCTTGGCCAACTCGGGGCGCATGCGGACTTCGAGCTTACGGGTACGGGCCTTGAGACGCACGCCGTCCTTATAAACATAGGTAAAGCCTTCTTCCTGGTAACGCTGCCAAATGAAGAACTGCAGGTCGTCGGCGGCGCGCAGGTGGTAGCTGAACACCGGGTTCTGGCGGTTGTTGGCCATGGTCACCTGGTTCAAGAAGTTGTCGGCACCAGGATACGGCACCACCACCTTCACCAGCACCTTGGGGTTCACCGGCTTCTTGCTCTTCTTGGCATAGTGTTCGTAGGTAAACAGGGACTGGGCGCCGTTAATAATCTTCGGGCGTTCAATATAGAGCACCTTCTTGCCATCCCGTTCCTTGAGGCGCAGGTCATCACCCGTAAGGGTCATACCGTTGTGCAAGAAGGGGAAATCGTCCACGTTCACGTTCTGGTCGTCGTTACGTTCCATGGTCTGGAAAGCATCGATCAGGGCCGCGTTGGTGTGGGTCAGGTTGCCCAGGTAGGTACGGATGTTGGAACTCACGATAGCCATGTTGTGCTTGGTCTTGAGGCGCTTACCCAAGTTCACATGGTAGTCATAAATGGTGCGGATGGGGCAAAAACCGAGGAAAAGTTCGCCGTGATCGCTTGTGAGGTGCAAGGGATCGGAATCCATGACAATTTCCAGCTTGTCATCGGCGCTGCGGAAATCGCGGGTCAGGTCGTCGTGTTCGGCGATAATGTCCAGCTTGGCCTTCACCTCGTTTTTCCAGATGGTGAGCTTGCGGCGCATGTCCTTGAGGGTGCGTTCCAGTTCAGAGTCGGTAATGTCGCGGGTAGCGCGGGTGCGGAGCACCGTAATCTCCAGGGTCTCCATGTAGGGGCGGCTTGCCGGAGTATCGTCGTCCTCTTCCTCGTCGTCATCGCTAATCTTGTTCACTGCCCAGGGGTCAGCCTCTTCGCGGAGAGACATGAAGAAGGGGTTGGTGGGGTCGCTGGTGCGGAAAACGGCAATCTGGAGCTGTTTCAGGTCGGCATTCAGGTGAGAAACCACCTTCTCGAGGGGGGTATCCTCGTCCAGGAATATGAAGAATTCCATGAAACCCTGGGAGTACTGGAAGCCATGAAAGCATCCGTTCTCGTCAAGATTCAAGTGCCGAAGGGCCTTGATACGGTCATTAGGGTCATTGGGGTTCAAACTCAAGAGGCTAGCCACGAATGCTAGGCGTCGTTCCTGGGATTTTGTCAGTTCCATTTTTTCCTCAATTTTAGGCTTCTGCCATATTTTGCCATTAAAAATAGTTTCAAAAGCCTTACTTTGGGCATAAAAAATAGTAAATCTTAAAAAAAATTTCCACTTTGACCACTATTTAGTGAACAAATGTATAACTTTTAGCTATTTTTAACACATTTTGGGCAACCAAGCCCTTTTTTTTCGCAAAAATGCTATGATTTATTGTGTATAAATAGGAGAGTCTCTATGAACCTGCTCGATATTATTAATAAAGCAAAAGCCGAAAAGGCTAAAACCCTGGACCTATCCCAGCAGGGACTTCGCCTGTTACCCCCCGAACTTTTCGAAATCCAGTCCCTGGAAGAACTGAATCTGGACCGGAACAAGCTGGTGGAGCTCCCCGACGACATCGGGCTCCTGAAGAACCTGAAAAGCCTTTCCGTCAGCGAAAACGACCTGATGGAGCTTCCGGATACCATCGGGAACCTCTCCGCCCTGGAACACCTTTACCTGGGCTACAACAGCCTGTCGGAGCTCCCCGCCACCGTCGGAAACCTCACAAACCTCCATACGGTGAATATCGCAAAGAACCAACTTCTGGAACTTCCCGACGAAATCGGCAACTGGGCCAAGGTGGTAAAACTCTCCCTCCACGACAACATGCTCACCACCATCCCCGATTCCGTCGGCAAGCTGAAAAGCCTGGTGAAGCTGTACCTGGACAACAACGACCTGACCGAGGTCCCCGCCACCCTCGGGAACCTCACAAGCCTCGAAATCCTGATGATTTCCGGCAACCAGCTGAGCGTGATTCCTCAGGAATTCGGCAAACTTTCCAAGCTCCGGGAACTGGTGCTGGACGCAAACCAGCTGGAAACACTGCCCGAAGCCCTCGCCGACTGCAAGAGTCTCGAAACCATCTCCATCAACGAAAACCCCATGGAAGACGGCCTGCCTCGGGCTATCCTCGACAAGAAGGGGCTGAAGATAGACCAGTAGCGCGCCAAGGGCGCAGTGGTTAGTGGTTAGTGGTTAGTGGTTAGTGGTCAGTGGTCAGTGGTTAGTGGTTAGTGATTAGTTGCTAGTTACTAGTTATTAGTTGTTAGAGAAGCAGGAATGGAACATTGAATTTTCTGGTCCGCACAATCAAGAATAGTCTAGTAACTAGGAACTTGGAACTCAGAACTTTCCTGCTGTTCTCTTTTGTCTTATTCACCGCCTGCAACGATTTCATGGAGCCGGTGGAAAGCACTCCGGAGCCCACCGCCTACGAGTTCAACTACTGGCTATTGAACCAGACCTACCTCTACGAAGAAGAACTGAAAAATCTTCCCGAAACGGGGGACAGCATTCCCCAGCTATACTCCGCCCTAGAAGACCGTTACACCCGATACTATCCGCCCTCCAAAAGCGAGGCCGCCGAAGCCCACATGAACACCTCCATCGTGGAGGGAGACTTGGGCATGGAATACCTGGTCATCTACACCGAAGGGGATGACCTCTCCTACCCCATCTTGATTTCGAGAGTCTATGCCGACAGCCCTGCCGGCAGGGCCAAGGTTCCCCGCTACGGGCGGATCATCTCGGCAAACGGCATTTTATTGGACGGTTACGACTCCAAGGTGGTGTACGATTCCATCGTAGCCTACAGCGCCAACGTGTCGCTTACGATATTTTTCAACGACAGTCTGCTTCAATTTGACCTGACCAAGGAGACAATTTACGCCCCAACCGTCTTTTTGGACACCCTCGAAGGTGTCACCTTCGTAACCATCACCGAATTCAAGGAATCCACCGCAGACAGGGAAAAGGGAACCTTCGGCGAGCTCAGGGCGTACCTGGATTCCACGAAAAATGAGCCCTCCCCACGAGTGCTGGACTTGCGGAACAATCCCGGCGGTCTGATCAGCCAATGCATGTCCGCAGCGGACCTGTTTGTAAAAGACGGATCCATATCTATACGCAAAATGGTATCATTCAACAACGACGGAAAACGGAGTCACTCGTCCGCAACTTATAAGGCAAAACCTGGCGATTCTGGCGAAAACGGAAAATATCTGGTGCTTGCCAACAGGGCATCCGCCTCCTGTGCCGAAATATTTATCGCCGCCGTCAAGGAACAGGGCAACATCCCCCTCGTCGGAGAGACCACTTTCGGAAAAGGTATTGGACAAGCACAATGGAAAACCTTGGAGGGCGGACTTGCCGTTATTACCAATCTGGAATTCTACACCCCAAAGGGCAACACCTACCACAAAAAGGGAATCGCCCCCGATATAGACTGTCCGGAAGGAGCTTCAAGGGCATGCGCCCTGGATGCCATCAAAAAACTATACAGCGTCCCACCCCAAACTCAAACGGCAAAATTGTCAACGACAGAGCTAGCCGTAAAAGAAGCCTTACTGGCCGCAACAAAAAAAGACGCCACTGCAAAGGGCTTTGATATCGGGGGTGCATTGGATTCCGTCGTTTATTTTATAAATTATCCTTATACACCGTAGGTTCTTATGTGTTTCAAAAAAATCACCCTTTATTTCCTTACCGCTGTTCCACTAATGCTATGGACGGCTTGCACCGTCAAGCACGCCGACAGCGAAATCGCCATGCCCGACGACGAAGCCAACAACGAAATTCCACAGAATCTTTCTGTTGCCGATCAGGAAATGATTGAAAACTACCAGTTGCTCAGTTTTTTCTTTATCGAAGCAAACCAGAAACTAAGCGACATTAATCGCTATATCGGTCTTGGCGAAAAAGCGGGATATTCCCCCGACTATTATGAATTTCCCGACGTCTACTATATGTACGGTCAAATGGGCGACGATTATACCAGATATTTCGGACCTTATTATGTAAGCAAATATGATTTGGACTTGGCCTCGGAGCCCTCGTACAACATTGCCATCTCTGTACAGCCCGTCGATTCCCAGTTGGTAATCACCCAAGTGTTTCCTAACGGTCCAGGTGATAAGGCAGGGCTCAAGGTTGGTGATACCATACTCTACGTAGGCACCACCAAACCTGGCGACGAAGAGAGTTTCGAAAAACTCACTTCCGGAAGCGAAGGCGACAGCATTTCCTTTAAAATCTTAAGAGAAGGCGACACGCTGGATATCTCGGCAAACCTTTTCTGCTACCTTGAACCAACCGTATTCGTCAGCTATCGTGATTCTATCCCCATCATCAAAATTGCCACCTTTGAAAACTTCAGTGCCATAAGCTGCAACGAGGCAAACTCCGCCAGTGAAGACAGTAGCAAGGGAACGTCGGACGAAGTTAAAGTCGCTCTCCAAAACACCAAGGGTGCAGCAATCATTGACCTGAGAGGCAATCCCGGCGGAGCCCTTGACGCGTGCCTTAAGGCAACCGAGCTGTTCCTTTCCAAGGGTGACACCATCGGAACCCTTGAATACACGGAAGTCGCCCCCGATGAAGTTCACCAAATGATTCTTTATAACCACCTGGTAGCCTCCGACGATGGCATTGGCAAAGGACGTTACTTTGTATTCATGGCAGACACCAATAGCGCAAGCTGTTCTGAGACCATGCTCATGGGCGTCACCAACACCACACAATCTCCTATTGTGGGCATGCTGACCTACGGAAAGGGAATCGGGCAGTACAACATACCGACTGGTGCAGGCGGACTCAGCATGATTACCTCCATGAAACTTTACGACAAAAACGATGTTTCTTACCACGACAAGGGAATCGTACCGGACTACGCTATTTCAGACACCCTCAAGGCACTAGACAAGGCGATAGAAATCGCCAAGCTCGGAAAAGAAAAGAGATCAAAGGGCTACGGCACCGAAAAACAGGGCCACTTTAAGAACTCCTTTGCCAAGAAAGCCTCTCCCACGAAGGAGCCTGCCAGAGGCGGAGCGTACAAGGTGATAAAGAACCCGCTGATGAAGTAGTGAGTTATGAGTTATGGGTTATGAGTAGTGAGTTGTGAGTGGTGAGTTTTTATAATCGCGCCGAAGGCGCCAAATTGTGGACTGATAACTAATCTCACCTCAAACCCCTAGCCCCTAGATCCTAAGCCCTAACCCCTATTCCACCACCCGCATGTGGACCATCACGTCGGTGGTATCGTTTGCTTTTACAGCAGGTGCAGCCTGAGTCAGCTCTATCTGCTTGCGAATTTCCGCCACCTGCTTCTTGAGACGGGCCAGGCGGGCACCTTCCAGCTTGGGCGTTGCAATCATAGTCTTGGAAAGCGGGTTTATCCAGGCGCCGTTGGCATCCTTGAATCCAAAATGCAGGTGAGGTCCTGTGCTTCGGCCCGTAGAGCCTACGCGTCCGATGGCCTGACCCGGCGATACCTTTGCCCCAACGGCCACACCTCTAGACTGCAAATGCATATACCAACTTACGGAATTGTCCCTGTGCTTGATAGCAATCTTGTTTCCGCTTAAATCGTCATAACCCGAAACAGTCACGTTGCCTTCGGCCACGGCATGGACCACCGTACCTGCCGGGGCTCCATAGTCCACACCGTAATGGACCTTGCGCTGACCCGTAATGGGGTGAATTCTGGAGCCGAAGGAACTGGTAATGCGAAGGTGTTCCAGCGGGTAGCGGAGCCCGTCAAAAACCAGAGCGTCGCCCGCTTCGGTATAGTGGGCATTGTAAGAACTCTTGGGATCTTCGTCTTCGTAACGGAACGCCTCATGGTGGCCCACAATCCTTCCGTCAAATTCGGCATAGATAACCTTACCGCCCACCCAGATGGAATCCTGGTAGTAGGAATCTTCTAGAAGCACACGGAAACGGTCTCCGGCGCGGGCCAGCGGGAATGCCACCTTGCACTGAAGCACTCCGCTCACGATACCCACCATGCGGCCGGGGATTCCCACCTTGAAAAGGATTCCGTTCAGCGTGCTACCTTCTTCCAGGGCGCCCTCATAAACGGACTGCTTCTTGACCACGGGCTTTTCGACAAGCTTATAGACGAAACCGGTGTCTGTTTTGCTCACCAAATGGACGGTTATGGGGTTCGGCGCATAGCGGAACCGCTGCACCCTATTGGTTGAATCTACAGAGACGTAAAAAATTTCGCCAACCCGAAGCTTGAATTCCACACTGTCCTGCATAGCGGCATAGACGCGGCCCAGGTCTTCTTCGCCGTGACTGACCTGAGCCTTGAGCCTTGTAAACAGATGGAAGGGCCCCTCCCCCGCACGCACCGTATCGCGAATGACGCGAACATTTCTGACCAGGGCTTCAGCCGAGGCGATTTGGGCATTCAGGGAATCCACACGGGCTTGCAAGCTTGCGCGTTCCGATTTCAGATTCTGAATAATTTCTTCTTCGTTACAGGCAATTAAAGGAAGTACAAGAAGCAGGGAAAGAGCTAAGCGCAGCAAACAATTCATGGAGTAAATATAAAAATCCCCCACTCAACGCAGGGGACTTTCAAATTGCAAAGTAAAACGATTACTGAGCGGCAGCCGGGGCAGCAGCGGCAGGTGCGGCAGCAGGAGCGGCGGCCGGAGCAGCAGGAGCAGCGGTAGGCTGAGCAGCAGGTGCGGCAGGAGCAGCAGCAGGCTTAGCAGCCGGGGCTGCGGCAGCAGGCTTAGCTTCGGCCTTGGCAGCGGGGGCTGCGGCAGGAGCTGCAGCAGGCTTAGCGGCCGGAGCGGCAGCC
>Ga0247609_10005454_pt1 | contig 12488 bp, 9 predicted proteins | sample 172DNAGHGlowgp2_FD_193487 | JGI IMG/M metagenome (GOLD analysis project Ga0247609, IMG submission 193487) | Sheep rumen microbial communities from Palmerston North, Manawatu-Wanganui, New Zealand - 1728 DNA GHGlow gp2 | ecosystem: Host-associated > Mammals > Digestive system > Stomach > Rumen ... | reverse complement strand
CGAGATGAGAGAATTATTTGATCTTTTAAAAGAAAATGGAATTCAAATAGATACCGGTTTCAGCGGTGAAGAAATTGCAGCTGTTGAGAATCTGTATGAGTTAAGCAGAAAAGCAAAACTAAGCGATTGCGCTGTTCCGAAATTTTTCGGCAAAAGGGGTTTGGGGCGATTCGCCTCCAACAAGCGTTAAGAGCATTTGTCCCACAAATGCACTGCTTGCCACTTTTTTAATAGCCCTCGTAGGGATTCTTTAGAAGCGGCGTTATCAACTAAACTAACATAAAAATTGAATACTAACATTATATGTGTTAGTATAAAATAAAAATGTTAGAAAGGGCTAAAATGAAAAAACTTTTCGAACAAGTATACGGAAGAAAACTGGATTCATTTGAAGAAACGAAATACTCTTTGCCGTTATATTTGCAAGATGGAAAGAGGTTTTACAGAGTGTCTGTTTCTGAAAAAGCATTTGTTGTTGCTTTTTTCGAAAATCAGGAGCGATTTAATATAAAAACCTTAAAAAAACAGTTGGCATCCTACCAAAATGCTCTAAAAGAGGATGTTGTTTATGGTTTTGACAAAATCAGTTCTTTTCAGCGTAATAGCATGATTGAGAATGATATTCCTTTTGTATCGCGTAATGGTCAGATGTATTTGCCATTCATGGGTGTGCTGTTTGAAAAGTGTGCCATGGGTGAGGATGTTGTCAAGGAACGCTTTGCGCCGGGATCACAGCTCCTTTTTCTCCTTTTTTTATATGAAAATGATAGTTATACAAAATTGGAGGCGGCAAAGAGGTTGCAGGTTTTGCCGATGGCAATATCCAGAGCATCAAAGCAACTGCTTGAAAAGGGATTAATTGAGGAAAAGAAGCAGGGCACTGGAATTGTAATGACTGTTAGCGTTAAGGATCGAAGAGAGCTATACGAAAAAGCAAGGAAATATTTAATTAATCCTATTCAAGGAGTCATGTATTTGCCTAACGGAAAAGTGGATAGCAGCGCACCTGCATCAGGGGAATTTAGCCTGTCTCAAAGATCTGAACTGGGTTATCCGAAGTATGTTGAGTATGCATTATATAAAGATTTGCCATTCTTTAAAGAGTTAGTTGGCGTTGATCCGGACCTGAACTATGAGGCTGATATTGTTCGCGTTCAAAAATGGAAATACAATCCGGTTATGTTTTCATGTAATGGGCAAGTTGACCCTGTATCGCTTATTTGCACATTTGAGGATACTAATGATGAGAGAATTCATAAGTGCCTGAAAGATGTTAAGGAGGAAATCTGGAATTGGCAGATAATATAGAATTAAAAAATAATCTTATGTCGTTTAAAGAGACATTCCGAGAATATACGGATTATTATACCGTGATAGGTGGAACTGCTTGTATGATCCTTATGGAGGAGGCGAGCAGAGACTTTCGAGCTACAAAGGACGTTGACATGATTTTGATCATGGAGGATGGTGGCAAGGAGTTTTGTAAAACTTTTTGGGAATATATATTGCGAGGAAAGTACACATGTGGTTGGAAAAATTCTGATCCGCACTATTACAGGTTTACAGAACCGGCTCCGGGGTTCCCGTCACAGATAGAGCTGTTTTCCAAACGAACAGATTTTGAAATGGATTCCCGCATTATTCCTGTTCATATTGATGATGACGTATCTAGCTTGTCAGCAATTGCTTTGGACGAGGATTTCTACGCTTTTATGAAAAATGGACGAAGAGTAGTTGATGGGGTCTCGGTTTTAGGGGCTGAGTATATTATTCCATTTAAAATGTATGCATGGCTCAATAACATCGACTTGAAAAAGCAGGGAGTGAGAGTCAACGCTGATGATATCAAGAAGCATAAGAATGATGTGTTCCGTTTACTACCGTTGATTAATCCTGATGTAAAGATTCAGACGGTTGGAAATGTTAGGGAAACTGTTCTTTCTTTTATTGAGAATATGGGCACGGAAACTGTAGCAGATGAATTTCTTTCAAATAGAAGAACGAAGGAAGAATCGCTGGATGTCTTCAGAAAAATATACTTATAATGGGAAACATATTATAATAGCGATTCTGCAGTAGATGATGCAGCACAGGAAATATAATAAAATCCTGTGCTGCTTTTTAGAAGTTTGGGCATTATATCCTTATTTCGTATCTTCGCACAAATATATGTGAGTTGTGCATGTTTCTATATCTGTTATATAAACAGTTTTTTCATCAGCTGTTATATATACTCTTGGAGTGCTTCGCTGAGCTAAGTAATCTTGTAAAGTCAGTTTTTCGTTTTGGGCAAGAAGCTTGTCCATTTCTTCATCTGTTAAAACCAGCAATTCTGTTAGTGATGAGATATCTATTTTTTCTGATTTTTTTTCTTTGTCTAAGACATACGTCCTCATGATCTTTCCACATGATTCAGCTTGAACCTCATATACCCGTTTGCAGGAGGTACAGTACCAATATTCGACAGGTTCATTTCTATCCTGAAAACTGTTATTGCAATTATTTTTTTCATCCCATCCGGTGTAAAAATCCCATAACCTTATTTGAGGATTGGAATTAATGGCATCCTTAACCTCTTGGATATAATAGATACTTAGCCTGTTTTTTGAAGGGGATATAGTATTTGCCATTTCGGCACCACATTTACATCCTAATCTTGCCATATCAGCCTCCTTGCAAACGTAAAAACGTCATTAATGAAACTAACATAAAAATTGAATACAAACAATATACATGTTGGAAAATGAATATGAAAGATATACGGCAGAGATGCTGCATTTTTTATTATAAGAAAATGATTATTATGCTTTAATTGCTGCTTAATATTTGGCTGATAGAATAATAATGAGGATTTGTGTTGAGTTCTGAGTATATATTCTCTGGTGTATTAACTATTTGTTGTGATTACTAAAATAGCTTTTTCATATAACAAGTATTTTTGTTGATGTGAAAGGAAAAAGAAATGGAAAAAGCAAAAAACGCAGGTGAACCCATAGCGTTAACTGGAAAGTTATTAGAATTCAGAAATGCATTAGAAAGCGAGATTGAAACAATTGAGAGGGCTGGTCAATCATCAACACTACTAACATCGGGGAAACGGGTGATAAATAGTGGTGCGGATTATTTGTATAGATTTAAAGTTGAGTACATGCCTGCGATTCCTGCTGATACACCATGCAAACTTACTATCGAAAGGAATTCTTATAATGTTACGGTTGTAAGTTTTGATGAGAGTGAAATAATCATTTCTTCAAGTGTAGAATTACCTGATAATATGTCGACAGCTAAACTTGAAAATGGATCGGCTATTCTTATGGAACGGCTGATTAAACGAATCGAAGATAATTCCGGAAAAGAGAATCCTTCGGGTGATAGAATGCTTCCGGATGATGGTAATGAGCCTACTTTTTCACAGATTTATCCCATTGAGAAAATTGTTTATAGTGATAATCTGACGGATTCGCAGCGGAAGGCGGTTGATTCGGCTTTGGCTAATGATATTACTTATATTTGGGGACCGCCGGGTACAGGAAAGACAACAGTTATTGGAGATATTATTCGGAATCTATATAAGAATAATAGATCTGTTTTAGTTGTGTCCCACACTAACGTTGCGGTTGATGGTGCAATCGAAAAAGTGGTTAAAGAAAAAGATTCTGGTGAGGTGTTAAAGCGCGATGATGGTAGCTGTCCAGTATTAAGGTTTGGAATTTCACAGAAGGATTTGTGCGAAGAAGTTAAAATTGAGTATCATACAAAAAAACTGGGCGAGGATTTATATGTGCGCAAAGGTGAAATAGAAAAGGAACAGCGCCGTTATAGGAAAACACGTGATGACGCAAGGCTGTGCATAGAGAAAATAAATTGGATCGAGGCAAGTAGTGTAATTTATGATGTTGTAGAAGAAGAGAGAGAAGCATTTAGGAAGGTTAGAGAATGGGAGTATGAGCTTAAAAAGCAAAAAGACAACGAAGAAAAATTTATTAATGAACATCCGGAAGTGCTGAAATATAAAGAATACCAACAGGAAGAAGAACGTCTTGAGAAGAAATGTAAGGAAGAAGAGGATTTATTACAGCGTATAAATGAGAATATCCCACGTTATAAGAACGATATAGTAGTTGCTCAAGAGGAAATTGCTAAACATAGAGTTTATGATGTGTTATCTCAGCAACTTTCTGAGAAAATGCCGGAAAGCTTTTTGACTACAAAAATATCTGAGTATGGTAGGAATATTAGTACTTTAGGAGAAGAATTACAGAAATTAAAGGATAGAGACGAGGAATTAACTGCAACTATCTCTAATGGGAAAAGAAATGCGATTTCAGCTTTTTTGGCGAAAAAGAATATTGAGAATTTGGAAAGAGAAAAAGTAACTAATAATGATAAACAGAACGAACTTTGTAATCTAATTTCAACGCTCGAGCAAGTAATAGATTCATATCAAGTTCAGTTGACGGAGGTGAAGAGTCTAAAAGCGCAGTTGAAGGATGTTATTCCGAAAGAGTCAGAGGAGTATTGGGCAAAAAAGAAAGAGAACGCAGAAAAAGCAATTCAAAATGCTGTGGAAACTCGTGAAGGAGCAAGCAGAATATATGCTGAATTACAGTCAGATCTTTTAAAATGCAGGAAATTGCTTGATGCTCTTGGAAACAAAGCGAAGGAATATGAGATTTTACTTGAAACGACTAAATCTATCGAGGATAAATTCAATTATCTTAGCAGCATATATGCCGCGGCGTTGGATAAATCGACAGAGCTTATTGATGATGCAATTAATACGGGAAGAAGATTCCTTCCTGATAGGATTGATAATATCTCAGATAGAAATAAGCATCTTGAAATTTTGGAGGATTGCATTAGAGAGATCTCACGAGAAATAGAAGGAATAGATAAAGCAGCTGTGGAGAATTCATTGAATGAAGTGCAGTTGAAGCTAAGAGAGCTTTCTGTTGAATTACAGGAGATAGAAGATAAAATCAATAATCTTATTAAGGAAGCTATTAATAAAGCTGAAATAGTTGGGACGACGCTTACGAAAGTTTACTTAAGCGATTTGCTTCAGGAACGACAGTTTGATACGGTGATACTGGATGAGGCATCAATGGCACCTATTCCGGCATTATGGTGTGCGAGCTACTTGGCAGAAAAGAATATCATTATAGTGGGCGATTTTCTTCAGTTGCCTCCTATTGTTATGTCTGAAAGTCCGATTGCAAAACAATGGCTCGGAAAGGATATATTTGTAGTAAGTGGAATGCAGGAGAAGGCAAGGCAGGGGGTGAAAAAACCAGAGAATTTTATCATGCTTAATGAGCAATTTAGGATGGAAAGCGAGATTGCAGACATAGCAAATATTTATTATGGAGAGTATGGGGGCTTGAGGTCTCAAGAAAATTTGGCTGCTAGAGTAGAAGCAAGAGAATATTTTTATTCATGGTTTCCTGAGGATAGAAATAGCAGAAGTGTTGAAATCGTAGATACTTCAGAATTACATGCTTGGGTTACTTCTGTTCCACAAGGGAAAAATCATAGCCGTTTGAATTGCTTTAGTGCTGCGTTATGTGTTGAAATGGCTTTTTGTTATGTTGCCAATTACATGAAAAAAATCGAAGTGGATTGTGGAAACGTTGAGGCACCCAAAGTAATAATAGTTGCGCCGTATAAACCTCATGTAGATAGAATTAAACAGCTGATTGAAATTGGTAAGACTCGTTATGGCTTGTCAAAGGATTTGATTAAAGTTGGTACTATTCATAGTTTTCAGGGAAATGAAGCAGATATAGTGATATTCGATTTAGTAATAGATGAGCCTCATTGGAAAGCAAACTTGTTTATGACAGATAGCGCAGTAAATGATAATCTTAGGAAGATGTTTAATGTAGCTATCACTAGAGCAAAATTCAAGTTGTTTCTGGTTGGGAATATCAGTTATTGCTTGAAACGCGCGAAAAACAACGCGCTTAGAGAACTGCTGGATAAACTTATTATTGATGAGAAATTTCAAGTCAATAATGCCAAAGAGATGTTTCCGAATCTATATGTTTCAATACCTCGTTCGTTTGCGGGGGAGGGGCTTGAAATTGGTGATCTTTTTGTTTGTCAGGAAAGTGAATACTACGATTACTTTTTAGAGGATATTCATTCAATAGAAAATAGAATGATTATTTTTTCACCGTTTATGACTGAAAATAGAATTGGGCAATTAGTTTCGGAGTTTAACGATACAATTAAAAAGGGTAAGGAGATTATAGTAATTACACGTCCTTTGTCTGATAGAGGAAAGGGTGAAGCAACTCATTATAAAAAGTGTGAAGAAGAGCTTATTAATATTGGCGTAAAGCTGATTCATAAAAAGGGAATGCATGAAAAACTTGTTATTATTGATGATTCTGTAGTGTGGACGGGCTCATTGAATACTTTGAGTTTTGCCGGCAATACTGGAGAGGTAATGACAAGGGTTCATGATGAAAAATATACAAAGGGCATGACAGATATGTATGGTATTCCCAATATTGAAAAAGCTATTGATTCGCGATATGAATTAAGCTGTCCTATTTGTCATAGTCAAATGAATTTAGGAGAAAGCGATAAGGGAGGTTTGTATTGGAAATGCTCGAATTGTGATTATGGAAGAGATTTTAAGCAGCAATATCCTGTTGATGGAATTTTAAGATGTAAATGTGGCGGTTTATATAAATTTGTTATGAAAAATCAACCACGGTGGGTGTGTTCTGTTAATCCGAAACACTATCAGATTATGAGAAAAGGTGATTTGAAATTTGAGAAAATGGCTGCTTTAATTCCAACAAAGAGGGAAAGAAAAGCTGTTGATGCGTATTTTGAAGGCAAGGTGAAAGCTAGAGAAGAAAAGAAACGTGGTAATACAAAAAAGAATACAACGCAATCTGTTAATATAGCAGAAGGAGAGCAATTAAGCTTAACAGATTTTGGGTTAATGTAGAGCAGCTTTGATGGAGTAAGATGTTCTATAGACTGAGTTGAATAGGTTGCTAAAACACTTTATACATCTTTTAATTCTTCCGGTAAGTTTCCTCGCACCGCCGCTTCTGAAGAATCCCTACGAGGGCTATAAAAGAAGTGGCAAGCAGTGCATTTGACAGACAAATGCTCTTGACGCTTGTTGGAGGTGTAACACCCCAAACCCCTTTTTCCGAAAAATTCGGAACGGCGCTAACGCTTAATAAGTGTATTTTGATCTGACTTGATGGTAGTTATTTTTCAAAAAAACATATAGAATACTTTTTCAAAAAATCTGAATCTGATGAAAATGAGAGATTCAGATTTTTTTATTTTTGCATTGCCTTGAAAATCGTCTTTCTTAAATATCGAACGGATGTCGCAAATGTCGACGTTTTAGAAAAGCTGCAAGAGATATCATAAATGTATCTAAGACATACGTTTATGAAAGGAGGAGCAAAATGATGGACACAATAATTTTTGTAATGAGAGTGCAGGGAGGATTTGAAGATGGATGAGCTAATAAGAGAAGTGCCTCTTTGCGAAAAATATACTCTTTCAATCAGAGAGGCAGCAGAATATTTTGGAATCGGGCAGAAGCGGATAAGGCGAATAATCTCATTTGACCCGACTGCCGATTTTATTATCACGGTTGGAAATCGGAGACAGATAAAAAGGAAAAAATTTGAGGAATATATAGATGTTGCTACCTGCATATGAATGACATAATTACCTGTCCTCAATGGCGCAAAGGCTCTGATTATGGTATCATGGTGATGCCATATTGGAGCCTTTCTAAGTAGGAAGGAGACCAATATATGAGTAAAAAGAGACGAGATAATCGCGGTCGAATCTTAAGATACGGTGAGACACAGGAAAACACCGGTCGCTATAGATATAAATATTTAGATGCTTTTGGTGAGGCAAAATATGTTAGATCATGGAGACTTGATGTTAACGATCCGGTGCCTGAAGGAAGAAAGCCTGAGCCGGCTCTTAGAGAGCTTGAGAAGAAAATATCAGCGGATTTGATTAGCCAGATTATTCCGGAAGGAGGAAAACTTACAGTATCAGATTTAGTGGAGAAGTATGTAACATTGAAAAATGGTGTACGTCCAAGTACAAAAACCGGATATAAGACTGTGATGAATCTTTTGAAAAAGGATGTTTTCGGAACTCAGAGAATCGACAAGGTCAAGACTTTGCATGCGCAGACTTGGCTTGTGCAGCTTCAGAAAAATGGAAGAGGATACAGTTCGATTCATAGTATCAGAGGAGTTCTTCGTCCTGCATTTCAGTTGGCGGTGGATAATGATTTTGTCAAAAAGAATCCGTTTGATTTTAATCTTGGTACGGTAATCTACAATGACAGTGTTACCCGTGAAGCGATATCGCGCGATGACGAAAGAAAGTTCCTTAAGTTTATAAAGGAAGATTCTCATTATCGCAGATATTATGATGGAATCTATATTCTGTTTAATACAGGGCTTCGCATATCGGAATTTGTAGGACTGACATTTGATGATATTGATTTTGACAATATGAGGATCAATGTAGACCATCAGCTCCAGAGAAATAATGGTATAGGTTTAAACATCGGAGATACGAAGACTAAATCCGGAGGACGATTGATTCCGATGACGGAAGAAGTCGCGGAGTGTTTCAGGCGCATCATAGCAAAACGAAAGGTTCCTAAAATCGAGCCTATGGTAGATGGCTATGTGGGATTTCTTTTTCTTGATAAGGATGAGCATCCTATGGTAGCAATGCACTGGGAGAAGTACTTTAAACATATAGTTGATAAGTACAACAGAATTTATAAGGTGCAGATGCCTAAGGTGACACCTCATGTGTGTAGACATACTTTTTGTAGTCGTATGGCTTCGGCAAGAATGAATCCAAAGACACTCCAATACATAATGGGACATTCTGATATAGGCGTTACGCTTAATACTTATACGCATCTTGGATATGAAGATGCTATTGAGGAGTTCGAGCGTATCTCTGAGGAAAGCAGAAAAGCCATTGGTTCAAAGAAAGATACTGCTAAAGTTAAAACCTTTAAAGGGTATAGAAAAAAGAAGGTGTCAAATGAATGATGCCGCAAATTCTTATAATTTTTGCACCTTTTTGCGGGGGGAAATATGTTTGTTTTTGGCAAAAATATGCCCCACAAGCCGCATGAATACTGAAGGTGCAAATTTTTCGATTTTGCACCTAATTTGCACCTTTTGCAGGCAAAAATATGCCCAAATATGCCTTTTTTTGCCACAAAAAAATTTTTAGAAAAACGCGGGAAGCCGCATAAATAGAGGATTTTACGCAATGACGAGGATCTTATTCGTCTGCCACGGCACAGCACTCTAAAAACTCTTGAAACCTGCATGAATACTGGGCTTTGGCTCTTGCATAATATGGCTTTAACCCCCGTTTAACCCCTGTTTTTTTAGGGTAAAAAATCTCAATTTGTAATTAAGAAAAAACGAAGAAACACATGATTTTTGCGCTACATAGAGCAGTTATCCGAAAGGATAGCTGTTCATTTTTTTTTAACGGCATATGCTATGAGATTCGGCAAGGGATTTGATGAAAGTAATTTACGTAATATGCGTCGGTTTTATAATATATTTCCAATTCGTGACGCATTGCGTCCTGAATTCAAATAACAGTTCGTAGAAGACTTGAAGGAAAAATTACAGGCTGGTGGGTGCCTACAGTCGGCGTGAATCTCGCTCTTACCATGATTTCCGAGCACTACGAGGTGGTATGGCTATGGCTCGGCGGAGGGAGAAGGAACACTTTAGAATAAAGGTACATGTACCTAAAATCTAAAATGAGGTGTGCTTTATGGTAATTGCAAGACAACGATATTTGGACAAGCTTATTAGTCATATGAATAATGGTCTGATAAAGGTCATTACTGGAATAAGAAGATGCGGAAAGTCTTATAGATGATGCGGCAGTTTTGCTTTGCTTTCCCAAATGCGAACGCATTGCGTTCGGAATTGAGTTGGACTCATTAGCGAAGCCTTATGCGTGTAGAAGATGTAGAATATACTTTGCCGGAAGACAATAAGCAGATTTTTGCTGCAAAGTATTTGCCGTACATGCCAACAAAAGATGAACTTAGACGTGAATTGAATATTGAGGATTTCGAGAAGAAAGACTTAGATTAACAAATCAAAATAGTCCCGATTACATAGAACAGTTATTTCGAAAGAGGTAGCTGTTCTTTTTTTGAGCTCATTTTGGGCGGTAACAATTCATTTCATAGGAGGATAAAGAATGGAGTACGAGAAATTCAAAGAACAGTTCGTGGAAGACTTGAAGGAGAGATTACAGGCTGGTGGAGGTGAGTACCTGGTGGAGCCACATGAGGTTCAGAAGATGAATCAGACCTATGAGGCAGTTACTATCAAGCCGCAGGAAGCAACGATCGGTGTGAATCTCAATCTTACCGAGATCCACGAACGTTATGAGGGCGGCATGAGCTATGACTCATTGGTAAATGAAGTAGCAGATAGGGCAGACAGAGCTTTACATGACCGCCCTGATTTCAATTTGGAGGAACTTAAGGATTATGACCGGATGAAAGAGAAGCTTTCCATGGAGGTTGTATCTTCCGGGCGAAACGCAGAACTTTTGAAGGGGGTTCCGCACAGAAACATAGAGGATATGGCTGTTGTATATCGCTTTGTGCTTGATATTGACAAAGAAGGCATGGGCTCAATACTTGTAACAAACCAGCTCCTTGATAGCTACGGCATCACTCCGGGACAGCTTCATGCAGATGCGCTGCAGTATGCTCCCGTAATGAGACCTGCTGTCATTCAGACTATGGCGGAGACTCTGCTTGAGATGATGGGGCCTGAAGCAAAAGATATGATCCCTGTTATGCCTGAGGATCCGTTATTTGTTGCATCGGTGCCTGACAAGACTCAGGGTGCAGGCGTTATTGCTTATCAGGATTTCATGGACCAGGCGGCTGAGAGAGTCGGCGGTGACTTCTTTATTTTACCAAGTTCGATCCATGAAGTTTTACTTGTAAAAGACGACGGAAACGTAGATATAAACAACTTGGAAGGGATGGTAAAAGAGGTGAATGAGACGCAGGTCGCTCCTGAAGATGTGCTTACAGACAGCGTTTATCACTATGATTCCAAGGAAAAGCTGTTTGAGCTTGCAGGGAAATATCAGGAGAGGGTTAACGAAAAGAAGCGTGAATCAACCCTCGATAAGCTTGATGCCAAGAAGCGTAAAGAACCGGCGCACGAAAAGAGCACACGTCCTCGTTCCCGTGGCGGCGAGGCACTTTAATGAAAAGAGGAACAGGCATGAAGCCCGTAGCCTGTAGAAGTTGTCCTTACGGAAGACATCAGCCGTGTATCGGCTGGTGTACCCGTAAGATTTTGGAAGAGATGAGGCAGTTAAAAGAGGAGAAAAGAAAATGACGTTTGATTATTTCTATGGTCGTGAGAGCGACCTTTTTTCATTTCTCAGGATCCCCAAGATGCTCTTCACAGATGAGCATTTCAAGCGACTTTCCGCAGAAGCGAAGATCATGTACGGTCTACTTCTTGACCGTATGTGTTTATCGGCTGTGAATGACTGGAAGGATGAGAAGGGCAGAGTCTACATCATTTACACAATTGATGAAACATCAGAGAATCTTGGCTGTGGCAACAAGAAGGCAGGAAATGTCCTTGCAGAGCTTGAAAACATCGGACTCATAGAAAAGAAACGTCAGGGTTTGACCAAGCCAAATCTTATATATGTAAAGAATTTTGCTTCTGAAGTGTTAAAAGAGCACTTTCAGAAATGTCAAAACGACACTTCAGGAAATGTCGAAAGTGCCACATCAGGATATGTCAGAATGACAGCTCAAGAACCGTCAGAAAGACGAACTATTAATACTGATAGTAATAAAACTGATATTAGTAAGACTGATTCTATTCCATTCTATTCCGGTGAGATCCGTGTTTATGGAGATATGCCAAAGGTAGAAGGAACGGAAGGGAATGGAAATAGAGCTGGAAAAGAGCTACTTGATAATCAGATATATGTAAGAGAAAGCATAAGTCTGGATGTTCTGGTCAAAAGATATCCGTGTCATAAGGATCTGCTTGAGCAGATAGCGGCACTTATTGTTGATGTCCTTTGTTCTACAAAGAAAACTATCTGCGTTGGTAAAGAGGACAAGCCTTCAGCGATAGTGAAGTCACAGTTCGAGAAGCTTAATTCAATGCATATCGAGTACGTGTTAGAGGGGCTTCAGAATAACACTACAAGAGTCAGAAACATGCGGCAGTACCTGATAGCTGCTTTGTATAATGCGCCGCTTACCATGGACGCACATTATGAAGCACTGGTACGGCATGACTTAGCATATGGAAACTCAAAGGAGGAAAAATGAGTAAGGCACAAGTTATTGCTTTAGTAAATCAAAAAGGAGGAACAGGCAAGACACAGAGCACCGAGAATCTTGGCATAGGTCTTGCCAATGAAGG
>Ga0247609_10005453_pt1 | contig 12489 bp, 2 predicted proteins | sample 172DNAGHGlowgp2_FD_193487 | JGI IMG/M metagenome (GOLD analysis project Ga0247609, IMG submission 193487) | Sheep rumen microbial communities from Palmerston North, Manawatu-Wanganui, New Zealand - 1728 DNA GHGlow gp2 | ecosystem: Host-associated > Mammals > Digestive system > Stomach > Rumen ... | reverse complement strand
CCCATATAGGAATATAGTCCTTTTACATATTTATAATTTAATTTCTTTTATTTTTTATTAACTATAATTAATCAATACTATAAATGAAATTGCAATTTACTTTTTTAAATCTCGCCTATACCTTCATCATCCTCAAATATATTATCATTATCTCCTTCTTCTTCATCTAGTTCATTATTATTTTCATCTTCATCCAGATTTATTTCTTCATTTTCATTGTTTTCCTCGGGTTGTATAGAATTTGTGTTTATTTCTTGAGTTGCCTCATTTTCATCTTCTTTGTTCACTATTTCATTTGTTTCAACTCTTTCTTCCTTATTATTAGCATCCTTTTTTTCTGAGAATTTATCAAGATCTACTATTTCATCATTAATTAATTCATAGAACTCCATGGCTTGTCCAATTCTTAATCCTGCATTGCATTTATCACATTCTTGGCAGGGATTTTCTAAACCTTCTTCTTCTCTTTTTTTATTACACTGATCACAATTATTATCTGGACCACATTTTGTAATAAAATTGATCTCTCTTTTAATGTTTTCAAAAATAGTGAATAATTCTGTTCCAAAATCTTCATTGTCCATAAATTCTGGTCTCCATAAATCAGCTCTTTGAATATAATCAAAAAGTTTTTGGAATTCTCCTATATCAGTATCTCCTCTTTTTCCACTCAAATATCTGGAAATAAGTCTTCTAGTAGCTCTTGCTAAATCTTGTTTTTTGACCAAACTATCTTCTGTGATAGAGGATTCTATAACTTTCTTTATCTTTTTTTTCATATCTTCAGTTAAATGCATTTTGTATTGCTCGTTTAAATTATTAGTAAATTGCTCCCAACATAAAAATTCAATTAACTCATAAATATTAATTAGAGTATTAATACTATACATTTGAATGGGATTATCTTTATCATTTTGTTCTATATCATCATCAGTGTTTTCTATGAAGAATGATTTCAAAAAATCATCTATCTCAATATATTTTGGTAGACCTTTGATAACAGATAATATACTCTTATTTTTATTGAAGTTTTCTTTCTGAATATAATCTATTAATATTTGACATGAAGATAAAATATCTACATAGAAATTTTGTTTTTTTGCTTTTTTTTCTTTTATGAAAGAATATAATAATTTTTCCTCCTCTAAAGTTAAATTCCTAGAAGGATATTTGATATTATAATTTGTAATAATCGATGACCTATTGCTTCTAAATGTTTCATATAAATAAGATATAAATTTAATAGGATCATTTGCTTCTTGATAAATAAATTGTTTTACTCCAGGTAAGATTTTTCTCGCTAATTCATTTTCAATTGAATCAAAATCAAATTTTATTGATTTTTTAAATTCTTTAAAATCAATTTTTCCATTTTTAAATATATCTCTCATTGAATATTGAAATATCATATCTTTAGCAGCTTTCACAGATTCAAAATTAATTTTTACAACATCTTCTTCAATTGCTTCTTGCACTTGGATTTCCTGACTTAGTTGAGAAAGATAAGATCTAAGCAAAGAATTAGGTCCTATAGATTTAATAATAGTTCTTACAAATTCATTTTGAGAATCAATGAAATTTTTATATGCAGAAGCTAAATACATTCCTCCATATAGTTCTCCATCATCAGGTAAAAAGTGAATTAAAGTATGATCCATTGTTATATTTAATACTGGCATAGTTGGCCTACATAAATAGTTTGTACATTTTGATTTTATTTTATTCCAAGAATTAATATATGGAACCAAGATTTCTTTTTTTATTTCATCAATATTTTCATTTTCATCAAAACATTCCAATATTTTTTTTGTTTTTGCCTTATCTCTTTCTATTTTGTTGTTATATTTGTTATATAATAAATTTACCAATTTATTAATATTTATAACATTCTCAATTAGCCCATAGTCCTCATTGCAAATTAATACTTGATTTAATAAACAATAATTCTGTGTATAATCTTTCTTTTTTCCTAAGCATGATTCCATTTCTTTTATATCTGGATATTTTGATAACAAAAACAAATCCAAATTAGGATATTCATTCTTATCATATAAATCACTAAAAGGTGAATAATTCTCAGATATTATTTCAATCAAAGATTGAGGATCACTTCCCTTTATTTTTTCATTATAATTATTATATTTGGATTCTTCAGCTTCATATACTTCTTTATTATTAATTAATTGTTCAATATAATTTTTTATGCTTGTTTCAAATTCTTGTCTTTTTTCAATTGTAGACATATCTTCAATGTTTTTCATTAGTTCAATTATTTTATCGAAAATAATATTCATAAAAGATTTTATATTATTTATTTCTTTCTCAGCTAAAATTGTCTGAATTATTTCCCAATTTTTTTCTATCATTCTTATGCATGTGAACTCACCATGAGTATATAAATTCAAATCTTCATCAGATAAATATCCAAGTAAATTAGCCAAAAATAGATGAGAATATAATATATAATTTAGTAATCTGAATGAAAGCTCATCTAATGTTCTAACATTATTATGCCTATTTATAAAAAATATAGGCTCTTCCTTTGTTATTCCTTTTGGTTGTTCATTAAGATATTTATCAACATATCTTTTTTTGTATTCATCTAAAAATATACATGGTATATTTCCTGCAGCGATTTCTTCCTTAGACCAATAAGTAACATTTTTATCTTCTTCTGTTAAAATAACTCTCCAATGGTCTGTTTGCCCTGCTTCTGGACCTAATAATTTATGACTTTCTCCACTAATTTCTAACTTGCAATTTTTACATGGGAATTTACCACTTGGACAAGTGCAATTTCCTAGAGTATAATATTGGCCACATGTGCAAACATAAAATCCAGTTTTTTCAGTTGGATGTTGGGGAATTCTTAGTAATTCATTCAAAATATAATATGAATTAATAACAATATTATTATAAGGTAAAGTTCCAGGTATATAATTATTTGATACATATTCTTTACATTGTGGAGTCAATAAATTATTATAAAAATTATTATTCTTATATTGCGAAGATTGAAGAATAAATCTTAATGAATAACACATTATTTCAAATTGTTCTTGAGAAAATTTTCCATCATTTTTTTGTTTTCTAATAAATTCTTTGATTAATTCATCTATATTTAATAATTTATTCAATAAAGTTAAACTAAGTTGAGAAAGTCCTAAATTATTTGAAATTTTTAAAAATTCATTTTTAAAGTTTTCAATTATTTTTAAATATTCTTCCTTTTCACTCGAATAATAATATGAGATCAAATGATTAACTAATAAACAATATAATATATCTAAGCCATTATTATTTATGAAATCTTGATTTATTAATGAATCTAATTCTTCAAATTTATTATTTTTAAGATTGGTAAATGTAATCAAATCTTTTGAGTATTTTTCTAGAAAAACTAATAAAGTGCTCATTTAAAAAGTAATTTGCTTTATTATTTTTTTTTTGAGAATCCAAAATTTCCCTATATTCAGTTCTAAATGGAAATTCTTTATCTTTATTAATTGATTCATTAAATTTAGAATAATTCTCAAAATATTGTAAACAATTTTTATAAAAGAAAATTTTTATTATTTTTCTTGAATTATTATCGTTTCCTGATATAATTTTAATGATTTCTTCAAATGATATTTTATCTCTACTATAGATATATATTTCTGCTAAATGCTTAATATACAATTTAATATAAGCAATAGAAAATAATTTTCCTAAATTATTTAAATTACTAGGTTCTAAATTTTTGTTTTCAACAACATTGTCAATATGAAGTAAAGCTTTATTTAAAAATAATAAATTTTGATTCAAAACTAATTCCTGGCATTCTTTTTCAGATTTAATATTTTGATTTTGAGGATCAGGCCTTCTATCTTTATATTTATTTACAATTTCATTAAAGTAATTATTTGCTAATAATTCGAAATAATATAATAAGACATGAGCAAATATTTCAGATTTAATATTTTCATAAAAAGAAAATATTTTATCACTTTTTCTTTGACTTATAAAGCTTAAGAAATATTTTTCACAATCCTCTTTTGTAAAAAATGAATATTTGTTTTGGGCTTTTTTAACAGTGTTTTTATCAAGCAAAACAGGAAATGGTATTTTAATTGTACTATCTATGAAATATAAGGATCTTTCCATTAATTTATCAGTTTCAAAAGCAAGCTTCAATAATTCAAATTTATAATCTTTATCATCTATTTTTTTATATTGTTGTATTAATAGCTTACTCATATAATCAGCTAATTTATCTGAATCTTGGCCATATTTATCTGAAATTATCTTTTTCAATTCTATAATATTTTCTTTTAGTTTATTAAATTCTTTATTTTGTAAATATTCATTATCATTCTTTACAATATTCATAACATTTTCTATAATATCTCTTACATCTGGCTCACTTTTAAATATATCATATAAAGATAATAAATTTCTAAGAGAATATAATTCATTACTATATAGTAAGAACTTTTGGTTTATTCTATTGAATGTAGCTTCAATGAATTTCAAAGAATCAAAAAATGGATAAAATGTGTATATTTCCATAGAATGAATAATTTCTTTATTAATATATATTGATTTTAATAATGACTCCATTAAAATATAAAATATTTCATTTACATTTTTCTTATAACCAGGATTTCTATCTGATACTTCAGTCTTAATCATTTTTGATTTAATTATTTCTTTAGCTTTTTCAAGAGTATTTGGTATATAAGAACTTAATAAGCAGAAAACTTCTGTCATGAAAATTATTTCACCTTTATAACATTCTAAAAATAAAAATATTTCTGCTAAATTGTATAAGGTAAATTCTTCTTTTGTTTCATAGAAAGTTTCTTTAAATTCAATGTCATTTTCTGGATAGTTATCATCTTTTATTATAATAAATTTCATTTGTAATAATAGCTCTATGAAATTAATTGGATTTGGTAAATTTTCTACATTATTTGAAAATTTTTCTGATATTTCAACACAATAAATATTCAAATAATCATAAAATATTGCCTTTTTTATATTTTCATAATTTGATGAGAATATTTCTCTCAAATTTTCATTTTTAGAAAATTCTTCCTTTGTTCCTTCAGTGATTTTATTATATTCAAATAAATATCTTTCAAGTGATTTTTTCTCATCCTGAAGTTCTTTTCTTGGTCTTAAACTATTTTCATTTTTAATATATTTTTCATTTATTTTTTGCTTTAAAATGAAATCAATTTTTATTCCATTGAACCAATTATAAGAAGAAGGTATTGATAATTCTGTTATGACATTTACTTTATTGGCTCTAAGTTGGGTTTGAGGCATTTTAACAGAATAAATATCCATAGTTTCAAAAACTTCTTTTATTTGCTTTAAAATTATTTCATTTTGTATAATTTCATCATTATTTTCTTTGACTAAAAGACTTGAGAAAAATCCTCTTTTTTCAATATAATTAACTACTGAGAGAAGTTTGACAGAAAGTTCTGATATCATATATGTAGCTAAAACTTGGAAAAAATCAATATCTGTATTTTGAAATACTTTTGAAGTATAAACTTTTGGAATCATATTTGTTTGATTCATATTTTTTTTAGTATATTCAATTAAATAATTCCTTAATAATTGTACATTTTTATTTTCCTTATCAAATATTAATTTACTTAAAATTATATCAGTATATTCTCTCAATTTGATTTTACTAAATTTATTTAATAAATTATAATCAAAATAAGAAATTATTTTATTTAGATTTTTATCCAAAAATTTATCAAAATCAATAATTGAATTAAGCAATTGGGTTGAATCCTTAATATCTAAAATATTAATAAAATCATTTCTTTCACTCCTAAGATTATCAATAAAATATTGATCATAAGAATCATCTAAATTTGAAATTATTTCTTCCATAGAGAAAACACTCTTCTTTTTTTTATTTTTATCTTTGGTTTTTTGCATAGTTTTTCTAGTTAAATGTACCAAAAATATGACCTTCCTTTCATTTGTTTGATTATTACTATTTGTATTAATTATATTTTCATTTTCTTCTTGAATAGAATTATTATTTTCTTTTCCTTCATTTTGCTGCTTAAATTTTGTTTCATAATTATTTATCAGATAGGACAAATGATTCATCTTATTTAAATCTTTTTCTACAAATCTAAATATTAAATAGTCAAATTTACCTTCATATAAATTTGATATAATTTCTTCTACTTTATTTTCAGATTCAATTGAATCAACAATAACTTCTCTATATTTGATATTACTTTCTTCTGGAATCACTAATTCAAGAATCCCTGAAAAAGTATAAATAACATTTTTATCTTTTTTTGATTTTTCTAAAAATTGACTGAAATTATTTATTTCTCTTTCTTTGTAGAATTTGATTATTTTTTTTGCAATTTTTGCATTTTTACCTTTATCAAATCCTGAATATTTTACAGAAGCAATTATATCTTGGCAGAATGTAGGAGCTATTCTTTTTATAATTTCATCTTCTATAAATTCATTATCATTTACTTTATCTGGATTATTATTACATATTTTATAAATCAATCCCTCAATTTCATCATTTGTACAATTTATTAATAATTCTGGTAAATTGTATACTAAACTATTTTCTTTATTATTAAATGTTTTGATTTTTATGAGACTATCTGATATTTTTTGTGCCAATTGAATTTGATTTTCATTGAGAGAATCTTTAAAACTTACTATTTGCTTTTCAAATCTATTAAGAAGTGGAGGGTCTACTTTCATTTTGTCTAATTGATCCTGGGTGGCATATAAAGCTACTTTCCAAACCTCATAATGCTACTTTCCAACCTCATAATGCTACTTTCCAACCTCATAATGCTACTTTCCAACCTCATAATGATACTTTCCAACCTCATAAAGCTACTAGCTTTATCAGGTTGGAAAGTAGCTTTATGAGGTTGGAAAGTATCTTTATGATTTTGGAAAGTATCTTTATGATTTTGGAAAGTAGCATTATGAGGTTGGAAAGTAGCTTTATGAGGTTGGAAAGTATCATTATGAGGTTGGAAAGTAGCATTATGAGGTTGGAAAGTAGCATTATGAGGTTTGGAAAGTAGCTTTATATGCCACCTTGATCCTGGGTAATAAGAAGGATTACTCTAAAGTTTCTATGGACTTCTGAGGAAGATTTAGAACTTGCAAAAGCTATTTTTGAAAAATATTTATCTCCCATTTTAGTATAATTTTGATTGAAAAGTTCGTAAAGGGAAGGATAAATTACTTCTAAATTTTTAAGAATTAAGACATTATCTTTACTCATCAAATATTGAATTTTATTTAATAGATCTTCACTATATCCACCTCCTTTTTCTGCAGCTTTTTTGTCAGATGAGAATTGACTACCAGTTAAAAACACATAATCTTTTCCTTGAGTATCTAATACATTCTCTAAATATTTTATAATAGTAGAATTTGCAACTAGCATTAAAAATCTACTATTATAATCATTTAGATTATCCTTAATGCATTCCAAAATATTATAAGTATAAGATTCATCTTCATTATAATTTGTATAAAGTTTTTGAAATTTAGATTTAATATTTTCTAAAGATGATGATAATCCTCCAAAATTTCTAGTTAATGACATTATACCTATTTTAGTTAATATTTTATCCTTATTTAATTCTTTTATTTCATTTTTCATTTTTTTTAATTCCCTCATTGCACATTTTATTAAGTGATAAAAATCTCTATTGCCATGGAAATTTTCTATTAATTTATCATTTACTATTGATTGCTTATATTCATAATAAGATAATGCTAATGCTTCAATTAAAGATTTGTAATTATTGGCTAATGTATTATCCATAGCTTTTGCAATAGTATCAGCAGTATGTATTAAATCTTCTTTATCTGGATCTGGCTTAGATAGTGTTAGACACCTATTCATTTTTGAGGCATCTATTTTCCAGTTTGAAATACCAACAAAAGCAATTTTAAATTCATTTTCATCATATTCTAATTGGGAATGAATTGCCTTCAGTGGGTTATTAGGACTTCTCTCAGCTAATCCCATTTCGTCAAAGAATATCATTGCAATGAATTTTTCTTTCTTTTTCTTTTTTTTTTCTTTATCTTGTTCTTTCTCAGCTTCTTTTAATATTCTTTCCAATTGATTTTTTGCATATTTTCTAGCTTTTGTAAATGTCTCTATTATACCTTGAGATGTACTGGTTTCACTTCCTTGGTAATTATACATAAATAATTGAGGATATTCTTTGAATAAATCACTTTTAGAGTAAATACCTTTCATTGTATTATTTACAGTTTGAATTGTCAAAGATTTTCCTTCTCCTGGTTTTCCAACTATTATTAAAGGAATTCTATTTACAATGCAAACAAATGATGTAAATAAATTTTCTATTAATGATCTATTTAAGGCAATTCCTTTGTCTACATCAATAATAAATTGTTCTGCTATATATAAAACTTCTCTATTGGGAATTTCCAAAAATTGATTACCATCAAAATATTTGAAAAGTATTTCGGATAAATCTTCTCTTATTTTTTTGTCAGATATTCTGAGATAATAGCATAAATAAAGTGTAATATTTAGAGCAGCCAATAATAAATCATAAATTTTTGCATAATTTTTCTTGTATATAGATTTATTTTTTAAATAATCAATGAAAAATTTGAAAAAGATATTAAATCTTCTGATTTCCCTAAGACTTACTGAAGAAGCATCATAATTCTTTCTTATAAAATTATGGCAATCACAAATACTATCTAAAGTTTTTTGAATTAATTTTTGACATTCATTATCTTTATTATCAGTATAATAGCTTGTAATATTTTGTTCTATCATACTTTTTATATATTCTCTTTCCTCTTTTTCACTCAAAGAACTAAAATTAAAAATATAATTCATTAAAGTATGAGGTAATGGATTTACAGTATAGACTAACAAACTTGCTTTAGAATTTGTATCACTATGATATGTTAATCCACTTTGTTTCATTTTAGTTGTCATAGTTCTATAAGGATTTACTGCCCCTAAAAATACCAAGCTATCAGGCAAAGTTTTTCCTAACATAGTTCTTTTACACATAATTTCAGTAATTAAGCCCATTGAATTACAAGTGTTTAATTCATCAAAAAATACCCAAACTTTTTTATTTTTTAATTTGCTCTTTTGTTCCTCAAGATATTTTTCCCTGTTATATTTTCCAGCATTTTCATCATTATCAAACCTTTCCATTATTTTGTTTAATTCATCATTCAAATCTTTCTCCAAATTATTCAAAACTACTTCATTCATAAAATTAATAATATCCTCTTCATTTGTACCTGCATGAACATTTAAAGTTTTCATTTTTTCAGAACCCTCATTCATAAATATTGATAACATCTTTAAAAGACTTGTCTTTCCACAACCTGTTTCTCCCATTAGAATAACAGGAATGGAAGCTTTTATTTTCATTAATATTATAACAGATTTTATAAAATTATCTCTTGTATATACATAATTTCCATTTAATTTTGCAAGTTTGGCCATATATAATTTTCTATCTTCTGTTATGTCATCTGGATTGTATATTTTTGAATCTAATTCTTCCTTTTTAGTTTCCTCTAATAATCTAGAATTTAATTCTTTAATTTTATTTTCGTCGAAAATCATTTCACCCAATCCTAAAATTTTTTTTAATTCATTCAAATAAAAATAATGATTGCCTTCAGAATAATCAGGCAATTCATATTTTTGTCCCCCATAAATAGATTGACTATTAATTAATTCAAAATATCTATTATATTCTTCAGTTCCTTTTTTTTGTTTAGTTATAGCAGTAAATGAAGTTTGATCACCATTAAATAAAAATAATGTTGCTGGAATACTATCAAATGTTACATTGTCTTTTGTTTTTTCTAGAGATTCTAAGGCTTGTTGATTCAATTTTTCCTCATCATAATCATTTGAATTCATTTGGCTTGTAGATTGGGATTTAATTAAATTATCATAAGGTCCTTTCGTAAAAAAAATAGATGAATCTAAAATACTTCTAATGATTTGATTTCTACTTTTGCTTATAGAATTCCTTGAATTTCTATCTCTAGGATCAAATGAAGAAGGATCTAATAAATATCGCTCTTTAAACATTATAAATTCTTCTGATAGCAATTTGATAAAATTATTTTTTTGATAATAATTATATTCATTTTCTTTGCTCTTCAAATATTCATCTATTATTGACTCACAAGTATTATTTGATAAATTGTTATCTGCATCCAAGTCTATATTTTCCTCTCCTATTTTTCCTTCTTTATATTTTTGTAATGTATTAGCAACAACAAATATTGGACTTTCCCTAATTTTTCTTAAATTTCTTTGAATTTTTAATGGTAGCAATTTCTTTATTTCATTCTTTTGGAATAAAGATAAAATAGGAAATTTATCCATATAATTATAAAATCCATTTGGTAACTCTATTTTCACACTTAATTCATTTCCAAAATAAAATATTTGCTCATTTATATCCAATTTTTTTAAAATTAAAATTTTTAGAAGAATTTCTTTAACTAATTCAATTAAATTTGTTTCACTTAAATCAAAATGGATAACATAATTTGATGTTTCATTTTGTGGTATATTAAATTCTATTAATCTTTTAATGATTTCTTTTCTTGTGAAATCTCCTCCTATTGGGAAATAAATATAATTTTTTAATTCTGAATTAATTTTTTCTTTTATTTCCTCACTCTTTCCATATCCTGCACGCTCTGATACAAAAACTTCAATATTATCATTAACATTTTTAAATTCTTCATTATTTTCATCTAATACAATCATTTTATTTCCTGGAATTATTTTGGATAAAGGTTCTCTTATTTCAGAATTTTTTAAATATATTATAACAAGACAAGATATCATTTCTTTACCATATGTTTTTATAAATTGATATATTTTTTTAAAAGTTTGTAATCTTTTTCCTGAATCTAATTTTTCAATACCCATAAGACAAAATAAAATTTCATATTGGCATCTAAAGCTTAAAAATAGAAAAGCTATTATTTCTTCAAAAGATGTATATTCATTGCATATTAGAACAGTATTAGATAAAGGAAAATTATTAGTAAATTGCTTATATAATGTCAATAAATTTTTTTCTACATCTTCAAATACAGCAAGCCTATATAAACCTACTTTTTTTGTTTTCATTTTATTCTTTTCAAAAATTATTTCTAAATTTAAATTATTTAAAGTCAAGCATTCTTCAAGATATTCATTTATGACATTAAATATGTCAGAAAACTTAGAATCATCAGATATTTGATGCTTTCCTTTTTCTGGAAGTTCACTAATTTTCCCATTTGAAATAGCTTTTAATAAGAAAGTTATTTCTTTTTCTTTTTTTATTTTTTCAATCACAGATAAAAATAAGGGGCCATATAAGAAACGTAATAATGGTTTAGTTCTATATGATTGTATAATTTCAGCTTGAAATTTTTCAAATAATTCTTTATATTTTTTCATAATACTATCTGCATCTTTATTGTCTTCATCCCTATTTTTTAAAACGTTATTTTCCATTTTCAAATGAATAGAAATATCTGATGGATATCCTGAAAATATTAATTTTTGAATATTTTCACATAGCTTTTTTATATTTTCAACTATTTCTTTAAAAAGTGGAATTTGTAATTTATATTCTTCATCTTCTTTAATCATATTTTGAGAGAATAATGCTTTATTTTTAAGTTCGGTTAGTAGTTTTAAATCAAACTTTTTATTTTCTCCATATTCTCCATTAAATATAAAATTATATCCTTCTTTTAATATTGTTATATTAGATTCTGACATCAATTTTTTAATTAATGATTTGGTTATTTCTGAATGGTCAGAAAGAGAATCATCATATAATTCTTTAATCTCTCCATATTTTTCTATATAATTATTAAATTTTAATATATAGTATTTATCGAGTTTGAAATTTTCTTTCAATTTATTAAAAAGTTCTTTATCATTTGATACTTGACTTTCTATTATTTCATTAACATATTTTTTACACCCAATAAAGTCATCAAAATCTTCTGGTTGTAAATTTCCACCCTCACTTTGTCTATCTTGTAAACGCTCATTTAATGCTTTTATTTCTTTATCAGTTTTCCCAATGCAAAATTTAATTTCATCTTCTTTCCCATGTATTTTTATAATAAATATATTAAAATCATCAATATTATTATCATCAATATTTACATCATACCCACTTAAAATTCTCATAGCTTTTTCTACATCTTCACTTTTAATATTATCATTTCCTAATTCTTCTAAGACTTCTGATAATTTTTTGGAATAATCTGTTTCTTGATAATTCTCATTATTACTCAATTTTTTAAATGTTTCTATTATCCAAAATATTCCTGAAAGATATTCTTTAATTTCTTTTAAATTTGAGAAATTTATTAAATTGTCTTTGACATTTTTAATTTCTACATTTTTTTCATTTAAATAATTCTGAAATT
>Ga0247609_10005451_pt1 | contig 12495 bp, 6 predicted proteins | sample 172DNAGHGlowgp2_FD_193487 | JGI IMG/M metagenome (GOLD analysis project Ga0247609, IMG submission 193487) | Sheep rumen microbial communities from Palmerston North, Manawatu-Wanganui, New Zealand - 1728 DNA GHGlow gp2 | ecosystem: Host-associated > Mammals > Digestive system > Stomach > Rumen ... | reverse complement strand
CCAGATACGAGTCGCCAGTACCAGCACACCGGCATCGACCAGCGAGAGGCCGAAGATATTGCTGTAGAAGAACGGCAGATAGTAGGAGAATATCTTCCAGAACATGCTGGACGACATATCACCAAAGCCATAACCGATCTTTTCCTTTAAAGTTGATTTAGCCATTCTGTTTGTTTTTAGCGATTAGTTTCTTAATGGTTTCTACCGAAGCAGCGGTATAGAGGCCATCCTCTGGCGTGTTCATACAGTAGTCGATTAACTTGTCGATAGTAGAAGTAGCCACATGCATACGGGTATCTGCCGAAGCATAGTAGATGAACACCTTACCATCTGGATCAGCTATCCAGCCGTTGGCAAAGGCTACGTTCATCACGTCGCCCAGATACTCATTGCCCTCAGGAACGAGGAAGTAGCCGCCAGGCTGGGCAATAACCTTTGTCGGGTCTTCGAGTGAGGTCATATACATATATAATACATAACGAAGACCGTCAGCCGTGGCACGTACACCATGAGCCAGATGCAGCCAGCCCTTAGGTGTCTTGATAGGGTGTGGACCCTCGCCATTCTTCACCTCAGTGATGGTGTGATAATGACGGGCATTGATAATCTTTTCTTCCTTGATCTCTGCATGGGTGATATCATCCACCAATGCCCAACCGATGCCACCACCGGAACCGGTATCGATGAAACCATCCTGTGGACGAGTATAGAAAGCATACTTACCATCAACGAATTCTGGATGCAGTACAACATTGCGCTGTTGAGACTTAGTTTTCAAGTCTGGCAGACGTTCCCAAGTCTTCAGGTCTTTCGTACGTGCAATACCTGCAGTAGCTGTGGCAGCGCTGAGGTTACCAGGCTGTGAGTCGTCGTGACGCTCGGCACAGAATACGCCATAAATCCAGCCGTCCTCGTGCTGAGTGATACGCATATCGTAGATATTAGTAGCAGGTATCACATCGTCGGGCATCGTGATGGGCTCTTCCCAGAAGCGGAAATTGTCGACACCATTGGGCGACTCAGCTACAGCGAAGAACGACTTACGATCGGCACCCTCCACACGAACAACAAGCACATACTTACCATTCCACTTAATAGCGCCAGAATTCAGAGCAGCATTGCACATGATGCGCTGCATCAGGTAGGGGTTGTCCTGCTCATTGAAGTCGTACTTCCACTCCAGGGGTACATGCTCAGCAGTCACTACAGGGTTCTTCCACTTCTCATAAATGCCATTACCCCACTCGACGGGTTCGTTCTTACGCGTCAGCAGCTCCTCATGGTGAGCACGCAACGCCTTTACTTTCTCTTGAAAATTGCTCATTTTAATATCTAATTTTTAATCTTTAATATCCTTGAGGAATAGCGTATTCTCTGCCTCATACAGTTTCTTGAAATCCTTGGCACAAGGCAATTCGGGCGACGGGCCAAAATACTCTTCCTTATAATTGCGCCACAACAGGAAATAGCTGATGGGATACTGATCCATGATGGGCTTCAGCACACGAGTCCACCACGTAGCGTCAGGCATATTCTTCAGGCCACACTCCGTCAGAGCCAGCAACTTGCCATTTTTCTTGGCAAACTGGCTAAGGAAGGTGAAATCAGCCGTCAGCGCAGTTTTGAAGTCCTGCTCTGTACCCCACTGGTAAGCATCTTCGCCGATGAGCGTCACACGGTCGTTGCCAGGATAACGTTGCAGGAAGCGACGCTCTGTCCACTGTCCATCCAGATTAGGCGAATAACTCCATAGCAGATTGTCGAAGCCACGTTCTGTCATATAGTCTTGCAACATATTCCATAGCCCTCGGAACTCAGCATCGGTACAAAGCTTCTGTCCCCACCAGAACCAAGAGCCATTATTCTCGTGCCAAGGACGGAAGATGATGGGAACAGGCTGTCCCTTCTTGGTCTTCAGCGTAGCCACGAAATCTCCTACGCGCTGCATCCATGTCTGGAATTTTTCGTACTGCGAGCCACCAGGCAGAACACTTTTTACTACGGTAGAATCGGAGTTGTCCCATGCCGTGCCTCCCGTCAAGGGATTACGAGGATGCCAGCTCAGAGTGACGATTCCACCACGCTCATAGTGGGCTATCAGCTCATCATGAATACGAGTGAAGGGTACGCTGTCCAGATTCTTCCGGTCACCCATCTCGATGCCACCCAAGTCGAAGCCCATTACAGCAGGATAATCACCTACAGTACTCAGCACATCGCTCTTTCCCAGCTCATTCTTGCCACCAGCATAGGTTCCCAGCCATGTCACTCCATAGAACGGATCGTCCTGATGTCCCATCATATAGCCTTTCGCTTGTAAGGCTTGCAGACGTTCTTCAAGCTGTTTGCCCTGAGGCTTCAGTTCCTTCAGCAACCAGCCTTCCCACTCGTCCCACTGCTCTTGATGCCAGTAGTGCCAAGTGGCTTGATAGGGACTTAGTTCCTTAGGCCCTGTTACTGTATTATAGGTAGCATAAGCAGTAGTGGGAGGAACTACGTCGTCGCAATAGCCAAACGAGAACCAACCCTTCTGCTGGTCATTGATGAGACGGGCGAAGTTGACACCATCGTAATAGCGAGTAGCCTCCACCGCCTTGCTATTCTCTAACCTCTCACCTCTAACCTCTGACCTCTTATAAAAATAATGAGGCCATCCACAGGCTACACCTTTCAGGGCTGCCGTATAGTCGCACATTGCAGCATGAACAGCACCATAGCAGGTGATGCGCTTGTCGAGACCTGCCGTCGCCAAAGTGAGGAAACCACCCTGACTAGAACCTGTCACACCTAAGCCCTTACCATTCCAAGGGGTATACTGCTCAATATAGTCGAGGGCACGGATACAGCCCAACACCACTCGCTTGTAGTAGCTCTTGTCACGATCGTCCATACCGACCTCCCAATAACCCATTAAGGCACCATTGAACACGTCGTCGTAAACCTTCTGCTCCATCGTGACAGGAATACCATGAATACCAATCTCGAGAGTAATGACACCCTGTGAGGCTGACCACACATCACCACCATAAGGACGCACACCCGCACCAGGCACACGCAACAAGGCAGGATACTTACCCTCCTTGACGGGAACACACAAAATGCCGTAAGTACGATAGTTCCACTTCATATTCTGAAAAGACACCTCATAAACGTTCACGTCCTTCGTGCAACGCTCAGGCAAAAGGCGCTTCGTAGGATTCAGATCTACCTGGCGAGCCTCCTTGATAGCATTCTGCCAATAGTCTTTGAAATCAGCAGGCATCACTGTAGTAGGCTTCAATTGCTCTGGCGAAAAGGCTACAGCACAAGCACTCTTATACTCTTTGCCATTCACGTAAGCCTTCACGTCGACACGATAAAAACCAGGCTTCGTCATCTTGCCCTTCAGCGTCAAAGTTCCGTCCTTGAGCACCACACCCTGCTTCTTGACTTCAGGATACATCTCTGGACCCGCCTCATAGTCTACGCGTACATTATTTAATAATATAGACTGGTTGGTGACGCTCACCTTGAACTGAGCCGTCTGACCTACTTTGTAATTCCAGTCCTGATGGTCAGGAACAACACTGACGTTGATAGCATGACCACGAATCTGAGCCACAGCAGGTAATACTGCGAGCAGAGTCGTCATTAGAAGTAACGCGAACGATTTTTTCATGAACCAATTGGTGTTTAGTGTAATATTTCGTTTGCAAAGTTAGCATTATTTTTCGAAAAACCATGATATTTTTTTAGCAAAGTCGCATACTTTACCCCCTCTTTAGCAAAAAAGTATCAAAATTAAACAAAAAAAGTCTATCGAATTTAAAAAAAATGCATTACCTTTGCATTCGATATCATGACAATAATTAATTTCATATTACTAACTAATAAACTAACGTATGAATCTAAATTGCAGTAAGAAGACTCTGCTGACAGGATTTTGTTCCATTTTCCTGTTAGGGTATTCGTCGCAAATGTATGCAGTTGGGGGCAATGCCCCACTACCTGCCGTACAGCAGACGAAGAAAATTACTGGTACCGTTAGCGATGCCATGGGTCCCGTTATCGGTGCGAGTGTAGTCATTAAGGGTACGTCAAACGGTGTTGCCACCGATTTTGACGGAAACTTCAGTCTTCAGGCCAACCCAGGCCAGACGCTGGTAGTGACCTACATCGGCTACCTGAACAAGGAAGTCAAGGTTGTTGCCGGAAAACAGCACTACAACATCACCATTGAGGAAGACAAGCAGATGCTTGACGAAGTGGTGGTTGTAGGTTATGGTACGATGAAGAAGAGCGACCTGGCTGGTGCTTCGGCCACAATGGACGAGAAAGCCATTAAGGGAGCTAACATCACCAACATCGACCAGAGCTTCCAGGGTCGTGTCACTGGTGTGACCGCTGTACAGACCTCTGGTGCTCCAGGTTCTTCATCTTCTATCCGCGTTCGTGGTCAGGCTACCATCAACGCTGGTGCTGAGCCTCTGTATGTCATCGATGGTGTGATAGTTCAAGGCCAAGGCAACTCAGGTGCCGACTTCGGTCTGGGTGACGCTCTGGGTAACGGTTCCGTATCTACCGTATCTCCACTGTCAACCATCAACCCCTCCGATATCGTGTCGATGGAAATTCTGAAAGATGCCTCAGCTACCGCCATCTATGGTGCTCAGGGTGCTAACGGTGTCGTTCTGATTACCACTAAGCGCGGTAAGGCTGGCGAGGCAAAGTTCACCTACGACGGTTCAATAACCATGCAGCGTCAGACCAGACGTCTCGACCTCCTCAACCTGCGTGAATTCGCTGAGTTCTACAACGATATGGCTCAGCAAGGTGAGATTTCCAAGCCCGACCAAACCTACAGCGATCCGTCTATCTTAGGTAGAGGAACCAACTGGCAGGATGCCATTTTCCGCACAGCTTGGCAGCACCAGCACCAGATCAGTGCACAGGGTGGTACCGATGCCGTAAAATATTATGTATCTGGCGGTTTCATGAACCAACAGGGTACCATTATCGGATCTAACTTCAAGCGTTTCTCCGCTCGTACCAATCTGGACGCTCAGTTGAAGAAGTGGTTGAAGCTCGGTCTGAACGTTGCATTCACCACCACTGATGAAGACCTGAAGCTGGCCGACTCTGACGAGGGTATCATCAACTACTCGCTGACAACTCCTCCCGACATCCAGATTTACGACATCAACGGTGGCTATTCTCACGTTTCGAAGGAAGGCTTCACCAGCCCCAACCCTATCGCATTGGCTATGATGGACGATATTCTTCTGAACCGTAAGAAACTGAATGGTAGCATCTTCTTCGACGTTACTCCCATCAACCACCTCGTATGGCATACAGAAGTAGGCTTCGATATCGGCGCTTCTAAGGCCGAGACCTATGAGCCTATGGTTAATCTGGGTACCTGGACACGTTCTTCAAATGAAAGCCGCTGGCAGAAGAATTCCAGTACCTATTGGGCACTGAAGAACTACGTGACCTATAGCAACACCTTCGGCAAGCACTCTATCACCGCAATGGTCGGTCAAGAGGCTTGGGAATCGAAATACGACTACATTTCATTGCAGAACAACAACCTGCCTAACGACGAGGTTCACAATCCGTCATTAGGTTCTGGAGACCCGAAGGTAGGCAGTGGTAATGGCTCTTCATCCATGGCCTCATTCTTCACGCGTGAAACCTATAATTATGACGACCGCTATCTGGCTACCTATACCTATCGTTATGATGGTAGTTCTAACTTCGGTCCTAACAAGCGCTGGGCTGGTTTCCACTCAGTAGCTGTTGCATGGCGCTTCAATAACGAGAAGTTCATGAAGGACATCAAATGGCTGAGCAATGGTAAGCTGCGTCTCGGCTGGGGTCAGACTGGTAACTCTAACATCGGTGGTTACAAGTGGGGCTCTGCTATGTCTGTCATGGAGACTGGACTGGGCCTTAGCTATCGTCCTGCCAACCTGAAGAACCTCGACATCAAGTGGGAGACTCAGGAGCAGATCAACATCGGTCTTGACCTCGGTTTCTTCAACGGTCGCATCGCCCTTGTTCTCGACTGGTATAAGAAGACCTCTAAGGACATGCTGATGCAGCTCACCCTTCCCTCTATCATGGGTACCTCGGGTAATGGTTCTTCAGCTCTTGCCGCTCCTTACGGAAACTACGGCGACATCGAGAACACCGGTTTCGAGATTGCGCTCAACACGCGTCCCGTCGAGACCAAGGACTTCACTTGGAGTTCTGACGTACAGTTCTCTTTCAACAAGAACAAGCTGAAGAGTCTTTCTGGTTCTACCGCACTGACTGGTTACGGACAGTGGACCGACGTCGTAACACGTTCAGTACCAGGCGAGAGCCTCTACAATTTCTATGGTTACGAGGTAGAAGGTGTATACCAGTCGTTCGAGGACATCATCAACTCACCGGTTAACACCCTACAGCAGAACAACCCCATCATCACCAATGCTGACGGCACTAAGTCGTGGAGCACCGATCCCACCAAGTACAATCCGAAGAACACCACTTACGTAGGTGACCTGAAGTACAAGGACGTGAATGGTGACGGCATTATCGACGAAAACGATAAGACCAACATCGGTTCACCGCTACCCGACTTCACCTTTGGTTGGAACAACACGTTCGTTTACAAGAACTTCGATCTGAACATCTTCATCAATGGTTCAGTAGGCAACAAGGTTGGTAACTACATGAAGATGAAGCTGACCCACATGAACTCTCCTTGGAGCAACCAGCTCGTCGACGTGAAAGACCGCACCCGTCTGATGCCCAAGAATGGTGTCTACAGCGATTACTGGTACAACGACATCTCTAACGTCGTTACCACAGGTGTCAGCGATACTCCTCGTGCCGCTATCAACGACCCGAACGACAACGATGCTTGGAGCTCACGCTACATCGAGAATGGATCTTACGTGCGCTTAAAGGCTATTACGCTGGGCTACACCTTCGACACGAAACTCATCAAGAAGCTCGGTTTGACCAACCTGCGTCTCACCTTGAACGCTACCAACTTGCTGACCATCACTGGTTACGACGGATATGATCCTGAAATCGGTGTGTCGACAGCCTCTAACAACGTTTATGGTCTGGACAACGGTCGCTATCCGTCGCCCACCTCATTTACCTTCGGTATGAACGTATCATTCTAACCCTCAAAACAGTTAAACATTATGAATATCAAGAATATAAAATATGTAGCTGCCGCCATGCTTTTAGGAGTGAGCATGACATCATGTGACGATTTCTTGGATCGTCCCGTAGAAGACAACTACAATACAGAGAACTATTACACCGATGATGCTTCCTGCATCCGTGGTGTCAACTATCTCTACAATTCGCCTTGGTACGACTTCCAGCGCGGTTTCATCAAGATTGGTGAGGTCATGTCGGGCAACATGTTCTGGGGATCATCTCCCTACATGAACTTCTCAGTCAATGGAACCGATCAGGATCTGGTAAACATGTCGTACTCACTGTGGGCAGTGATTGGTCACTCTAACACGGTCTATTACTCTATCAAGGAATCAACAGCATCACAGAGCGTCAAGAACCAATGTATGGGTGAGTGTCTGGCTTGGAAAGCTATGGCCTATTTCTTCCTGGTACGTACGTTCGGCGATGTGCCCATCATTCACAACAACTCTGACAACCTTGCTTCCGGCGACTATAACAGTGTGTCGAAGGTTCAGAAGGCTGACGTCTATGAGTATATTCTCATGACTTTGGAGAAAGCTATGGAACTGCTGCCCAAGACCAAGAGCACTACAGGCCGTATTGACTACTATTGCGCCGAGGGTCTGTATGCTAAGGTTCTGCTGACTGCAGCAGGTGTCAGTGGCAGTCTGGATAACACTTATCTGCAGAAGGCTTCAGCAGCCTCGCTCGACGTCATTCAGAACTCTGGCCGCTCGCTGATGGCCAATTACGAGGACATCTTCCGTGGTTCTAACAACGTTAGCGATGAGAGCCTGTTCGCATGGCGTTGGACGGTCGGTGCACACTGGACCTGTCAGAACACACAACAGAGCGACCTGATGCCTGAAGGCTTTGACGAATATGGCGACTGCTGGGGCGGATGGGGAGGCCCTTCTACCGACCTGCAGCTGGCTTTCGGCTACATCAGCGAGGAGTATGATGAAAATGGTGTCTTCACCAATGTTGTTTTAGAAAATCCCAAAAACCGTCTTGACACCGACGTACGCCGTAAGGCTACCATGATGGGACCTGGCGATGTTTACAGCTACTTCTGGCGCGACAAGGACTTAGGCAACGGCAAGAAAGGTTTCGACATTCTGAAATTCTATTTCGACAAAGAATACAACCCTGCAGCTACTGGAGAATTCCAGGGTCCATGTGGTGTTCAGAACGTGAAGCACGCTTATGGCGACGATGCCGACCACGTAGCAGAATGTGGTATGTCGGCAGCTCGTATGTCCTATGCCGTAGCTACTCATATTCTCCGTCTTGCTGATGTCTATCTGGTACATGCAGAAGCTGAAGTGCTACAGGGCAAAACCAACAGCACTACCGCCCTTTCGGCTTTTAATGCAGTTCGCGGACGTGCCATCCCATCAGCTGTTGACAAGACCTCTCTGACATTTGATGACATCTGGAAGGAGCGTCGTCTGGAGCTTGCCGGCGAAGGCGACCGCTGGTACGACTTCGTACGCCGTGCTTACTACGATGTTAATTCTTGTATCGCTGAGTTGAAGGCTCAGCGCCGTAACCAAATTTGGGGCTGTAGCTCAGTCTACAAGGTCTATTACGAGTCCGATGGTGCTACTTGGGAGACTTCAGAAATAACTTATGACCGAACGACTCCTGTCCCCAACGTAACGGCCAGCAGCTTCACACTGCCCTACCCGACGGAGGACGTAGCTCTGAACCCCAATCTGGGAAGCAACGTAGATCCTATTCATGTAGATGTACGTGCTACGTATAGCTACTAATCTTAAATATGTATCATCACTAAAATGAGACAAATCATGAAACAGACCAATATATTTAAAGGACTTATCCTTGCGCTGGTAGGTTCGGCCGCTCTGACCATCACCTCGTGTAAGGATCAGCCGGAAGCATACGAGGTGACTGACGGCACGCCCTCCATCCACTTCATCCGTCCGGTGAGCGCTGCCAGTGCAGACTCTATCATCACTTCTGCCTCTATGCGTTCTACGATCTGCATTGTAGGTGAAAATCTGCGCAGCATCACAAGCCTGCTCTTCAACGACCAACAGGCCGTACTGAACACCAGTTATATGACCGACCACACGGTGATAGTAACCGTGCCTAACGGAATTCCCGACAAGGTGACCGACAAGATTTACATGGCCACCCGTAATCAGGATACCGTCACTTACGACTTCCATGTCGTTATCCCTGCTCCCGTTGTTTCTTCCATGTCTAACGAGTGGGCTGAGGCTGGCGAAGAAGTAACCATCATTGGCGACTACTTCTTAGACTATGCAGACTTCCCCCTGACCGTGAACTTCGGTGATACCAGCTTGCCTAGCTCCGCTATTCAGAGCATCAGCAAGACGAAGATCGTCTTCACAATGCCTGCTGACATGCCTCAGGAAAAAGTTAGCGTCACCTCTATCTACGGAAAGACCGAGGCTGCGTTCAAGTATCGCGACAATCGCGGCATGCTGTTCGACTTCGACAACCCATGTAAGACCGGCAACGTGCTGGGTAACAACGGATGGCACAATCGTGACATCATCGAGGACGAGACTTCGCTTTCTGGCAAGTATCTCGTAATGGGCGGTGCAGCTATGGGCGAAGACGGTGGCTGGAACGACGGTAACTTCTCGTTCGAGTATTGGGCCGGCAACTGGGGCGATCCAGAGGATTACTCATGGTGTCCACGCATCTCTGACCTGGCCGACGTGACCGACTTCGCCAACATGAGCCTGAAATTCGAGATGAACATCCCGAAGGACAACGCTTGGTCGGCAGCGCCCATGCAGATATACTTTGGTAGCGTTACACAGATCAGCTGCGGCAATGCTGGTGTGAAGGACATCTACGGCAATACGCTGGCTGGATGTAACAACACCTTCTTCCGCGAGCAGGGCAAGTTGTCACGCGGCATCTACATGCCTTGGAAGGATCAGGAAGACCTGCTCTACCACACTGATGGAGCATGGACTACGGTGACTATCCCCCTGTCCGAATTCGTCTATGACTGGGATGGCAACAAGATTACCAGTACACTGCAGAGTCTTGCAGACTTCGGTAGCTTCAACATCTTCATCGTGAAGGGTGGCTACAACGACAAGAGCGTATTCCCCACTGGTGTAGCTTGCAATCCTATCATCAAGATTGACAACATCCGTCTAGTTCCAAACAAATAATATAAACATTGAATCGTATGAACAAGTTATATAGATTATTCACATTGTCACTGGTAGCCCTCCTTGGGCTATCACTGACAGGGTGTGGTAGCAAGGATGATTTGGACACCAATCCATACAACCGGTCGGGCATCAACATCATTGGCTTCGGCCCCTCTCCTATCCTTCGCACCCAAGAGATACGTATCACGGGTACCAATCTTGGTTCTGTCAGCGAGGTTTTGTTCGCTGGTAAGGTGCCTGTAGCCAGAAGTGCCTTCAACAAGGCCGATGACCAGAACATCTATGTCAACGTGCCTGATGCTTCACTGGCTGGTAAGATCCGTCTCTTGGTAGGCACAGACACAGTAGCAACGTCTATCACTCCGCTAACCTTCGAAGAGCCTATTGAGATTACCTCTGTCAGCCCGACCGAAGAACTGAGTGCCGGTGATGAGGTGACCGTTAAGGGTGACTATCTCTACAACATTTACCAAGCTATCTTCACCAGTGGTGTGACTGGTGCTGCTGTTGATGCTGAGGACTTCACGTACGTTTCCCGCCGTGAGATTCGTTTCCGTGTGCCTCTGGCTGCAGAGAGCGGCGTCATCAAGTTCACTGATGGTGCTGAATGGGAAGAGGAATATAAGACTCCGCTGGAGATTATTCCTGCTACTTACGAAAGTCTGAGTACGACGACTTCTGACTTCGGCCAGCAAATCACAATCAATGGTCTGAACCTCCACACTATTGAAACAATTATGTTCCCAGGTGGTGTAACGGCTGAGTTCACCGTTTCCGATGACCATAATACCATCACGACCACAGTTCCTGAGGAGACCAAATCGGGTGCTATCACCCTCGTACTCTATTCTGGTGCTTCTATCACGACTGACGAGCTGCAGCTTCCAGAAGTTGAGATCGACCAAGAGAAATTCTCTGATCTCAAGGTAGGCGACGTCATCACCCTGACCGGTAAGAACTTCGACCGCATCAAGAGTATAACGCTTCCTGGCTACGGCGACCTGGCTCCCGAGGAGTACACCATTTCAGGCAATGAGCTGGTATTCATCGTTCCTGAGGACATGACCGACGGTACTGTTGAATTGAAGCAGAACAGCTTTATCACCAAGACGTTCAGAGTATCTATGTACAGCGAGGCTCCTGAGGTTGTTATTTGGGCTGGAAGCAAGACTATAGGCAACTGGGATGGTTCAATGGGCGACCTCTCTTGGGGCGCTTACGACTGGAGTACAGTACAGCCCGGACAGACACTATATGTTTATCTGACTCCCGATATGTCACAGGGCTGGTCACAGATTCGTCTTGGTGACGGTAGTTGGAACGCTCTTCCCGGAACAGGTGGTGAGATTCCACTTAGCGCTGATGACAGCAAGATATCGTTAGTATTGACTCAGGAGGTTCTTGATGTCCTGATTAACAACGGTGGTCTTGTTCTTTGCGGTGCTTACTACACTGTTACCAAGGTTACCCTCTCCGTGCTTGAGACTGTTCTTTGGAAAGGTAAACTTGGCCCGACCAACTGGTCTGGCGACAAGACTATCCCTGTTACAGACGAAATAAAGGAGCAGCTCCAGGCTGGCAAGAAGATGGGTATCAATTTCATGTGCGACGCTGGTGGCGGTCAGGTTGAGATCTGCGGTGCCTGGTGGACAGGCCTTGAAGGTCCCAAGAATGTTTATGGCACTGACGCTGAGGGACGTGCAATCATGAATTTCGCAGAGGATGTTACAAACTTCGAATGGACACTCACTCAGGGTGACATCGACATTCTGACTACTCAGGGTGCTATCCTCTTCGTAGGCAACGGTGGTCTGACCATTACCCGTTGGTACGTGAAGTAAATTCCCTTTCCAGACAAAGAGGCGCAAAGTTCATATTGCGCCTCTTTCTTTCATCATTGACTAAAGGAACACATGCTTATGAAGAAACTAAAATTACTCATTGCGACAGCAATGGCGATGCTGATGACGGGCAACATGACGGCTGCCATACCGACAGGACCCGTCACCGCTCAGACCGACGCTGCCAAGAAACTGTACAGCTATTTTGTCGAGCAGTATGGACAGAAGACCATCTCCAGCGTGATGGCTGATGTCAACTGGAACAACACGATTGCTGGAAAAGT
>Ga0247609_10005448_pt1 | contig 12500 bp, 10 predicted proteins | sample 172DNAGHGlowgp2_FD_193487 | JGI IMG/M metagenome (GOLD analysis project Ga0247609, IMG submission 193487) | Sheep rumen microbial communities from Palmerston North, Manawatu-Wanganui, New Zealand - 1728 DNA GHGlow gp2 | ecosystem: Host-associated > Mammals > Digestive system > Stomach > Rumen ... | reverse complement strand
GCACCAAATCGGTTGCCATTGCTTCTATCGAGCCATTGGCAAAAGCCGTATCGCAATCCATCTGAGCCGTAAAGTCTACCAGACTGATGTTGATACCAGCCCGTTGAAACATACCATGGTCACTCGCCAAATAAAGAGGCAGGCAGTCAAGCGTCGGCAGCACTGCTACACGCACCACAACCGAATCGGCCGATTGCGAAGCACCGCCGTCAGTCGACGAGCCTCCACATGCCGTCAAAAGAAAAAGGACTGTCAGAAAAGATAAAGTCTGTTTCATGTTTCAATAATACAAAAAGGGGAAGCCCACAGTTATCAGCACTGCCGGCCCCCCTCATCCATATTAAATTAATGTGCGATATTAGCCATATTCACGATGCAAAAGTACATAAAAGTTTTGGTTCCACAAAAATATTTTGTACTTTTGTAGTCAAATTTTTACGTTATGGCAAAAGATAAGACAGCATACGTCTGCTCAAACTGCGGACAGGAATCAGCGAAATGGATTGGCAAATGCCCTGCTTGCGGACAATGGAATACGATGAAAGAAATCAGGATTGCCGCAGACACCGCCAAGCAGACGGCCACGCATGCAGCTGCACAGGCAGGCCATGCGCTCCGAAAGCATAAGGTTTTGCGCCTAAACGAGATTAGCGACAAAGACGACCCGCGCATTGACATGCACGATGAAGAGCTGAACCGCGTACTTGGCGGCGGGCTTGTGCCGGGAAGCATCATCCTGCTGGGCGGAGAGCCTGGCATCGGCAAGTCGACACTCTCGTTGCAGACCATGCTCCGTCTACCAGAAAAGCGTATATTATATATAAGCGGTGAAGAGAGCGCCCATCAATTGAAGATGAGGGCAAACCGCATCCCACACGAAGAGAATGACAACTTCCTGATACTCTGCGAGAACTCTTTAGAAAACATATTCGACCATATCAAAGAAGAGAAGCCTGAACTGGTCATTATCGACTCGATTCAAACAATCGCCACGGAAGATGTTGAGTCGAGTGCAGGCTCTATTGCCCAGGTGCGTGAGTGTGCCTCCAGCCTGCTCCGCTTTGCCAAAACCAGTGGTGTACCCGTCATCCTCATTGGTCACATCACAAAAGAGGGAACGTTGGCCGGCCCGAAGATTCTGGAACATATCGTTGATACCGTCATACAGTTCGAAGGCGATCAGCACTACATGTATCGTATCCTGCGTAGTATGAAGAACCGTTTCGGAAGTACTTCTGAGTTAGGTATATATGAAATGCAACAGACTGGCCTCAGACAAGTTAGCAATCCTTCCGAACTGTTACTTACACAAGACCACGAAGGACTGTCTGGTGTTGCTATTTCCAGTGCGATCGAAGGCGTAAGGCCATTCCTTGTCGAAACGCAGGCGTTGGTGAGCAGTGCTGCTTACGGAACGCCCCAGAGACAAGCGACGGGCTTCGACCAGAGACGGCTCAACATGTTGTTAGCGGTATTAGAGAAACGCGTCGGTTTCAAACTGATGCAGAAGGATGTTTTCCTGAATATTGCCGGAGGCTTGCGTGTTACAGACCTTGCAATGGATCTCAGCGTCATTGCAGCCGTACTGAGCAGCAATGTCGACACGCCTATCGAGCAGGGGTGGTGTATGTGCGGAGAGGTTGGACTAAGCGGCGAGGTGCGTCCTGTAAATCGCATCGAACAACGCATTGCCGAAGCTGAAAAACTGGGCTTCCAGCACATCATCGTACCACGATATAATCTCCAGGGAATAGACACCAAGAAATATCACATGGAGCTACATCCCGTTCGCAAGGTAGAAGAAGCGTTACGTGCCCTCTTCGGTTAATGCCGGAAGCGAATCTCTCGCAAGCCGTGCCTTCCCATAAAGCGGCTCTTGTCCACATAGCCCGTCACCCCATTGATACGCCCTTTGCCGGTGTACTGCCACAAACAGATGTCGCGCTCGTCGGCCAGGACAGGTTCTTCGTCACTATACATGGCAATCATCAGACGGTAATTGTCGAGCATACCCTGCAGATACTTATTATAGAAGTTACGCCCCGTATACACAAGAGGTTTCTGATGATAGGCCTCTTCCATCAATACAAGGAACTTCATGACAGAATCACAGAATTCCTCAACAGGAAGTCCACCCGTTGTCTCCACATCAAGCATCGGAATCAGATCTTGCTCACCAGGCAGACACTGCATCTTGAAATTGGCTAACTGTACGCTCAAGTCAACTCTTGGCCGGAAAAAATGATAAGACCCCACCTTTAAGCCATAGCGGTGAGCCAGTTCGATATTCCGCTCATAACGGGCATCAATCCGGTCGCCTCCTTCCGTTGCCTTCAGGTAGACGTAAGCCATCTTCGTATTCTCGCCGACAGCCTCCCAGAACACCTCCCCCTGATAGTGACTCAGGTCTATACCATGCACATGTTCGCAAGTGTCCTCGCACTGCAAATAGGGATTCTCATGAATGGTCGGCTTATACGTAACCACACGGCGTGTCTTCTTTCTTACTGTCTTTCCACGCTTTTTCACTACCTTCTGCGTTCTTGCCTTTGCCCTCCTGTTCGTTCTTGTTCGTTGCGCTTCCGTTTCGCCAACTACAAAGAAAGACAAGAGCAACGCCATCAATATCGTCAGTTTCTTCATTTTCATTCGTTTAGGCGCATCATTCAGATACCGAAGGGATTCATCATCGAGTAGGCTCGCTTCATCTGCTGTTCCACGCCCTCTGCCGAATAGTCGCCAGAAACGTCAGCCAACTGCTGCGGGTTCAGCTCAAGCACCTTCTTCATGTTCTCCTCGGCCAGTTTCAGCTTCCCTTGGTCGTAATAGATTTTTCCTTGCTCCTGATAAGCCTCCAACGAGAAGGGATTCAGCTCTACTACCTTATTATATATAGTAAGGGCTTTGTCGATCTGCCCTTGAGCACGAGCCACACGGGCAGCCAACAGCAGCACATCTTCCTGATTCTCCATACGCTGCATGAGCCATTGAGCATCCTCGTCTGCGCCTTTCACGTCGCCCATCTTCAACAATGTCTGAGCGCGTAGCAAGCGGGCATCGACCATTTGCTCATCCAAGACAATCGCCTTTGTAAGTCTTGCAATACCATTAATCAGGTCGTTCTGTCCCAAAGCGGCTTGACCATAGAGATAGTGGCTCATCGCCACTTCGCCATCGATGGCAATAGCCCGCTCACAAGCCTGCGCCATCGCAGCATAATCCTCTTTCATATAGGCCACATGAGCCATTGTCTGCAATACAGCTACATTCTGTGGTTCAGCGACCGTCAGATGTTTCAGTTCTTCCATCGCTTCGTCCAGTCGGTCGAGACGGATCAGAACCCGCGACAGATACTCGTGCACCTCCATGTCATCCTGTATCTTCAACGCTTCATTGAAGCACTTCACGGCGTAATCCCACTGTCCTATTTTCATAGCTTTCACACCGTCATATTTCATCAGGTCAAATTGTTTTGCCACATTCGATGCCTGTTCCTCTTCAGTATTCTCTTCCGAGGTTCCGAACAATGCTTTCCAGAAATTCATATATCTTGTTGTTTTAAAATATTATCTACTCTATTCGAAGCTCAGCTTCTGTAACCGCTGGCGCAGTTGTTCTGCTTCCGACTGCCGGATGGCTAGTTTCACCTGGCATGTCGTATCGTATGTTTGCGAAACGATGCGTGGTTGCATGTCCTTCACGATACGCATCACATCGTTCATCATCACGTATGGAAAATCATAAGTAACAGTCTCTTCCACTTGCCTGACCTCAACCTCTGCATGGGCAATAGCATCTGCTGCTGCCTGACGATAAGCTACGATAAGCCCGCTTGTGCCGAGATTTACGCCACCATAATAACGCACCACCACAATCAGGATGTCTGTCAGCTCATTTGTATTAATCTGTCCTAAAATAGGCTTGCCTGCTGTCGAAGAAGGCTCTCCGTCATCATTGGCACGGAAGTCTTCCCGACCAGGCCCAAGCATATAGGCATAGCATACGTGGCGAGCATCATAGTACTTCTTCCGGTAATTCGCCAGCAGCTCCTTGATTTCTTCAGACGACTCTACATGATGGGCAAAGGCGAGGAACTTACTCCGTTTTTCGGAGTAGAATCCCTCGCTTGGTCCTTTGATTGTCCTGTATTCGTCGGACATTTTATGCAAGTTTGTGAATCACGAGTCCACTGCGGAGCTTCGGCTCAAACCACGTAGCCTTCGGCGGCATGATTTTGCCCGAATCGGCAATATCGATAATCTGCTGCATCGATACAGGATAGAGGGCCAATGCCATCCGCATTTCGCCCGAGTCGACGCGGCGCTTCAATTCGCCAAGTCCGCGCAAACCGCCTACGAAGTCAATACGTTTGTCGCTACGCAAGTCCTTGATACCAAGAATCTCGTCGAGAATCAGACGGCTCGAGATGTCTACGTCAAGCACTCCGATAGGATCACTGCTGTCGTAGGTGCCTTCTTTTGCCTTCAGACTAAACCAATGCTGGTCAAGATAGAGAGAGAACTCATGCAACTGTGCCGGTTTATAGATGTCAGTACCCTTGTCTTCAACGATGAAGTTCACCTGCAAGGCAGCTAAGAACTCTTCCGATGAGAGGCCATTCAGATCTTTCACCACACGGTTATAGTCGAGAATCGTGAGCTGGGAAGCCTGGAAACAAACGGCCATGAAGTAATTATACTCTTCCTTGCCCGTATGGTTGGGATTCTGCTGCTGTTTCTCTGCTCCTACCAATGCGGCAGCTGCCGAACGGTGATGGCCATCGGCAATATAGAGCGACGGCATCTTTGCAAACTCCTCAGTAATCGTCTGCATGTCCTGCTCATCGCTGATAATCCAGAACTGATGACGGAAACCATCAATAGGAGCAATGAAATCATATTCCGGCTGTGTCTTGGCATAGCGCATCAGTAACTCGTCAAGCACTTTGTTGTCTGGATAGGCAAAGAAAACAGGCTCTATATTTGCATTGTTCACGCGAACATGCTTCATGCGATCCTCTTCCTTGTCACGGCGGGTCAGCTCGTGCTTCTTGATACGTCCCTGCATGTAGTCGTCTACAAGGGCACCGACCACGAGACCGTATTGCGTTTTGCCCTGCATCGTCTGCGCATAGATATAATAGTGCTCCCGGTCGTCTTGTAGCAGCCAGCCACGGTCCTGAAACTTCTGGAAGTTCTCTGCAGCCTTCTCATATACACGAGGGTCATATTCTGAAGTGCCCACAGGAAAGTCAATCTCTGGTTTGATGATATGATAAAGGCTCTTCTCGTTGTCGCCGGCTTCGGCACGAGCCTCTTCGCTGTCAAGCACGTCATACGGACGGCTCTCCACTTGTTCTACAAGCGCTTTCGGTGGACGTATGCCACGAAATGGTTTGATTGTTGCCATAGAGTTTTCTTACTTATGATTAATTTTCATTCAACGTGCAAAGTTAGCACTATTTTCTGACATAGCCAAACATCATACCGCACAAAATAGCCCGATTATGCTTCATTTTCAACAAAATACTTGGCGAAAAGCAAATTATTGTTTACTTTTGCATACCCAAATAAAATCTTATTTCATTATGAGCAGAAAGTTTTCAATCATTATGTTAAGTTTGTTCTTTTGTTGTAACTTTATCTATGCACAGGAAGAACAGCAGAAAAGCAAATTACATCAACGTGCAGAGACCTATGAAAAAAACAAGGATATTTCTAAAGCTCGTTCAGTGTATATCGATGCCTTCGACGACTATGCCGGCAAAGGGCAGGTGCGTACCGGTATAGAGTGTGCAGTGAAAGCTGCCGTCATGTACTGTAAAGAGAACGCTTACAAGGAGGCCTTCGAATTATTGCACCGTGCCGACCAGGCCGTCAGGTCACAGAAGAGGCCTGCTGCTGAAAAGGAAGCCTTACATTACCTTGTCACCAAAGAGCGTTTGCAGATGTATATCAAGCTGAAAAAGACTGAAAGTGCCAAAGGCCAGTTGAATATCATGGAGAGCCAGGTGAACCTTTCGGGAGATGAGAATCTGAAGAATGACCTGCTCTACAACAAGGCAATCTTTTACTACACCTTCGGCCAGAACACTCTGGGGAATGCTGTCTTCAAAGAGATGGCCAACAGACTGACAGCCCAGAAAGAGTATGACAAAGTAGAAGAGGTGTACCAGACACTGATTGCCAACGGCAAGAAATCGGGCAATGCAAATCTGGTAGCACAGTCATACAGCAGCTACATCGTCTGGAAAGACTCGGTAAACGCACTGAAGGCAGCCGACGTGGTGAATGCCCTGAAGCAGCAGATAGCCGACAACGAGGCAACTATTGCCGGAAAAGACCATTCACTGGACACACGAAAAATGATCATCATCGGTCTTTGTGTGCTGGCTCTTGCCTTGACTGCCGGTTTGGTGGTTGGCGGCTTTGTTCTGATGCGCTTTATCTTCCTGACCCGCCGACAGAAAAAGACGATCAACCTGCTGAACGAAAGCAATGCACTGAAGGCGAAGTTCATCAGTAACATCTCGGCACAAATGGAGCCGACACTGAAGAAGTTTGACAGCCGGCAGCCAGAGGTCAAGGCTCTGCTCAATTTCTCTGCGAACATCCAAAAGCTGTCGGAACTGGAGAATACGCCTAACGAGGACGTGACGCTGGAAGAGGTGCAGCTACAGCAATACTGCAACAGCCTGATGGATGGAATACGCGACAAGGTAAAGGACAATGTGACGCTAACCATGAACGTATCCAGCACGAGCGCAAAGATCAATCAGGAATATGTGTCCCACATTCTGAACCATCTGCTGAAGAATGCCGCAGCATATACGCCGGAGAATGGAACCATCTGTTTAGACTTCAAGAAGCGTGGTCCCCACACGTTCCAGTTCCTCGTTTCAAACACGGGCAGTATCATTCCTGAAGAGAAACGCGAAGACGTATTCAAGCCATTCCTGGAGATCAAAGACCTCACGAAAGGCGACGGTTTGGGACTGCCTATTTGTAAGCAGATGGCACTGAAGATGAACGGCGACCTTGAGATAGATCCGAAGTTTACGAAGGGCACCCGCTTCATCCTCGATTGGCATGCATAATGATGCCACTCGCCTTTCAAAGACAAAGCAAACCAATATAAGCAAAAGAAAACCAGATAAACAAACATCTGGTTTTCTTTTTGCCTGTAAATCAGGAGTCAGTTACTTTGCACGGAACATTTCTGACTGTTGACGAATCAGTTCTGTGTCGTTGAAATAGTCTATCTGCATAGCGCGACGCACCTCATCCATCGTCTGGGCAGCCGTCTCACGAGCCTTTTCTGTGCCCTTGCGCAAGATGTTATATATCTCAGGAATATCCTGCTCAAACTCATGACGGCGCTGACGCATCGGTTCCAACATATTATTAATAATCGTATTCAGGAACTTCTTGCACTTCATGTCGCCCAGTCCGCCCCGACGGTAATGGTCTTTCATCTCGTCAAGATTCTGATACTCAGGCCAGAAGTTCTTGAAGTCGTCATCGCAAGAAAAGGCATCAAGATAGGTAAAGACGGCATTGCCCTCTACGTGACCAGGGTCAGAGACGTTAAGATGGGTGGGGTCGGTGTACATAGAGCGCACCTTCTGCCATACCTCGTCGGCCGAGTCGGAGAGATAGATGCAGTTGCCCAGCGACTTCGACATCTTCTCCTTACCATCGGTGCCAGGCAGACGACGGGCCGTTGCATTCTCGGGCAGCATGATGTAAGGCTCGACAAGCACAGGGCCATAGATGTTGTTGAAGCGGTTCACCAGTTCCCGAGTCACTTCGAGCATAGGCTCCTGGTCTTCGCCAGCAGGCACTGTGGTAGCCTTGAACAGCGTGATGTCGGCAGCCTGTGAGACAGGATAGCAGAAGAAGCCCAGGGGAATACTCTCACCCTCGAAGCCGCGCATCTTGATTTCAGTCTTCACCGTGGGGTTACGCTGTACACGAGAAACACTAATGAGGTTCATCAGATAGGTGGTCAGCTCAGCCAGCTCCGTAATCTGACTTTGAATAAAAAGGGTACACTTCGCAGGATCCAGTCCGGCTGCCAGATAGTCAAGTGCAACGTTGATGATGTTCTGGCGGATTTTCTCAGGATTGTCGGCATTGTCGGTCAGCGCCTGCACATCGGCCATGAACACAAACATCTTGTCGTAGTCGCCCTGCTCTTGCAGTTGTACACGACGGCGAAGCGAACCCACATAATGCCCCAGATGGAGCTTACCCGTGGGACGGTCGCCCGTAAGAATTACTTTTCCCATGTCTATTCGCTATTTTGTTTCGTTTAAATTCTTGTTTGGTGTGCAAAAGTACAAAAATAATATGAACTACGAAAATTATTTACTACCTTTGCACCAAAAAGTAAGGAAAAACCGAAAAAGCACGACTTATGGCTATCGTTGAAATAGACTCTCTCTCCCACCCTGGCATCGAAGTGTTCAGTACGCTTACTGAGGCACAACTGCGTAATCGGCTGGAACCGTCGAAAGGTATTTTCATTGTCGAAAGTCCGAAGGTCATCCGCGTGGCACTAACTGCCGGCTACGAGCCTGTGGCCCTGCTCTGTGAGCGGCGCCACATCACGGGCGACGCAGCCGACATCATCGCCCGTTGCCCTGACAAGATGCCAGTCTACACCGGCGACCGCGAACTGCTGGCCTCGCTCACTGGCTATACGCTGACGCGGGGCGTACTCTGTGCGATGCGGCGACCAACACCCATGCCAATCGCCGATGTGCTGAAGGATGCCCGGCGGGTGGTAGTCGTCGACAATGTGGTAGACACCACCAACATCGGAGCCATCTTCCGTTCGGCGGCAGCCCTGGGTATCGATGCGGTGCTGATGACTACCAACTCGTGCGACCCGTTAAACCGCCGTGCGGTGCGAGTGTCGATGGGCAGCGTATTCCTTGTGCCGTGGACGTGGTTCGATGGTTCCCTACCCGATTTGCATGCCTACGGATTCACGACAGTGGCAATGGCGCTGACTGACGACTCTATCTCGATAGACGATCCTGTACTTCAGCAGCAGCAGCGACTGGCAATTGTTATGGGGACGGAAGGCGACGGACTGCCCAAGGAAACGATAGCCGAAGCCGACTACGTGGCCCGTATTCCGATGGCCCACGGAGTCGACTCGCTGAATGTGGCAGCCGCCTCGGCTGTCGCCTTCTGGCAATTAAGAAAAACGACGTAGTTCTGTCAGACGCTTGCGATATATCTTTCTGAGCCTGCGAACGGCACGGTCTCGTATCTGTCGCACACGTTCACGCTTCAGCTGCATGTCGTCGGCTATCTCCTGCATGGTCTGACTCTCCTGTCCCATCCCGAAGTAGGCATTCACCACCGACCGTTCACGCTCGTCGAGTGACTGCAAGGCATACTCCACGGCAGCCTCCACGTTGGCATTGTAAACCCGTTCGTCGGCTATGGGGGCATTGGCATCCACCAGCACAGACAGGAGGCTCATGTTGGTCTTCGTACCCAAAGGAGCATCAACCGACCGTGTCTGCCCGTCCTTCACCGTTTCCACCCTTCGTTCGTCGCTCTCTGCCAGCAAAGCCTTCTCTATCTGCTGACGCACGAACACCACCGCATAGTTGACAAAGCGCAGCCCGCGGCTGGCATCGAACTTCGCAGCTGCTTTCATCAGGCCTATGTTGCCTTCGCTCACCAGGTCTTCCATAGAGAGTCCCTTGCCCTGATATTGTCGGGCAATGACTACCACGAAGCGCAGATTAGCCTCAATCAGTTTGTTCAGTGCGCGCTGATCGCCCTTGGCGATACGCTCCGACAGATTGCGTTCCTGCTCTTCGCTGAGCAGTTTCTCGCGACCTATCTCGTCTAAGTATTTATTCAATATGCTGTCTGTCATGCTATATAAAGTAAGACTATTTCTCAATTCCTATATTTCTCCTTACTGATAGAGAGGCTTTGTCACACAAAGCACGCCATTAGCGCCGAGAAAGACCAGACCAGTGCTCAGGTTCGTGAGCAGCAGGAATGTAAACATGCCCAGAACCGTTGCCATCGTAATCCACGCATGCAGGCCAAAGCCTAAAAACTCAATACCTTCCATTTTATAATAGGCATATAGCTCATTTAGGGTGCAAAATTATAAAAAATAATTTAGACTTCATCATATTTCTATCATAATCGATAAAAAGCTGCCAATACTTTTCTGGTGCTATGAGCCACCAGTGTAAACATCTTTTGAACAGTCTCATCTCTGAAACAACCCAGCAATGAACACCGTCTGACCACAAAGATTCCTTCTTTTTCCGCAACCTCATCCCCGTTCCATATCTTGTTGATTTACAGAACTTTATAATTCGTGCTGAATGACGATGCAATTCAGCATGAATCAGATGCAGATTCAGCCTGAATTATCCTGCAATTCGGGCTGAATTGCAAAAGCCCTCAATCGCCAGTGCAGCAAGCTTGTTGAGCCTCGGAACTCAACCAGTGAGAGAACTGGTTGCTATTGCCGTCCTTGCCCTTCTCCGTAAACCAGACGGTATCCTTGACGAAGACATCATCAGTGCCTCGCAGGATGGGGGCGTAGTATATATACTTCAGCAAGGAAAAAGAGTTGTTTTATCCGCTCATCCTACACCCAATACTGATTATCAGACAGTTACAGCGATACTGTCCGCAAATTTTTGTCGCCTACCGTCTGTCGGCGGCTCACTCGCCTGCTGCCAGTAAGTGACTTGCTTTCTGCCAGTAAGTGACTTGCTTTCTGCCAGTAAGTGACTTGCTTTCCGCCAGCAAGTGACTTGCTTTCTGCCAGTAAGTGACTTGCTTTCCGACAGTAAGTGACTTGCTTTCTGCCAGTAAGCGGCTCGCCTGCCGTCGGTACGCGGCTCGCCTGCCGCCAGCGAGTGGATCGTATTCAGCTCAGTGCTGTGGGGGGAGTTGTAGTCCAGCCCTACGAAGCCCAGCCCTCATATTGGAGTCCCCCCTATAAAGGGGGACGGAAATATGGGAGGGCGGAGGGGCTTCAGAAGGGAGGGTTATGCAATCATCACGACTGCAACAGGAAACTCGCCTTCCGCCGGTACGCGGCTCACCTGCCGCCAGCGAGTGGATCGTATTCGGCTCAGTGCTGTGGGGGAGCTGTAGTCCAGCCCTACGAAGCCCAGCCCTCATATTGGAGTCCCCCTATATAGGGGGACGGAAATATGGGAGGGCGGAGGGGCTTCAGAAGGGAGGGGTATGCAATCATCACGACTGCAACGGCAAAGATACAAAAAAACGGGCGCGATGTCAAGACCCGGCATGAGAAAAATCCGACCCCTCAAGGTCGGGAAAAACTGCCCGTAATAGCTGAGAGCCCTTTGTGTAAAGGCTTTTCGCAAGGGTCGGGAAAGGTCGGAAAGGGTCGGAAAAAAATTGCGCACCCGACAGGTCACTGCCGACGGCAACCCGATGCGTACAGAACGGCAAGCGCGACTCTACCTTCTGAGGGACGGCAGGAAACAGGGAAAAGGAGGCACAAAACGACCGTAAACGGCAGGAAAGGGCGCAAAAGTCTCTGCATCCGAGAGTGTTTTTGTAATTTTGCATCCGTCAAAAACGCGGATCAGGGGGAAAGCAGTGGGGCAGTTCTAAGTGATTAGAAAAGTACTATTTTGTCTGCGACGCAACGTGAATATACGGGAATGAAACGCGAATATGCGTGGGCATAGAGAAGCATGATGATCGTCTTTGTTTCCGTAATCCAGGACTGCTGAAGCTGCCTGTAGAGGCTATCTATCGGGGGGGTAACTCAAAGGCTCGTAATCCGAAGATACATAATATGCTCCGTATGATTGGCTTTGGTGAGAATGTTGGCTCAGGATTCCCAAAGATAATCGCTGCATGGAAGGAAACCAATTGGGGCGAACCACAACTGCTGAACAAACTGGATGTAGATGAAGTTGAACTGATATTGCCAGTCCCATCAACTAAGTCAAGTAATGTTGGGTTGCCTAATGAGTTATCCATAGAGTTGCCTGAAAGGTTATCTATAAGGTTATCTAAAGAGTTATCTAAAGGGTTGTCTGAAACAGCTGCAACCATTTATAAACTGATATATGCTGATAACTATATCACAAGAGGCGATATTGCCAAGAAAGTAGGTGTCACTGTGACATGAAAGTAACAATGCAGAGGCTCCGCCTGGCAAAGAGGCCAGAAACAAGTACGAGGAAAGGCTTGACAAACTGCTCGATGAGGATGTCGGCCACTATGGAAAGGACTATCGGCAGCTGCAGAACGGAATCATCAAGTGCCGGGGCTTCCTCTTTACCTTCCTTGATCATGAGGGTGTTCCACACCACAATAATGCAAGTGAGGCTGCCGTCAGGATATTGAAAGTCAAGACCAAAGTATCAGGAGGTTTCAGAACGCAAGACGGTGCGGACGAATATGCGGTGTTCCATTCTATAACGGATACTGCAAAGAAAAATGGCAAGTCGAGGTTTGGCA
>Ga0247609_10005446_pt1 | contig 12501 bp, 5 predicted proteins | sample 172DNAGHGlowgp2_FD_193487 | JGI IMG/M metagenome (GOLD analysis project Ga0247609, IMG submission 193487) | Sheep rumen microbial communities from Palmerston North, Manawatu-Wanganui, New Zealand - 1728 DNA GHGlow gp2 | ecosystem: Host-associated > Mammals > Digestive system > Stomach > Rumen ... | reverse complement strand
AACGGCAGAGAAAGCCGCGGAAATCTACCTGAAGATCGCGCATCTGCCGCTTAAAAACACGATCACCGACGAACAGATGCACCTTTTAGAAGCGCGCTTCGGCGTGAAAGCCCGCGAAGGATATCTGAACTGAAGTCCGATCCGTCAAAACAATTCGGCACACCGAAAACGGTGTGCCGCTGCTTTTATTTCGCATCCAAAACACGAAGCTTTTTTGTTCATATAGTCCATTACATGACAATATGTCCATATAGTGTCGATTTAGTCGCGGGGGAGATTTTCATTCACTACACAGATGAGCGGTTTCCTTTTTTGCTTGGCAGAAAAGGCACTTTTGACGCAAAAGGCGCCTATTTATCAGTGATTTGAAGACAGCCTGCGCTTTGAACGACGAACTCGTTTTCTTGCATGAATTTATGCAACTGCTGTATATAGGATGCGGGGGTTTCCTTGCTTACGCAGAAATAAGGGGCAAATCGGTTTTGAATACAGTGTTTTAGGAGCCCTAAAAAGCCCCGATAAATAGGGGCTTTTTTACAAGTGGCATGTCGGAAAACACGATTTTTGAAGTGTTTCTCGACGCCATTGGAATACAATGGAATCCAATTTCAAGACTTTTGCCGGAACGGTTTTGGGAAGAATTGTAGTCAAATTGTAGTCAAAACAAAAATGAGAAATAAGCCCTGCGTTCAAATAGCGCCGCTAGGTTTCAATACAAATTCAATTAATCCACCTAATAGGTAATGATGCTTGAATCTTGAAATAAAACAGCCCCATCAGCTCTTTACAGCCAGTCTTTTGCGAATGTTTGGAAATCAAGGTAATTCGCTCATTCTGCAGGCCTCGCTTCAAGCGGAACGGAAATACTGTAAATGAATTCATGGAAATCCGTATCTGTCGAAATCCATTCTTCAGCACGACTGAGCGGCACGATGACAGGCATGCGCGGATGGATATGTTTGATGCTCTTTTCCGCATCCTGCGTTATGCAAGCGTTCCAATGCCGCCGACATGAAACAGAAAAAAGCCCAGTGAAGAATCATACTTCACTGGGCTTTGGCGCACCATAACGGACTTGAACCGGTGGCCTCACGCTTAGAAGCAAAACCCATATTTGACAAATCCCTATATACGGGGCTTTTTTAGTCCGTGAATTGGGCTTTTTTCTACTTCCAAAATGCCAATAAGTATATATGGATAGGCACTTTTTCAATAAAAATGTGGTAAAAATGTTGGTATTCGGGATCGCCTCCTCTTTTCTGTTGTTTATTTTCTACAAGCGATTGTCAGGAATCGCGTTTCTCTCGCAATAAAGGAAACATTTTGCTCGATGTTTCACCCACATGCCTGCCGATGATAATGCACCACATTAATTCTGAGCTAAGTCTCTTTTGATTGGCTTACCTTAACAAGCTCGCACGATCACCGTGTCATCGTCGTCGGTGATTCTGCAGTGGCTGTGACCTTAAGCGCTTTTACTTCGTTATTTAATAAATCAAGTAAACCTATCAACTCCTTAATTTCCACACGAGAGAACTCTGGCAATGATTCGTCAACATGGGTGCCTTTGTTTAATAGATTCCAAGCTCTGTTGCTTGTCAGCTTTTCAAGCAAATCGTGTATCAAATCAGCGTTTCGTATCTTGCTAGGTGTTGTGGCTAATCTCAATCCATCTACAACTGTTCTTAAATCAGGTGTACTTTGAAGATTCCGCAGTTTTATAGATATTCCACCCACAATAGGTGATATTTTTTTCCAAAGAGCACTTGCAATGCATTCAACAGCTTGGCGACATTTTGCTGCAGCGTCTTTTAGTTCTCCGTTTTCATACTTTTCATGAGCTTGTTTTAATGGTATGGTTGAATCCCGATATTTAATCACAACTCCTCTCTCCTCCAAGGTATCTGCAGGTAAAAACATATACCGTGTCAGTTTTCTCTCATTATCCACATAGCTTTCGAGACAGTTTACGAACAATTCTCCATGGCAGGTTAGAATCATCTGCATTTTTGTGAAATCCGAATGTGTCATAAGCAAGGAAGCGACCCCATTTCGATGATCATCATCGATTGAATTAACAATATCATCAAACACAACAAACGGCATTCCTTCAGTAACCGCCTTTGAAAGAAGTATAGCTAATCCCAGAATACGCACATGCCCTTCGCTTAGAATTTGTAGTGCATCCTGTATGAGACCATCTTTCATCTTCACGGAGATTTTTTCGCTTGCGGATAAAGGTAGTTTTAATTCTTCAATCAGTTCAAAATCAGCATCTCCTTGGTTTATAAAATTGTAGTACTCCCGAACTTTTTCCGACAGATTGGCGGACAATTTAGCAGGAAGATTTGACACATAAATGGCAAGTTTTCTTCGAATACTCTCATATGCCTCTACCATTTTATTGTTGAAGGATGTAAGTTCCTTTAATTCGCTGAGGGTTGTTTTAGCGCTCTCAGCTTTTTCACTTATATCACTTATATCCTTAGATAGAGAATCAATTTGTTTTTGCAGTTCGTCAATTGCTGATGCTACGCGAGAGATATCTCCATATTGTTTTTGCAATTCGGCAACTCTATCATCGTATCTTTTATTGGTCTCGATAGCAATAGCATTATTCTTATCAATGCAAGATTTAATTGATCCCGTTGACAGCTTTAAGTTAACATTCTTAATGCACCCAACTACTTTGCAAATACTACCCGTACTCACCATTTTATAATCATTTTCTTGAAGAGATGCAGAGCAAATCGTTTCTATATCCATCTGGTCAAACAATGACGCAATACTTTTCTGAGACAAGTATGATATTATCTGCTGTATGTAAGATGCAGCTTTTTTAGAGCATGTTTCAACTTTCTTTTTGGCATCATCTATTGCCTTTAGTTTTTTCAATTCCTCCCGTGCATAATCAAATGGATTATGAGTAACAAGCGTCAACGGAGTTTTGCATACGGGGCACACGTTTTCTGAGTATGCTTCTTCTATCTCAGTTACTGCATTAAACAACTCAGACATATTAACTGCTCCAATGTCTGAGAGAATCATCGTGTTATTTCTTTCTATTTCATCGATTACTCTCAGAAATTCATCTATTATAATTGAAAGGTTTTGAACAGTCTCCTCATTAATCAAATCCATATGATGCTCCGTAGCAGTCTTTTGTGCTAACGGAATCAGCCCTGTTTCCACGTTGGTTAGATACTCAATCGCTTCATCAGCTGTGAATAGATCAGGTTTTCCAATTGTATTAATGAGAACTTGCAGTTCATTCTTTTTGTCTTCAATAGAAAGCGAAAGCTTTTCACTTTGGTCAAGTTTACTTTTTTTCTGTTGGGTCAACGTATTTACTTGTGTTTCATCGAATTCTAAAGTCAAATATCTTTTATCAAAGCTATCGGTAAATTCATGAACAAAGGTCTGAAAATCTGTTAATCCAAACAAAGAAGCAATTCGTTCAACTTGATTCTTAGAAGTTGCTGCACTAATATGAGAAAAATCCATGATGCGATTCTTCTCAATAAAGGCAAATCTGTATGTTGAAAAACTGGTTGGAAATGGTCCTATCTCTCCCGTCGGCAATATGCAGTCGAGCTTGGGTCGATCAAAGCTTTTTCTCCCTCCGTGAGCGAGGTATTTGTCTATGGTTATGCCTCGTGAAGAGGCTTCTGCAACAGTACCCAACACGCAATACTCTATTGCTTCGCAAAAACTGGTTTTTCCTGACCCGTTCGGTCCATGATAGAAGGTATACTGTGTTGAAAAATCGAAGTTTTCTTCCGTTCCAAAGCCTCGAAAGTGTCCTACAGATAATGACCTAAGTCCTTTAACCATTTGGGAGGCAACTTCCGCATTTAGCATTGACAAATCTTCACGATCTGCTTTCTTGTTGAGTGCCTCTATGTATTGGCCAATCAGCTTTGCTCTTGCACCAGCAGCTGTACCACAACTTGCAATATCATCAAAATGGTCAATAATAATGCCAATTAGTGCTTTTTCATAGCAGGATAGATTAGTTTTATCGATTGTTTCTAGCCATTTGCTGAACTCGAGTTTGACCACTTCAAACATACAATACCTCCTTTAAGGTCCTGCTTCTTAGGGGGAAATTTGACATATCCGTGAACTTTCACTGCCTAGTGCATTAGCAAATCTGAATACAACTCCCACTCTCTTTTTTAACAACTTCCAGATGCGTTGGAATATTAGCTTCCAAAAGTTGCACATGACTGATAATACCGATTGTCCCACTACTGCGCCGGACGCTGTCAAGCACATTCATCGCGTCATGGATGGAATTGTCATCCAGAGTTCCGAAACCCTCGTCTATAAACAGCGCCTCGATCTGCACACCGGATTTCTGTGCAACTGTAGACATACCTATGGATAAAGCAAGCGAAACAAGGAATTTTTCACCGCCAGACAGCATTCCAACCGTGCGTCCTTCCTTTTCAGGGCAACGGTTGTCGTGTACCTTTAACTCCAAACCACGCTTATTGCCGGTGCCTTTCTCATCCGAACGAAGCAATTGATATCGCCCACCGTGTACGTTGACAAGCATACGATTCGCTTCGCCGATCACCTGGTTGAACATAACAGCTAAAACATATCGTTGAATACCGATTCCCGTATCGCCACGCAGTTTCCGTGCAAAGGCAAGATCGCTTTCAGCCTGATGAATGTTCTCAGCATAGTGTTTGCTTTTCTCAGAAAGGCTTTTATACTTCTTTTCCCAACGAGCAATCGATCCGGCAAGTTCTGCATCTTTTCGATTGAATTCAGATGCTTCTTTGTTGATTTCCTCCTGACGCTCTTCGAATAGCGATGCGTCCGGCTCAGTTTCGGCGGCCAGCTCCGATTGCTTTTCCCGCAGCGCTGCCTCATTTTCTTTACATGAGGTTTCGTATGCCACGATTTGCTCGTGCAATCTCTGTCGCTGCATTGCAGGCAACATATCAGCTTTCGCATTGACGAGGTCGAGATAGCCCTTTTCAGCCAATGCGGCTTTCAGCATGCGCTCAGCGTTTATAAGGGCTTCTATTGCCTTTTCCTTCTCTTCCTTTGCGTTGCGAATCGTCTCTTGCAGCGTTGCCAATGCGGTTGTCGCTTTTTTCAGATCGGTTTGTAGCCTATCTGCTTTATCTCGATAGAGCTTGATTTCTTTATTCAGCTCCTCGACTTGATTCCGGAGCGCTGTATCATCCGGAATCCCTTCAATCAGATTTTGCTGTGCTGCTTCCATTTTCGCTTTTGCAGTCAGCATCACTTGATTCTTTTCGTTTACCAACTGTATTTGAGAAGCATATTTGTTTTCCGCCTCAGTTCGCGCAGCCTCTGCTTGATTCCAAGCTTCTTTTTTCTCACCTGCTGCCTTTTCAGCATCTTCCATCTGGGTTTTGGTCACGCTGTCAGCCGCTTTTTCAGCAGGATGGGGATGGGAAGTGCTACCGCAGATAGGGCAGGGTTCTCCTTCGATGAGTGATTCGGCGATCTCTCCGTAGATCCCGCTATAATAGCGATTACGGTACTCACGTGCTGTCTCATCGGCATCATCGAACACCTGCTTGCATTTTGCTGCAGCAGCGATCGCATTGTTGAATGTTTCTTGCGTCTTTTCGGCAAGACGCTGTTCGGATTTCCATTCCTTTTCTGCTTTTGTGAAGCGTGCTTTCAGATCATCATAGCCCTGGTAGACCGGCATTTTAGCTTCATATTCGCCAATGGTCTTTTGCAGCTCGGTAACAGGAGAGTTTTGCTCATGCTGTGTCAACGCCTCTTTGGCTTTGGTTTCAGCCTCTTCGGCTTTAGGAAGCTTGGCAAGCTGGCCATCGAGATTCTTTTCCCGAATGCCTTTTTGAGCAAGTGCTGTTTCATAGGCCGTGATGACTTCCCTCAGCGTTTCAGCTTTTTCTGCAGCTGTATACTGCGTGCGTAATGCTTCAATATCAGCTGCCTGTTGTGCCAGTGTATTAGCAGTCTTTTCTAAATGTCGCAGCTGGTTGAACTGTGCGGAGAGCTGACGATCCCGGTTTAAGACTTCCTGCCGCTTCGTCCCATCAAAATCGACATGCGCTTTCTCAGCACATTGTTTTTCACTTTTTGTATCATCTATCTTTTGTGCCAGCTCTTCGACACTGTTGACATCCTCTTCAGATAAAGATTTGCGTACATCATTGTTTTCTTCATCCAACGCCTGCTTGCGAGCGCTGACCGTTTCAAAGAATGACTTAGCATATCGTTCCCATTGCTCTGTTCCAAATATCTTTTGCAGAATATCCTCTTTTTCGCCGGAGGAAGCAGTGAGAAAGCGTTCGAACTGTCCTTGCGGAAGAAGTATTACCTGACGGAACTGCTCCTTTGTCAGCCCAATGATTTCCACCGCCTTAGCAGTAAGGAAATCTCCGCGCGGGTTGTTGAAAAATGGAATCATGTTTCCGTTTTCATCAATCTCGCCAGCCTCATTTGCAGGAGACAGTTTGGTCCGTTTCATAACTAGACTTCTTTTGAAATAATAGGTCCTGCCGCGTACTGAAAAGGTAAGGGAAACAAACGTATCAAGTGCGTTGTCTGCCTGTGTGCAGCGCCATTCCTCCAAATCATTTCGCCCGTTCTTACTTTTGGTGTCTTCACCGCTGCCGCCTCCATAAAGGGCAAAGGTCATAGCGTCAAAGATCGTTGTTTTGCCGCTGCCTGTGTTACCTTTGATTAGAAAGATCCCGCTCTTTGCGAGCTTTTCAAAATCCACCGTCTGCCGTTCGACATATGGGCCGAATGCCTGCAAATCCAGTTTTAACGGTTTCATGCGTCAACCTCCCCAGTTGCATCCATGGATTGAAGAAAGAGACTTACCAGATGCTCATCCGGCTCCTCGCCGATTTCCTCGCGACAGAAGTACCGGAACACCTCAACAGGATTGGTTTGCAACTCTTCCAGTTCCTGCACGGTCATCGTAACAGATGCGTTTTCGCTTTCATATGTTTTGCCTGACACTTCAAGCAGATTGGGATACACACGCCGCAGTTCGGAAAGAGCCTCCAAACCGATATAATTATCGGAGACACATACTTTGACGAATCCGTTTTGTACGCTTTCCGAGCAAGTAGGATGCAGCATTTCCTCAAGCGTTCCGGTTATGGTCGTCCGCTGATGTAGCAACGGCAGAGGAATGATTCTTCGCTCCATGCTCTTGGTGTCCAGAATCGTGACGCTCTTTTCCTGTTTTTCTTCTTTCCCAAATGAATAGGGCATGGGGGTTCCTGCATACCGAATGGAATTAGTGACATCTTGTGGTTTGTGAATATGCCCCAAGGCGACATAATCAAATCCGTCAAATACGGATGCCGGTACTTGCGTTGCGAATCCGATCTCTGCTGCGCGATCACTTGTAGAGGTTTCCGCCTTTGTGATAAATGCATGAGAAACGAGGATGTGTTTTTTGCCCGGAGTAAAACTCTGACAAATAGCATCCAATACTGTTCTGTATGCATCCGCAAGAGATTGCACACTTTCACGGCTTTCCGGATAAATGCTTTTGACTTTTTCTTCGGTGATCCAAGGAAGAAGGAATACTTCTGCATCATCAAAGGTCACGACCTGAGGTTCACGTTCGATTGCACCGCAGATATAGAGCCCGGAAGCGGCTAATAGTTCGCTGCAGTTGGACAAGCGTTCTGCACTGTCATGATTCCCGGCGATCATCAGAATCGGGATATGTAGATCCTTACAAATTCGGGTTACAGCATAGTCGTATAGGCGAATTGCCTCGCCAGACGGTACGGAACGATCATATACATCGCCCGCAATTAAGACTGCATCAATTTGTTCTGCTTCAACGATCTTACAAATTTCATCGATGAAGAATCGTTGATCCTCAAGCAGCGAACGCTCGCAATCTGTCATTCCCAGGTGCCAGTCGGATGTGTGTAACAATTTCATGGGGTACCTCACAGTATTAAAATGACACTATGTATAGTATAGCCCATTTTGCATTCATTTTCAATCATACTTGCGATTCCTTGCTCTTATCATCTTTTCGATTTTCTGATTATCATCCTTTTTTTCGGAAGATAACGGCCTTCAGATATCATTTGTTGCCGACAAAAGAAAAGCCCTCCTCACGAGGGCTTTTCTATTACTGCGTCGGTTAATTCTCCTTATATTGCTCATCCAGTTTCTGCTTAGTCTCCGGAGTGCAATCTGGAACAAATGCTACTCCGATTCGCTTCGCATATTTTTCGGTGTAACTCTTCTTGTACCCATGTAATACTAAATCCGGTGTATTGTTTAAATCAAATCCGTTTTGGAACGCGTATTTCAGATTAGAGAAATAAACGTTTTTCAGACCTGTACATCCCTCGAATGCGAGTTGTTCAAACCGGTCTACTGGCAAATACAGGTCATGGAGGCTTGGACAATTACGTATGCCGTGTATCCGTTGTAACGACTCAGGCATTTCTATGTACTTAAGTTTTTTGCAAGAGTCAATGCGAAAGACACTGTTTTCACTCAACCCCTCAGGTATACGTATATACTCTACTTCAGGGCAATTATTGATGCTGCCAATGCCATGGGTGCCGCCAAGGTAATATGCTTTATCTGGCAATCTCAATTTCGTTAGAGCCTTAAAATTCCGGATGCTGGGAATGTTTGACACTTGCGATGGGATTGCAAGTTCTTTAAGCTTGGGCAAGCCTCCCCAAAACGCATCTTCACCGATCTCATTAACTGATTCAGGGATGTGAAGATGTTCAATTCGTCTACAGTTGTAAATAAACGCATTATGACCATTATACCTTGTACTTAACCTATATGAAAGAGGCATCTCATTATCACCACCCGTGTACGAAGATGGTTCTGTAGAGAAAGCGTGAGAAAATATTGCGGTGACAGGACTTCCTTGTATTTGGTCTGGTATATCTACATTTGTATCTTGCCCTCTGTAATTGAATATCGTTATTTCGCCATATGGATTCTTTAAAAGAGCAAAGCGGTCGTCAGGAGAGGCAATGTTCTTCGCACCAAACTGTCGAATCTGAAACTGCGGTGCAGTAATATGAAAGGTATTACAGAAGTATTGAACGATGTCATCAGTAGAGTATCGAACCAATGCCAATTCGATAAGTTCGTTTGCTAACTGATTAGGTTCAACTTTACCTTCAAAGAAGACCTTTTTAAATATATCATCTGAACCAGGAATCAGGTCCATGTATGAAGTCAATGCTTTCGTAATCCTGTCGAGACTAAAGGATGCTGGTATCTTGTACTCTTGTTTATCCTTTTCAATAAATGCAGATGTGTTACCGAGACACTGATCAGCACAGTGTTTAAACATCACATCATTTGACATTACAATTAACAGGGCTATGCGAAGAAAATGACTAAACCATATGTATCTTTCATTTTCCGGCACTGCATCCTTAAACCCTTTCGGATACTTTCTCTTTCCTAAAGCCTCGGAATAGTCATAGGCGAAATCATGAGAAAACAGGCTGGCCAAAAGTTCAACCTTTCTTTCATGGTCACTGTCAATGATCATCGTAACGAAAGCACGGTAATAGAAGAGCTCCCGATATAACTCTTCAAAGTATGATGTAATAATGTCATCATAAACAATACTATCCTCGTTATACCCCTGACCATTAACAGGAATAAAGGGAGGAATGCAATTATAGATCTTCGGCCGGGGTGGAGGAGCAACAAGTGCCTGATCTTCCAAGATACCTTCTTTTGTGAATATAAACGTAGCCGTTTTCCCATGCAAGTCTATTGCAAGAGCCTCAACTATCTGCCAGTTTATATCAGAATACATCTTCTTTAGAACAGCGTAAGACTCTACGGGCTTTGTCTGATGATTGCTTTTCAAGAAAGATTTGATCCTCTCAAACTCGACCTGTTTATCGTCATCATTCCAGTAGACAAAAGGTTTGATAATTCCCTTATCATACAAGAAATCTTCGGTCTTCATTCTATATGCAACTCTTATCATTGAACTGAACTCATCAAACCTTATTTCTGGATTCTCAGAAACGAGTTCCTTATAGGATGTCGGTTTTCTCAAAGAATCAATATATTTAGATTGTAATACTGTGATAATCTCATCAACCTGTTCACGCATATGCTTCGCGTTGTTTTCTACGATTTCTCCTTGAAGAATTTTTTCTTGCTTCAGATAATCAGAAAATGACATTCCGAACAATTGCATTGCTTTGTTTTGAATGTTTTTGCACTTTGGCGCAATATCCGGATTATCTTCAAACAGCTCTTTTACCGAAGAACAAGTTGCTCCATCCTTATAGCGCTCTTTGAGAACTCGGATTGGAGCCATTATATCTCCGGTTGGCCTACCACCTTTTCCTTGCTCAACAGTATAGCCAAATGCCTCTAAAAAAGCATTACCACTTGAATAGCCAAGCTTTCTGTAGAGATCAGTTACTGTCTCCGCCCAATTTTTATGGTCTTTTTGCAGGCCAGTGATAACTTTATTTGGATATGCTTCATCAAGCTTTTCAAAAAGGGTCACGAGCCGTTTTTGAATATTTTCAGGGATGTTATCAGGAATAACATCTGAATATTTGCTGGATTGTTGCTGTTTTATTTCTTTTTCCTGTTTCTGCTTTGCTGTGATTTCATCTGCATCTTCCGGCTTGACAAACATCAATCGACCATCACTCGCTCGCACTTTAGTGATCTTTAAGTCTCTGATATCATGTGATAATGAAGATTGAGAAACATAGACGCCTTGCTCTTGTAGTTTCACCATTAATTCTTCCAGTGTTCCGATTTGTTCTGATGAAATCAGAGACAGAATCATTTCATGCCTTGAGCCTTTCATTGATTTCCTCCTTTTATAATTTTTCTTCGAATACACCGTTACATTTCCATGACTCATTAACGCCGAGTATTAAGGATACTTCTTGAAGAATTCTTTTTCACTTAGTATTTCTATCTTCGCGCCAAAGTCCTGAAGTTCTTTTGCTTTCAGGAATTTTGGATCATAGAAACCTTTCTGGACTGCTCCGGTTTTATCCCCGACAATTAAGATCCTTGTGTTCTGGTTGACTGAGGATTTGCATTGGCCGCCTCGTTCTTCGATATACCGCTTTATGTCAGATAGCCCCATTTGCACAAAGCTTCCGCAAAGCGCACAGAGACAATTCGAAAGGCTTCCTGCTTTTTGCCCAGTTTTTTTACAACTCAAAAAATCCTTGGCTGTGATGATTTGCGGCGTTTTATCTTTCTGATTAGCTTGATAAGCCTTTATCAACCATGGATCCTGCAGTGTATCTTTATTCAAAGATGCTTCAGAGATGACTATCATCTCAATGTATTTGACTCTTTTTTCTGTCCTAATCGTTCCTTTTAGTTCATTGATATACTCGATGATATCTTTCTTGTTTTGCGGATCAAACTTTCCATACAGATATACGCGTTTGTTTTCCAGTGATTTCAACTTTTTCTTTGTTTTTGCCGACTCTTTCTCAATGTCTGAATTCGTCAAGAAAGTATAGTCAAATTCACATCCATCTGATTCACCCATATCGTATCTTGTGTTTTCTGCGATATAAATCGATTTAATAGACTCGATTGAGTCCATATCAGACAGTTTATCAAGAAGCTCTTTGCCATCTTTACTAGATGATGCGATAGCATCAAAACTTTCAATTGAATGCTGTAAAAGGTTAAGCAATTCTCTACCAGATTCTATGGCTTTTAATTTCTCTTCCATTGGTCCAGGTTCAAAACCGTTCCAGAAGTAACCACCATATCCAGAATCATATTCCCATTCGAAGCCCGCTGATGTGTCGTCCCGAAACTCAACATATACGCAAACGAAACCTGAACTGCTGGAATTAGTAACAAAGTCTGTCCGTATTTTCATGCTTATTCCTCCCTATATAATCATAAGTATTGTACACCAGACTTAGCGAAAGCGTGATCACCTATCGTTTCAACGCTTTTAGGTAATTCCACTTTTTTTAGATTTGAACATCCATAAAAAGCTGATTCTCCTATTGATGACAGACTGGCAGGTAAAGATACATACTTTAATTCCGTGCAGCAATAAAAGGCATCTCTGCCAATTCTTGTTACACCCTCAGGGATGACGATGGACCGTATGGATGTAAACCGAAACGCTTCGTCACCAATCTCGTCAATGTCGGGAGGGAGTATGATGTCCCTCTCTGAACCATAATAATGCTCTACGGTACCGAAGTGTATCGATAAATCATCGCCAGGATATATCCTCTTGCCATTAGGGAAAGTATCCACGACTTGAGTAGTTTCCTGAATCCTCGTTTTTTCAGGCTCTTGTACATTCAAGTGTTTTCCTTCGCTGCCTGCAATAAAAGCATCAATTTCTTGATCATTCAGCTTTGGCAAATCGCTATGCGCATCCTCAAGTATTGCGTTATATGCTTTAGTAAAGGGCTTCCGGGATTCCGGAATATGCTCTATTACATATTTGAGGTAATCCCTTGCTTTTTCTGCGACATCTTCATG
>Ga0247609_10005445_pt1 | contig 12501 bp, 10 predicted proteins | sample 172DNAGHGlowgp2_FD_193487 | JGI IMG/M metagenome (GOLD analysis project Ga0247609, IMG submission 193487) | Sheep rumen microbial communities from Palmerston North, Manawatu-Wanganui, New Zealand - 1728 DNA GHGlow gp2 | ecosystem: Host-associated > Mammals > Digestive system > Stomach > Rumen ... | reverse complement strand
TCATAAACAGGAGAAATATCCAAATTTGAACCATCACCAGTTACGACATTTAAATCTTTTTTATCATTCATAAAAATACCTCCGTATCTTTTTGTTTATAATATCACATATAAATTAAAAGTGCAAGATAATTATTGACATATTGGCATTTTTTTGACATAATATAATAACTATATATTAAAATAAGAAGGGACAAAAATGGAAATAAATGAAAAAAAAGCAATAATTGAAGCAATACTTTTTGCCGCAGGAAGAGAAGTAACAAGAAATGAATTAATGCTAGCATTAGAGCTATCTGCACAAGATGTAGATTCGATTATAAAGAATATGAAAGAAGAATATAAAAATGAAAAAAGAGGAATTGAATTAATTGAAGCTGATAACTCTTATCAATTATGTACGAAAAAAGATTTATATGAATATATTTATCCAGTTTTAGATAAAAGAAGTAAACCAAATTTATCTAATGCAGCACTGGAAACTTTAGCAATAATTGCATATAACCCGAGAATAACAAGAGCTGAAATAGAAAACATTAGAGGAGTATCTGCAGATGGTTGTGTTTATAAACTTTTAGAATATGGATTAATCGAAGAATCAGGTAAATTAGATTTACCAGGAAAGCCGATGTCATATAAAACAACAAGTAATTTTTTAAAATTATTTGGTTATTCATCATTAGAAGAATTACCAGAATTGCCAAAATATAAATTGGATGAAAATAAACAAATTGTAATAGATGATTTAGTAGAGGAGGAAAAAATATGAAATTATCACAAACAGGAATGGGAACAGTAAAATTAAATAATATAGATGAAATGTATCCAGGACAAAGTATTTTACTACAAACTGGACAATTAGTACAATATGGGGCAGGTTTATTTGGATATAATACAGTACCACTATTAGTAAGAAGAAAAGTTGAACAAATTATTACAGAAACACTAAACAAATATGGGTGTATAGAAGTCCTATTACCAGTATTGCAACCAGACACCATTTGGAAAAATTCAGGTAGATATGATCACTATGTAAATGATGGAACAATGCTTATTACTGAGTCAAATAAAGGAACATTTTGTTTAGCACCAACAGGAGAAGAGGCAGTTGTTGAATTTGCAAGAGAGAAACTAAAATCTTATAAAAATTTACCAGTAACATATTATCAAATTGGAGAAAAATTTAGAAATGAAATAAGAACAAGAGGATATTTACTTAGAGGAAAAGCATTTCCAATGTTAGATGCATACAGTTTTGATAAAGATGAAAAAGGAATGGAAAAATCTTATGAAAATGCAAGAAATGCATTTTTAGAAATCTTTAAAAAGTTAGGAATGGATGTAATACCAATTGTTGCAGATAATGGAGCAATGGGAGGAAAAAAATCTGAAGAATTTATGATAATATCTGACCAAGGTGAAGACAAAATATTATATGACGAAAAAACAGGAATAGGTTTAAATACAGAAATTCTAGAAAAAGAAAATTATCAAGAATATCTAAAAGAAGAATATGGAATAGAGGATATATCAAAATTTAAAGAAATAAGAACAATGGAACTAGGACACATATTTCAATTAGGAACAAGATATTCAGAAATGATGAATGGAAAATTTACAAACCAAGATGGAATAGATTCATTATATTATATGGGATGTTATGGAATTGGAGTAAGTAGAACAGTAGCTGCAATGTATGAGCAATATTTAATAAATGATGAAAAATGGGGACCTTGCGGATTTTATATACCTGAGAATATAGCACCATTTAAATATCAAATAATTCCAAAAATGGAAGATAAATCAAAAGTAGAAAAAGCGGAAGAGATATATAGAATGTTGAAAGAAAAAGGTATTGGAGTTATATTAGATGACAGAGAAAATATTAATATAGGAGCTAAAATAAAGGATTGTAAAGTATTGGGAACACCAAATTTAATAATTTTGGGTGATAAATTTGATGGTGAAAATATTGAAATAGAAAATACAAAAACAGCTGAAAAGAAAATAGTAAGGATTGAAGAATTAAGTTAAAAAGAAAAATTGGAAACAAAAGGGGATTCGACCAACGGGGACGGGTCAACCAACGGGGACGGTCCTTTTGGTTGAATTTTAATTTATAATTTTATTTATAGTTTTATTAATTATTATTCAACCAAAAGGACCGTCCCCGTTGGTTGACCCGTCCCCATTGGTCGAAATTTTCACAAAAAAAACACAAACATTATACTATTTAGTAATATTTAAAAGATAAACTACTAATATGAAATATAGATAGGAGTGGTTTAAATGCGATACGAACAAAATAAAACTACAGATTTAATAGAAATGGGTGATGTTTTAAATTACAATCAAAAAATAAATGAAGATGATAAAACATTTGAAAAATTGATGTTTATTTATAAAATGGCAATAAAAGAGATAAATACAAAAATAGAAATAATGCAAGAACAATTTAAATTCTTATATAATTATAATCTAATAGATCATATAGATTTTAGAATTAAATCACCAAAAAGTATCTTAAAAAAGATGGAAGATAAAAAATGTGATTTAACTTATAAAGATATGATTAATAATATAAACGATATAGCAGGGATTAGAGTGGTTTGCCCTCTAAAAAAAGATATTTATTCTGTTAAAAATTTAATTCAGAGATTACCAGGAATAGAAACGATAAAAGAAAAAGATTATATTAAAATTCCAAAAGAAAGTGGATATTCTGCATACCACCTTATTTTGTGTGTGCCTGTAATGTTAACACAAAAAATAATTTATGTAAAAGTTGAGGTACAAATAAAAACAATTGCTATGGATTTTTGGTCAAATTTAGAACACAAGATGAGATATAAACCACAGGAACAACCAAGTAAACAAATTTCAAAAGAATTGCAAAACTGTGCAAAGGTAATAAATAAATTAGATGATAGGATAATGTCAATAAATGAGTAATGTCTGTTAAACACTAAAAGAGAAAAAAGAACATTAAAAAAGAAGGATTTATGTAAAATACGTCGAATATTATAAGTATGTAAATTTATTTGTGGAAAGTGAGGAAAAAATGCCAAGATATAGTGATGAAATTATAGATGAAGTAAGGCAAACAAATGATATCGTAGATATAATATCACAATATGTGCATTTAAAGAGAAGTGGAAGAAATTATTTCGGACTTTGTCCATTTCATAATGAAAAATCACCTTCTTTTTCTGTCTCACCAGATAAACAAATATTTCATTGTTTTGGTTGTGGAGTAGGTGGAAATGTATTTACTTTTTTAACTAAAATAGAGGGAATTAATTTTATAGAAGCGGTACAAATGTTAGCAGAGAGGTCTAATATACAATTACCAACAATAGAAAATAGTCGAGATTCCCAAAAAGAAGAACTTAAAGCAAAAGTTTTAAAAGTCAATGAATTTACAGCTCGGATTTTATCATGAGAATTTATACAAGCCAGAGGCAAAAATTGCACAAGAATATATAAAAAGTAGAAAGCTAAATAATGAAACCTTAAAATCTTTTAAAATAGGTTTTTCAGGGAAGTTTGATGAATTATATCAGGCATTAAAAAAACAAGGATTTCAAGATTTAGAGATTTTAGAATCAGGTTTGGTAAATAAAAATGATAATGGTAAATATATCGATAGATATAGAAACAGGCTAATGTTTCCAATTTGTGATGCAAGAGGAAGAGTAATTGCATTTGGAGGTCGTGTTTTAGATGATTCAAAACCAAAATATATAAATTCTCCAGAAAATATAGTTTATAGTAAAGGCAGAAATTTATTTGGATTAAATGTAGCAAAAAAGGGTGATATTAAAAAAAGAATTTTAGTAGTTGAAGGATATATGGATGTTATTTCACTTCATCAAAGAGGTATTACCAACGTTGTTGCAGCACTTCGGAACAGCAATGACTCAACCACAAGGATGGCTTCTTAGAAGAAATTCTGAGCAAATAATATTAAGTTTTGATTCTGATGAGGCAGGATTAGCAGCAAAAATTAGAGCATTGGATATATTACAAAATATGGGATGCGATGTTAGAATATTACAAATGGAAGGTGCAAAAGATCCAGATGAGTACATAATAAAATATGGTAATGCAAGATTTCAAAATCTAATAGAAAAAGCACTTTCAATAATAGAATTCAAAGTAAAAGTTCTAAAAAAAGACTTAGATTTAAATAATACAAATGATAAAATAAAATTTTTAAATGAGATAGCAAAATTAATTGCAAAAGTTGATAATACAATAGAAAGAGAAGTTTATATAGAAAAAATAGCAAAAGGATATGAAATTTCAAAAGAAGCAATTTATGCAGAGGTTAATAAATTAACATATTCAGATAATAAAGGGCAAAATGTTTTGGAAAAAGCAAAACCAGTTATAAAACATAAGAAAGTTGAGCAAATTGAAGTACCACAAGCAATAAGAAAAAGGGAAAACACTATACTCTCAATCTTGTTAACAGGAGATTTAAACATATTTCAAATTATAAAACAAAATATATCTTTAGAAGATTTTAAAGATGAATTAAATAAAAAAATTGCAAAAAAATTGTATGAAGAATTTGAAATAGGAAATAGTAATATTAATGGAATAATAGACAAGTTAAATGAAGAAGAACAAAATCATATTACTGCTATTTTAGCAGAAGATTATGGTATAGAAGATGTAGAAAAAGCAATTGATGATATTATGAAAGCTTATGAAAAAGAAAAATTGGCAAAAAGAAAGATGGAAATAGTTGAGCTTATTGAAACCGAAAATGATATTAACAAAAAAAAGGAATTAGGAAAAGAGTTAAATAATATAATTATTAGATTAGCTAAAATAAAATAGGGGTGAAATTATAAATGGCAAAGAAAAAAGAAGAGTTGGAAGAAGTAAAAGATAATAAAGAAGAAGTAGTAGATGATGAAAAAATTAAAACAGAAAAAATGAATAAGATTTTAAAAAAAGCAAAAGAACAAGGAAAAATAACTTATGCTGATTTAGCAAAAGAATTAGATGATGTTAATCAAGATCAAATTGAAAAAGTATTTGATGCTTTTGAAGAATTAGGTGTTAATTTAAGTGATGAAGATGAGCTAGATTTTGATGAAGAACCAGATTTAGAAGATTTAAAAGAAGTTGAAGATTTAAAATTAGATGAAATTACAGATACAAGTTATGAAGGAATAAATGTAGATGATCCAGTTAGAATGTATCTAAGAGAAATTGGAAGGATACCACTTTTAACATTTGAACAAGAGTTAGATTTAGCAAAAAGAATATTAGATGGAGATGAAGAGGCAAAACAAGAATTAGCTGAATCAAACTTAAGATTAGTAGTAAGTATTGCAAAAAAATATGTTGGAAGAGGAATGTTATTTTTAGATTTGATTCAAGAAGGAAATATGGGACTAATTAAAGCAGTAGAGAAATTTGATTATACAAAAGGATTTAAATTTAGTACTTATGCAACTTGGTGGATTAGACAAGCAATTACTAGAGCAATTGCTGACCAAGCAAGAACAATAAGAATTCCGGTTCACATGGTTGAAACAATAAATAAATTAATAAGAACATCAAGACATTTATTACAACAATTAGGTAGAGAGCCAACCCAAGAAGAAATTGCAGCTGAAATGGAAATTCCAGTAGAAAAAGTTGTTGCAATTCAAAAAATAGCACAAGATCCAGTATCTTTAGAAACTCCTATAGGAGAAGAAGATGACAGCCATCTAGGAGATTTTATACAAGATGAAGATTCACCAGCACCTCATGATTCAGCAGCATATACTTTATTAAAAGAACAATTAGAAGAGGTAATGGGAACATTAACTCCAAGAGAAGCAAAAGTTTTAAAATTAAGATTTGGATTAGAGGATGGAAAAGCAAGAACACTAGAAGAAGTTGGTCGTGAATTTCAAGTAACAAGAGAAAGAATTAGACAAATTGAAGCAAAAGCCTTAAGAAAATTAAGACATCCATCACGTTCTAAAAAATTAAGAGATTATATGAATTAAAAATGAAAGGATTAGCTTTATTGCTAATCCTTTTAGATTATGGAAATTTGCTACAAACAAAATATCAATAAATTTTATTTATTTCACAATATAGACATAATTAGCCTTTATAATATATAATATAAGTAGTTTTCGTAGGAGGAGTAAAAATGATAAACGAATACATTTTAATTGTAGATGACGAATCTAGAATGAGAAAATTAATTAAAGATTTTTTAATGGCAAAAGGGTTTAGTATATTAGAAGCAGAAGATGGAGAAAAAGCATTAGAAGTTTTTGAAAATTATAAAAATAACATAAGTTTAATATTATTAGATGTAATGATGCCAAAACTCGATGGATGGTCAGTTTTAAGACAAATTAGACAAGAATCAAAAGTTCCAATAATTATGCTAACAGCCAGAGGAGAAGAACAAGATGAATTATTTGGTTTTGAACTTGGAGTAGACGAATATATATCAAAACCATTCAGTCCTAAAATATTAGTAGCAAGAGTAGAAGCTATTTTAAAAAGAACAGGAAAAAGTGTAAAAGAAGTAACAGACTATAATGGAATAGAAATAGATAAAGAAGGAAGAACTGTAAAAGTAGATGGTAAACAAATTGAACTAAGCTTAAGAGAATATGAACTTTTAACATATTTAGTTGATAATAAAAATATTGCATTATCAAGAGACAAAATCTTAAATAATGTATGGAATTATGATTATTATGGAGACTCTAGAACTATAGACAGTCATATAAAGAAAATAAGACATAAACTAGGAAAAAAAGGAAAATACATAAAAACAATGAGAGGTGTAGGATATAAATTTGAAATTATGTAATAGTACTTTTAACTCGTTCAAAAAATACAATTAGGAAGGGAAAATGAATGAATAAACAAAATCCTTTAAAATCTGTAAGAATAAAATTATTTTTAATATTATCGACAGTTATTTTATTAATAATTATATTCTTAATTTTAGTAAATAACTTTGTATTAGGGCAATTTTATTTATATAGTAAAACACAATCATTAAAATCAGTATATAATACAGTAAATGAATATTATAATAATAACCAAACAGAGGATATTGAATCAAAATTAGAACAAATTTCTATAAAAAATAATTTTGATATTTTAATTAGAAATGACAAAAATGTAAATGTCTACACATCCCATAAAGACTTTTATGCGACATTTGGACAAATAAATGAAATGACAAATAAACTTCATATAGATGAACAAATACTTGAAAAAAATGAAAAATTTGTTATAAAAAAAATTAGAGATAATCAAAATGGTATAAATTATATATTACTTGCATCTACATTAGACAATGGTTATTTACTATATATAAGAATTCCTATAAACTCAATTCAAGAAAGTGTAAAAATATCAAATAGGTTTTTATATTTAATGGCAGGATTTGCAATTTTAATTGCAGCTGTTATTGTTTCTTATGTTTCAAGAAAATTTACAGATCCGATATTGGAATTAAATAATATAGCTAAAAAGATGGCTAATTTGGATTTCAGTTATAAATATAGAATTACAGATACAGATGATGAGATAAACAATTTAGGAAAAAGCATTAATGTAATGTCAGACAAATTAGAGAGGACAATAAAGCAATTAAGAAATACAAATATAGAATTAGAAAAGGATATTGAGGAAAAATCAAAATTAGATGAAATGAGAAAAAGTTTCATATCAGATGTATCACATGAATTAAAAACACCAATTGCATTAATTCAAGGATATAGTGAAGGATTAATTGAAAATATCAATTCAGATGAAGAATCTAGAAAATTTTATGCAGGAGTAATTTTAGATGAATCAAACAAAATGGACAAATTGGTAAAACAACTATTGGAATTAATGAAATTAGAATATGGAAAAAGAGAACTAAATAACACTAAATTTAATATAGTTGAACTTCAAAAAGAAGTTGTAAGAAAAACTAAGGTAATGTTAGAAGAAAATAAAGCAGAAGTAAAATTTGAAACACCTGAAGAAGTTTATGTATTAGCAGATGAATTTTACATAGAGCAAGTTATAAGTAACTATTTAACAAATGCAATAAAACATGTAAAAGAAGTAAATAAACAAAAAGATATAATAATAACAAATGAGATTAATATAGAAAAAAATAAAGTAAGAATTAAAGTTTTCAATACAGGAGAAAACATATCAGAAGAACATATAAACAGAATATGGAATAGATTTTATAAAATTGATGAATCTAGAAATAGAAATGATGGAGGAACAGGCATAGGTCTTTCTTTTGTAAAGGCAATAATGCAGGCTTATGGAAATAATTATGGAGTAATTAATAAAGACAATGGAGTAGAATTTTATTTTGAATTAGACTTAGTGATTTGAGAAAATGAAAGAAATAAAGTATGTATAAGAAACCAAGTTGACAAGATTGGAAAAATATAGTATAATGTTTAGCAGTAGTAATAGTATTGATCGGATTTATTAAAATGGAGCCAGTATGAAGTTTAAGAGAGAAAAAAGGGACTGCATACAAAATGAAACTCTATTATAATTTTGTACAAATGAATTAAAAATAGTAAATTAGGTCAAAATTAGTTTAGAAACTGCTAAACTATTTTTTTTGCGTGTAAAAAATAAAAAAAGAAAGGAAGATTATATGACAGAAAATAATACAAATCAAGAAAAAAGAGAAAAAACATTAAGAAAAAGCACAAATAGAGTAAATAAAAATAATAATACTCAATTAACTAAAAAAGAAGAAAAGAAAAAAAGCACAACAAAAGCAGATAAAGCAGAAGGTAGTGTAAAGAAAAGAAAAGGAATGAATAAAAAAGGAAATGAAAGCATATTTAAGAAATCAAAATTAAAAATCATTCCATTAGGAGGTCTACATGAAATAGGAAAAAACATTACAGTTTTTGAATATGAAAATGAAATTGTAGTTGTAGATTGTGGAATATCTTTTCCAGAAGATGATATGTTAGGAGTAGATTTAGTAATTCCTGATATAACATATTTAGAAAAAAATGTTGATAAAATAAAAGGTTTGGTAATTACACATGGTCATGAAGACCATATAGGAGCTATTCCTTATATTTTAAAGAAAATTAATATACCAATTTATGCAACAAAATTAACAGTAGGTTTAATAAAAAACAAACTAGAAGAGCACAAATTAGTAAAAAGTACAAAATTAATAGAAGTAAAACAAGGGCAACAAATTAAATTTGGAAAAAACTTCAAAGTTGAATTTATTAGAAGTTCACACAGTATACCAGATTCTGTAATGCTAGCTATTACTACACCAGCTGGAACAGTATTACACACAGGAGACTTCAAAGTTGATTATACACCAATTGATGGAAAAATAATGGACTTTGGAAGAATAGCAGAACTAGGAAATAAAGGAATTTTAGCATTGATGGCAGATAGTACAAATAGTGAAAGAAAAGGATTTACAATGTCTGAAAATTCAGTTGGAGAAGTTTTTGATAAATTATTTTTACATTGTACAAAAAGAATTGTTGTAGCAACATTTGCATCAAATGTTCACAGAGTACAACAAATAGTAAATTCAGCAGTAAAAAACAATAGAAAAGTAGCTGTATGTGGTAGAAGCATGATAAATATGATAACAACAGCAAGAGAATTAGGATATATAGATTGTCCAGAAAATATATTTATAGATATTGATATGATAAAAAATTACCCAGATGAACAATTAGTAATAATTACAACAGGAAGTCAAGGAGAACCAATGTCTGCATTAACAAGAATGGCAACTGGAGAACATAGAAAAGTAAAAATAACACCAAATGATTTAATAATAATATCAGCAACACCAATACCAGGAAATGAAAAATACGTATCTAGAGTAATAGATGACCTAATGCAATTAGGAGCTGAAGTCGTATATAGTTCACTTGAAGACATACATGTATCAGGACACGCATGCCAAGAAGAGCAAAAATTAATAATGGCATTAGCAAAACCAAAGTACTTTATACCAGTACATGGTGAATACAGACAACTAATAGCACACAGTGAAACAGCACAAAGTATGGGAATATCAAGTGAAAATATACTTATGATGACAAATGGTAGAGTACTAGAAATAGGAGAAGATAAAGCAGAATTCACTGGAACAGTGCAAAATGGAAGAGTATTAGTAGATGGACTTGGAGTTGGAGATGTAGGAAGTATAGTATTAAGAGATAGACAACATTTATCACAAGATGGATTAATTATAATAGTACTTACAATGGACTCAAATACTGGAGAGGTAGTATCTGGACCAGAAGTTATATCTAGAGGATTTGTTTATGTAAGAGAATCAGAAAATCTAATGGACGAAATAAAATCTGTAGTAAAATTTGAAGTAAGACAATGTGAAGAAAGAGGTATTCGCGATTGGACAACAATAAAATCAGTAACTCGTGAACATCTAAGAGACTACATCTTTACAAAAACAAAAAGAAACCCAATGATAATACCAATTATTATGGAAGTGTAATTCCACAAACCAAGCAGTCAACCAATGGGGACGGACCTTTTGGTTGAAAAAAGAACCAACGGGGACGAACCTTTTGGTTGAAAAATAAAAAGTTTAGAAATAAAAAATAAAATAGAGTTGATTGGGGGCTAAAACTCTTAAATTAAGGAGGAGTTTTAGAACTATGTCAAGAAAGGCAAGAAACAATTTACCTGGACAATTTTTTCACGTAATGTCTCAAGGAATAAACAAAGAATATATTTTTAATGATGATTATTTAAAACAAAAATATAAAAATATCTTGTATTACAAAACACAAGAAAATAACATAAATATCATTTCATACTGTATAATGGATAATCATGTACATTTATTATTAAATGTTGAAGATAATGAACAAATGTCAAGATTTATGAAACAAGTAAATACCAGTTATGCAATGTTTTATAATAATTCTAATAATAGAGTTGGGTATGTTTTTAGAGATAGGTATCTTTCTAAGTTAATATTAAACGAAAAACAAATTAAGGTTTGTATAGCTTATATACATAAGAATCCGATTGCTGCAAAAATGGTTAATTGCATGGAAGAATATAAATTTTCAAGTTATAATGAGTATTTTATGCCAACAGATAAAAGAAATCTAATTTGTCATAATGCAGCTGAAATAATATTTGGAACAAACAAAATAGATGAATTTAAGAAAGAATATATTAATATTCATACCCATAACTACGAAAGTGATGATCAATTTGATGATGTTGAAGAAAATGATATAGTAAATTTAGAAGAAATATTGGAAAAATATAAAAATCTAAGTATGAATGAAAAAATAATTAAACTTAATATGGAAGAAAAAATATCTGAAAGAAAATTAGTTGACATTTTTAAAATAAGCAGATATAAAATAAGAAAGATTTTAAATAAATAATTTTTCAACCAAAAGGACCGTCCCTTATGGTTGAATTGAAGGGGAGAGAAATATGGATTATAAAGATTTAGCAAATTTAATTTTTCCAGATAGCAAGGATATTAAATATTATGAAGAAAAATATCCAAAAAGAAATTTGAATGATGGTGCTATTGTTACTAGATATGCACCAAGTCCAACAGGGTTTATGCATATTGGTGGGTTATACCAAGCTTTGATTGCTAAAAAACTTACAAGCCAAACTGATGGTGTGTTTTTCTTAAGAATTGAGGATACTGACCAAAAAAGAGAGGTTGAAAATGGTGTTATTGAAATCATTAATAGTTTAAAGGATTTTAAAATTGAAGCTGATGAGGGTATGACTTCTGAAAATACTGAAACTGGTGATTATGGACCTTATAAGCAATCTGAAAGAAAAGATATTTATCAGGCTTATGCTAAATATTTAATTGAGCAAGGTAAGGCTTATCCATGTTTTTGTTCAACAGATGATTTAGATGAAACAAGAAATAAGCAAGAAGCTGCTAAAGTTAGAACAGGTTATTATGGTGTTTGGGCTAAATGTAGAAATTATACTGTTGAGGAAATGATAGAAAAAATAAAAAATGGTGAACCTTATGTTGTAAGATTTAAATCTCCAGGTAGAGAGGATAGAAAAATAAAACATAAAGATGTTATAAAAGGTAATGTTGAATTTCCAGAAAATGATCAAGATATTATTATTATTAAATCTGATGGGCTTCCAACATATCATTTTGCTCATGCGGTTGATGACCATCTAATGGGAACAACACATGTTATTCGTGGAGATGAGTGGCTATCTTCAGTTCCATTACATTTACAATTATTTTATGAGCTTGGTTTTAAAGCTCCTAAATATGCTCATATTGCACCAATTATGAAAAATGATAATGGAAATAAAAGAAAATTGAGTAAGAGAAAAGATCCAGAAGCGGCTGTTAGTTATTATGAAGAATTGGGAATTCCAGCAGAAGCGGTTAATGAGTATTTATTGAATATTGCAAATTCAAATTTTGAGAATTGGAGAAGACAGAATAAAGATAAAGAGTTATCTG
>Ga0247609_10005444_pt1 | contig 12501 bp, 7 predicted proteins | sample 172DNAGHGlowgp2_FD_193487 | JGI IMG/M metagenome (GOLD analysis project Ga0247609, IMG submission 193487) | Sheep rumen microbial communities from Palmerston North, Manawatu-Wanganui, New Zealand - 1728 DNA GHGlow gp2 | ecosystem: Host-associated > Mammals > Digestive system > Stomach > Rumen ... | reverse complement strand
ATGCTCAACGGCCACCCCTGAGAATCATAATTGATGGCATTCCTGGCAGCGTCGTTAGAAATCATCGTGCGGACAAAGCCTGAGAAAACGCCGGCATCATGCTCACGCGTGCCGATGATGCCATCCTCGTTGCGCTCAATTTGGGCGATGAGGCGCTGCGTTTCCTGCCACGTGGGGATGGTGTGGCTCAGCAATAGCGCATAGAATCCGATGAGCAACACAGACAAGGCGACAGCACACCAATTCAACGTTTTACCCTTTAAACAGGCTGACCATTGACCAACGAGCCGCAAGACAAAGACCATTGAGAACAGCTCCAAGCCAAAGGCCGTGCGCTGGGAAGTCAAGCCAGCTACAAGAACGATGCCCACCGAAAGCAACATCGCCAGCAAGAGGTGCCTGTTCTGCCTGAGCACATCGTGGGCCAATGGCCGATTAACTAACCACAAGACAGCCGTCAAGAGGATGGCCAGATAGACGATTCTGAGGTGACCAAACACCGTGATGCCATTGAGCACCTTCAACCCCAAGGTGGACAAAGCAAAACCGCCAGCCGCTGACGAACGAACCAAGTTGCCAGGAGCAAACGCCGTGATGCAGGCACCGACAAGGAATGCCACAGTGAGCCAGAAGCCCCACGTGTGATGCGAACGCTTAAAATCCAAGAGATTGAGCACCAACAGCGAGACGGCGAGCGGCAACGATATGCCCTCATGGGTCCATCCCATGAACAACGCCAACGGCAACATCCACACCACTACCCTACTGTCTTTTATGAGGAGATGTCCCCTTGACTCATATATCGAGAGGAAAAGCAGCACCGCAGTGCCGCTCCACAGGTAGTTCACGCTGCCAGTCATCCACAGGAAGGTGTCCTTGAACAAGGGCAACAGCAATACAAGAAACAACGTGAACGTGACTGCAAAGAAACCCTTGCCCCGCAAGTGACGCGTGACATTGTACTGCAGCAGATAGACAAAAATGGCAAAAACGATGGCATTAAGCACATTGAAAATCTGCTTGCCCAACAGTCCCGTGAACACCTGGACCAGAACGTGCACCACGCTGCGGCCATTGGCCACAAAATAGTGCTCCCATTGGGAACGGAACACATCAGTCAGGCTATTGATAGGGCGGGAATAATCGACAGAGCCATTCACGAGCATGAATTTATAGACAAAATCATCGTGAAACTCGGGCGACAACAGGTTGAGCACATAAAACGCCACGGCAGCCAGTACAATAGCTGCCAAAGCGCCATTGGTCCTACCCCACTTTTTATCATTGACAAGTGCCATTCTCAATACCTGTTAGATAAATCGGCATGTGCGTCGCATGATGACGCGCGTTGCCGAGACAGGGCAAAAATACAAAAATTGTTTGGGATATTTCGTGTAAATGGGTAATTTTGCGGTAAAGATTAGAACCAATAACCAAAATCATGATGAAAGTGACCAAGATTTTCTTATTGCTGGCCGTGGCGTGGCTCTCGCTCACGTCGCTCACCACGCTTAATGCCTGTCACAGTAAGGCCACAACGACTGCGACAACGGCCCCATCCCAACAACAGACACTAACAACGGGTGAACAGGCCAGCGCCGAGGTGGTGCTGGGCGCCGCCCGCACAAGTGAATATGTGCCCTTGCTCAAGGGCAAGCGCGTGGCGCTGCTGAGCAACCAGACCGGCATGGTGGGCGACAAGCACACCCTGGACCTGATGCTCGAGAATGGCGTGAACGTGGTGACCATCTTCTCACCCGAGCATGGTTTTCGCGGCAATGCTGATGCCGGCGAGCACGTGTCGAGCAGTGTTGACGAGAAGACTGGCATCCCCATCGCGTCGCTCTATGACGGCAAGTCACCCATGCCCAGCAAGCAGGTAATGGACGGTATCGATGTGATTGTGACCGATATCCAGGACGTGGGCTTGAGGTTCTATACCTATTATGTGACAATGATCAACCTGATGGATGCGGCGGTGACCTATGACAAGCAGTTCATGGTGCTCGACCGCCCCAATCCTAATGGCATGTATGTTGACGGTCCCATCCTGGACATGAAACTCAAGTCGGGCGTAGGTCGCCTGCCCATTACTACGGTGCATGGCATGACGCTGGGCGAACTGGCGCAGATGGCCAACGGCGAGGGTTGGTTAAAAGAAGGCAAGAAGTGTGACCTCACGGTCATCCCCTGTGAGAACTACACCCACCAAACCCGTTACCAACTGCCCATTGCCCCGAGCCCCAACCTGCCTAATATGCTCGCCATCTACCTTTATCCCTCGACTTGCTACTTTGAGGGGACGACGGTGAGTCTGGGACGTGGCACCGACTGGCCCTTCCAGGTCTATGGTCACCCCGAGATGACTGGCTATGCCTTCTCATTCACGCCCAAGAGCCGCTTTGGCGCCAAGACCCCGCCACAAATGGACAAACTGTGCTATGGTGTAGACCTGCACAACCTGAAGGCTGAGGATGTCATTGCCAAGGGCATCAACCTGGAATATGTCATTGATGCTTATCGCAACCTCACCAAGGGAGGGCACCAGTTCTACTTGAAGAGCAACTTCTTTGACCTGCTCATGGGCACTACCCGCGTGCGCGAAATGATTGCCGAGGGCAAGAGCGCCGAGGAAATCAAAGCCACCTGGCAGGACGATATCACCCGCTTCAAGGCACAACGCAAGCCCTATCTCCTCTACAAAGAATAAGGTTACAGATGGTGTGTCATAATAATAGTTTCGCCTGTAAAAACAACCGCCCTTCGGGCGGGAAATTAAAACAAATTATGTATTAAATTTTTTTTAAATAATTTGTATGAATTTCCCGTGCTTAGCACGGTTAAACATTGCGACGTTGAATTATGACACAGTCCCAAACAATAATACAGTTATAAAAAACTTTTAACTTTTCACTGTTAACTATAAACTAAACTTAGATATGACTCCCTGGATTGTACTTGCCACGATAGTTGGCTATTTCATTCTCCTGTTTATCATCTCGTGGGCCGCATCGCGCAAGAGCGACACCGCTACCGCGCTGAGCGGTGGCCGCCAGGCCCCATGGTTTATTGTCGCCATCGCCATGCTGGGCGCTCCCATCTCGGGCGTGACCTTTATTTCGGTGCCCGGTATGGTGGTCACCAAGGGCTTCAGTTACCTGCAGATGGCGCTTGGTTTCATTGTCGGCTACTTTGTCATCGCTTATGTGCTCATCCCGCTGTTTTACAAGCGCAACCTGGTATCTATTTACGGCTACCTGGAGCAGCGCTTTGGCGGCAGCACCCACAAGAGCGGCGCATGGTTTTTCTTCATCAGCAAGATGCTGGGAGCCGCAGTGCGTTTCTACGTGGTGTGTGTCACCCTCCAGTTGCTGGTGTTCTCACCGCTACACATCCCCTTTGTCATCAACGTCATCGTCACCATTGCCCTCATCTTCCTTTACACCCTGCAAGGTGGCGTGAAGACGGTTATTTGGACCGATACACTGAAGAGTTTCTGCCTCATCTTGTCGGTAGTGCTGAGCATCTACTTTGTCGCCAAAGGACTGGGTTATGACCTGGCAGGCCTGTGCAAGGCTGTTGGGGGTGACGAGAGCTCACGCGTGTTCTTCTTTGATAATCCCAAAGAGGGCACCTACTTCTGGAAACAGTTCATTGCAGGTATCTTTATGGTCATTGCCACTACGGGCCTTGACCAGGACCTGATGCAGCGCAGCCTCGCGTGCAAGAATGCCAGCGAGTCGGCTAAAAACCTCATCGTAAGCGTCTTCCTGCAGGTTATTGTCATTGCGCTGTTCCTCATCTTGGGTACATTGCTCACCCTGCACGTCAAAGCCCACGGCATTGCCATGCCCGAGAAGACCGACGAACTCTTTGGCACAGTGGCCTTCAGTGAAGGTATGCCCGTGCTGCTGGGTGTGGTATTCATCATCGGACTGATTGCCGCCGCCTACTCGGCTGCCGGTTCGGCGCTGACCTCGCTCACCACCTCGTTTACCGTCGATATCCTTGAGGCCGACAAGAAACAGGACGATCATGCGCTGGGACGCACCCGCCGCCTGGTTCACATCGCCATGGCGGCCGGCATGGGTCTGGTCATTCTGATTTTCTATGCCATCAGCAACAGTGACGCCATCAGCGCGGTATATACCCTCGCCAGCTACACTTACGGTCCCATCCTTGGCCTGTTTGCCTTCGGCATGATGTGCAAGAGTCCCGTGCGTGACCGCCTGGTGCCCGTGGTGTGCATTGCGGCTCCCGTTATCAGCTTCTTCATCCAGATGTGGCTCAAGAACAGTTATGACTACACGCTGGGCTTTGAGTTGCTGCTGTTGAACGCCGCATTGACGATGATTGGCCTTGCCCTGCTCATCAAGAACAACAAATAAGAGTCTCTAACCTCTAAACTCTAACCTTTAACCTTTTTGGCATGGCACGCAATCTGGTAACCCGCTATGTGTGGCTGGTGGACACCATCAACCGCTATGGGCGCATCACGCTCAAGGACCTGAACGACGCTTGGCTGCGCAGCGAGATCAGTGAGGGGAAGCCGCTGGCGCGCCGCACGTTTTTCCACTATCGCGACGGTGTCGAAGACATGTTTGACATCAACATCGTGTGTGACAAGTCCACCTTTGAGTACTATATCGACGACTCGGGCGGAGAGGACAACGCACGGCTACGTTCCTGGCTTGTAGACTCGGCCTCGCTGAGCGGCATGTTGAGCAATGCCCACGACATCTCTGACCGCATTATCTTGGAGAGCGTGCCCTCGGCCCGCGAGCACCTGCCTGTCATCATCGATGCGATGAAGCAGAACCGCCGCATCCGCTTCTCCTACAAAAGCTATACCCGCTCCCAACCCACCGACGGGATTGTATTGGAGCCCTATTTTGTAAAGATTTTCAAGCAGTTGTGGTATGTCATCGGCATGAATGTCAAGGATGGTGCAGTCAAGACCTATTCGCTCGACCGCATCACCCAGTTGAACCTGCTGCAGGACACATTCACGATGCCCGATGGTGTCAAGCCATCGGAGTTTTTCAAAGACTGCTTCGGCATCATCACCAACAAGAACAAAGCCAAGCGCATCGTGCTTCGCGTGGAGCCCACCCAGGCCAAATACTTCCGCGCCCTGCCGTTGCACCCGTCACAGATGGAGGAGGTGCATGACAACTACTCGGTTTTCACTTACTGGATGCGCATTACCTATGACCTGAAAGAAGAAATCATGTCCCACGGCTCCAGTGTCGAGGTACTGGAACCCACCGAATTGAAACTGCTCATCCAGAACGAGCTGAAACAAGCACTGGACAACTATCAACTATAACAAGAATGAAACGACAATTTATATTATTACTGGCGTTGCTGCCGCTGCTGCTGGCGGCACAGGTGGGCGACCTGCCCCGCAGCACACCTGCTGCCGAGGGTATCAGCACCCAGGCAGTCATCGACATGATGGACTCGCTGATGGCACTGCCCGAGTGTGACATCCACCATGTGATGGTCGTGCGCCACGGCAAGGTGGTCGCCGAACTGCATCCCGCGCCGTTCCGTGCCGAGGACAGCCACACGCTCTACTCGGCGAGCAAGACGTTTGTGTCGCTTGCCGTGGGTTGCGCCATCGACGATAACCTGCTGAGGCTCGATGATAGGGTGATGACTTTCTTCCCCGACAAGCGTACCAACCGCGTGAGCGACAATATGGCCGCCATGACCGTGCGCGACCTGTTGATGATGGCATCGGGTGTGAAACCCGACTGGACCATGCGCAACAATAGCATAGACTGGGTCAAGGACTGGCTCGCCAAACCCGTTGACGACGCACCCGGCAGCCTGTTCCAGTATGACTCGATGTGCACCTTCATGCTCAGTGCCATCGTGCAGCGCGTGACAGGCCACACCGTGCTGGATTACCTCAATCAGAAATTATTCGGTCCCATGCACATCACCATAGCTGATTGGGAGACCAGCCCCGACGGCATTAACACAGGCGGCTGGGGACTACGTGTCCAGGCCGAGACGATGGCCAAGTTGGGTCTGCTGTTGCTCAACAAGGGGCAATGGGAAGGCCAGCAACTCATCAATGCCGACTATGTGGAGGCAGCCTGTTCACGACTCATTGACGGTGGAGCGAAGGAAACCACGCCTCCCACCGACGGCAATCAGGGCTATGGCTACCAGGTGTGGCAAAGCAAATGGCCCGGGTCCTACCGTGCCGACGGCGCGATGGGCCAATATACCGTCGTGGTGCCTCAAGAAGACCTCGTGGTGGTTATCCTGGGCATGAAACTCTATGGTCACGAGGAACTGGCGTGCATCTGGAACCAGTTGATGCCAGGGTTGAAGGCCGAGCCACTCAAGCCTGAGAAAAAACTGCAGAAACGGCTTGAAGCACTTTGCGCCTCGGCCAAACTGACCTTGCCCCAAGGCAAGCACACTAGCAAAAAAGCGGATGCTTTCTTGGGACGCCGACTCCAGTTGGATGCCAATCGTTTCAAACTGAAAAGCATCGAAGTTGATCGCAATGTGCTGACACTTGACAGTGAAGACGGCACCCAAGAGGCTCTAGCTATGGGCTACCGCACTTGGAACTACAGCCCCATGGCAGGTTATCCCTATTATTCCATCAATGCCATTAACCGCATGGAGGGCTTCGCCCACGGTTTCACTGCAGCCACGGCCTATGCTTGGACATCGCCTGAGACACTTGAGGTGCGTGTGCACTATGTGGACTGGATTAGCGGCTTGGTTTTCATCTTTGACTTCAACAAGAATGAGGTAACAATCCGTGACACTTATCCTAATTCCAAGCCTGTTACCATTCCGTTTACCATCCAATGACCCGTTTCCACATTGCGCTCATATCGTTTTTGGCCATCAGTCTGGCCGCTGTAGCCCAGGTGGGAGACCTGCCGCGTTCCACTCCCGAGGCCCAAGGTGTTGACCCCGCCATCCTCAACCACTTCCATGATGTGATGACATCATCACCCGAAAATGACATCCATCACATCATGATCCTGCGCCACGGCAAGGTCATCAGCGAGTATCATGCCAGTCCCTATCGTGCCGACGACTTGCATCTGCTTTATAGCGCCAGCAAAACCATCACCGCGCTAGCCGTGGGATGCGCCATCGATGACGGGTTCCTCAAGGTGGATGACAAGGTCTCTAAATACCTGCGCGACAAGATGCCAGCCACATTATCTCCTGCCCTAGACAGCCTCACCGTGCGCAATCTGCTCACGATGTCAACGGGAAGGGAGCAGGATTTCAGCATCTTTGAGGGGGAAGCCGACTGGCTCACCTCCTGGTTTAAGGGTCCATTCAGTGGTGTTGGCAAAGAGACGAGCTATGACTCGATGTGTACCCATGTGCTGGCCACCATCGTCTCAAGGGTCACAGGGCAGCGGATGCTGGATTATGTAAAAGCGCGTATCCTGCAGCCGTTGCACATCACCCAAGCCGACTGGGAGATGGCTCCCGACAGTGTCGAAATTGCCGGATGGGGAATGCGCCTGCATGCCGAGAGCCAAGCCAAACTTGGGCAGCTCATGCTCCAAGAGGGCAACTGGGAAGGACAGCAACTGGTGAGCTCACAGTGGATCAAGGACATGAGCCACATGCACTTCCACGACAAGGTGCAAAAGCCCAAGTTGTCGCTATGGCAAAGCTTTGTGCGCTCGCTTCGCCGGGTGTGGCACACCTTTCGCAGCTGGTTCACGGGCTATGATGTCGATGACTATTACAAGGGCTATGGCTACCAGACCAGGATTTTGCACCAGCCACTGGCCGAATCATTCTTTGCAGCCGGATATGGCGGGCAGGTCATTGACGTCATTCGTCGCCTCGACATGGTGGTGGTCATCAACGGCAGGTCGGTTGATTATGGCGGTGAAATGAACGACATTTACTATCACCTGCTCATCCCCATCATCAACAATGAGTGGGAGCACCATGCCACAAAGTCTATTACCTATGATATCGACGTCCCGCATGGCGAGGCCAGCAACCCGTGGGAGAAACGATTGTTTAAGTCGCGCATCATGCTTGACGGCAACCGGCTGAACATCAGTTCTATCGAGGTCAATCCCCAAGGCGAGGACCGCCTGTTTGTCATGACCGACAAGCGCGGCCCACTGCGGGCCATCGCCGCCCATGGCGAGTGGCGTCTCACCACCAGTGACGAACGCCCCGTCTATATCATGGAGTGCCGCGAGCCGCTAGTGGGCATCCAGCGCCCCTTCACCAGTGCGGCGGCCTATGCTTGGCAAGGCGACACGCTCACCCTGCGCCTCGACTGGCTTGACGGTGGCGACAACCGCCGCATGAGAATCGCCCCAGCCGGTGACAGCGCGAGGGTATTCATCATCGACAACTATGATCATCTGCTCGCTGACACTATTATCGGCACCATTCAACCACGGCCATGAGAGACATTACTGACATCGGCAATGTGAAACAGCGTTTTCTGGCTCACCTCACGCTCGAAAAAGGCATGAGCGCCAACACAGCGAGCGCCTACAGCGACGATGTGGACAAACTCATCAGGTTCCTCGCCGATGAGGGCATAGCGATAGAGCGAGCCACGACCGATGACCTGGAACGGTTTGTGTGCACCTTGCAGGATGTGGGTATCCAGCCACGCTCCCAAGCGCGCATCATCAGCGGTGTGAAAGGTTTCTACAAATTCCTGCGGCAAGAGGGCTTTATGGAAAACGACCCCACCGAGCTACTGCTCACGCCCAAAATAGGACGCCACCTACCCGAGGTGCTCACCGTGGCCGAGATTGACCGCATGATTGAAGCCATCGACATGAGCAAGGCCGAGGGGCAACGCAACCGCGCCATCATCGAGACCCTGTACGGGTGCGGCCTGCGCGTGAGCGAACTAGTGGGACTGCGGTTGTCACAGTTGTTTATCGAGGAACACTACGTCATCATTCAGGGCAAGGGCAACAAGCAGCGGCTAGTACCCATCTCGCCCGTGGCGATAGAGCAGATCAACCTTTACCTGGAGCAGACGCGCTCCCATCAAGTGGTGCAGCGTGGCAGCGAGGACATCCTGTTCCTGAACCGCCGTGGAGCAATGCTCACGCGCCAAATGATTTTCCACATCGTCAAGCAACTGTGCGAACTGGCTGGGGTGCGCAAGGTCATCAGTCCCCACACCCTGCGCCACAGTTTTGCCACCCACCTGCTCGAGGGCGGAGCCAACTTGCGTGCCATCCAGCAGATGCTGGGTCACGAGAGCATCACCACCACCGAGATTTATGTCCATATCGACCGCAGCCAGTTGCGCAACGAAATCCTCGCCCACCACCCCCGCAATCACAAGTCACACGCTTGATACTTTTCAAGAACATTATTCCTCGTTTTTGGGGAAATCTATTTGCTTTTTTTGAAAAAAACGGGTAACTTTGCAACTTCTTATCATTACAACTAACTACTTGGAAATGATAAAACGATTAATATTGCTCATATTAGGGCTGTTCGTCTTTAAAGGAACAGTTCTAGCTTGGTCTGCCGCCAATTATCCACCTGACAACATCTACGTCCAGTTCACAACAACCAACCTGCCCATCGTGTGGATTGAGGTTAATAATCAAACCATTGACAGAGAAAACCGCATAACCGCACGCATGAAAATCATCCATAACGGGGATGGAAGACTGAACTATGCCGACACGATACTCAGGCCAAATCAGCACATTGACTACCAGGGCTATATCGCCCTGCGCTACCGGGGCAATACAACCTTTACCTTGAGCGATAAGAAGCCCTACTCGTTCCGCACCCTCGATGGACCGCTTGAAAGCGGCGGGAATAAACAAAAAGTGGAAATCCTGGGCATGGGTAAGGATAACAACTGGGCACTGCTTGCCCCCTACTCCGACAAAAGTATGATTAGGGACATGCTCGCATTTGAACTGGCCCGCCCATGGATGGAATATACGCCTGACGGACGTTACTGCGAGTTGTTTCTTGACGGCATCTATTATGGAGTATATATCCTCTCCGAGGTGGTGAGTGGGGGGAAAAACCGCATCAACTTGAGTGACCCTGGGGAGAGTGGTGACCAACTGACCGGGGGATACATCATGGAAGTAGACCGCGACGATGAGGTGACCTATCGATCAAAATATCACCCCTTGAGCAATACTGGTGCGACTTATCGTTACAAATACATTCTTTTCCAGTTCAAGGAGCCAGACTATGAGGACTTGACCCAGAACCAGTATGATTACATCACCTGGCGCATCGACCAAGCCGAGAGTGCTTTGTGGAACTATGAAGTGGGCGGTCCAGCCAACTATGAGCAGTTTTTTGACGTCACCAACTTCATTGATTATCAGCTATCTATGGAATTGGGGCACAATGTAGACGGCTACCGCTTGAGCGGCAAGTTTTTCAAGCGCCGCGACAGTGAGGACCCACGCTTCAAGATGGTGTTGTGGGACATGAATCTGGCCTATGGCAACTCTAACTATTACCAGGGTCGGTACACCAACACCTGGATGTACAATAACAACAATGTCCTCTACGCCCTGGCAGACCCATTCCTGATTCCATTCTGGTGGTACAGGCTCAACAGCAATCCAGATTATACTGCCGCGGTCAAATCGCGATGGGCGCAGTATCGCCGAAGCAACCTGCGTGATGAACGCCTGATGGCCACCATCGACTCGCTCACCAATCTGCTCACCTCTCACGGTGCCGAGCGCCGCAACAGCATCGCGTGGCCTCGCTGGGGACGATATGTGTGGCCCAACTACTACATTGCCGAGAACTATCAAGACGAGATCAACTACCTCAAGCAATGGATCACCGAGCGCATCGCGTGGATGGACGAGCAACTGGAATATGACCCCAGCAGCTATCTGCCTGGCGACGTGGACGGTGACGGTAGCGTCAACATCTATGACGTGACGGCCCTCGTTGACTATCTGCTTAAAACCAATCCTGACAACATCAATACTGATAATGCCGACTGTGACCAGGATGGCCACATCAACATTTATGACCTGACCACGCTGATAGATTATTTGCTTAAGGGCCATTGGTAAAATCAATAGGCTACCATCTCATGGCGATATAAAAATAACATAAACTATGATCAAAAGATTTTTACTGCTTGCAACTTTACTGCTGGCCGTATCGGGTACGGCCCATGCTAATTCCTGGTGGGACAACTATATGCCTGACAACAGGAATGTGAGACTCACCTCAACCAACCTGCCCATCGTGTGGATTGACGTTGACGGCAACTACATCGACCGTGAGGAGCGCATCACAGCAAGGATGAAAATCATCCACAATGGCGACGGCACGCTCAACTGGGCCGACACCGTGGCCCACCCAGGGCAACGCATCGACTATGAGGGCTATGTAGCCTTGCGCTACCGTGGCAGCTCATCCTATCTCTACAGTGACAAGAAACCCTATTCCTTCCGCCCGCTGACCGCACCGCTCGAGGAAGGCGGCGTGAAACAGAAAGTGAAAATCCTGGGCATGGGCAAGGACAACAACTGGGCACTGCTTGCCCCCTATGCCGACAAGAGCATGATGCGCGACCTGCTGGCCTTTGAGGTGTCACGCCCGTGGATGGAATACACGCCCCAGGGGCGCTTTTGCGAGTTGTTCCTCGACGGCACTTACTATGGCGTCTATATCCTCACCGAGGTCGTGTCTGATGGCAAGCACCGCTTGAACCTGCCCGACCCTGGATTGTCGGGAGATTCCATCACCGGCGGCTACATCATGGAGGTCAACCGAGTCGAGGACGAGGTCTCATATACCTCAAAATTCCACCCGGTGAGCAACACGGGCATCCGATACCTTAACCAGTACATCAATTTCCAGTTCAAGTCACCCGACTATGAGGACCTGACCCAGGAACAAGTGGACTATATCACAGGGCGCATCGACGATATGGAGACAGCTTTGTGGAATTACAGGCCCACTGGCTCGACCGCCTATCGCGACTACCTGGACATGGAGAACTTTGTCGATTACCAGATTGCGATGGAACTGGGGCACAACGTGGACGGTTACCGCCTGAGCGGCAAGTTCTTCAAGCGTCGCGACAGCGAGGATGCACGCTTCAAGATGGTTGTGTGGGACAACAACCTGTCCTATGGCAATGCCGACTACTATGACGGCTGGCGCACCGACACCTGGATATACAAGAACAACAACACCCTCAACAGCGCAAACGATCCCCAGCTGATACCTTTCTGGTGGTACAAACTCAACACCGATCCCGAGTACACCGCCGCACTCAAGCGCCGTTGGGCTCAATACCGCCGCAACAACCTGCGCGAGGACCGCATCATGGCCACCGTGGACTCGCTGGCCCATGTCTTGACCGTTAATGGGGCCGAGCGGCGCAACAGCCAGGCCTGGCCTCGCTGGGGCCAATATGTGTGGCCCAACTACTATATCGCTGATAACTTTGACGATGAGGTGGACTATCTCAAGCAGTGGCTCAGTGACCGCATC
>Ga0247609_10005442_pt1 | contig 12503 bp, 7 predicted proteins | sample 172DNAGHGlowgp2_FD_193487 | JGI IMG/M metagenome (GOLD analysis project Ga0247609, IMG submission 193487) | Sheep rumen microbial communities from Palmerston North, Manawatu-Wanganui, New Zealand - 1728 DNA GHGlow gp2 | ecosystem: Host-associated > Mammals > Digestive system > Stomach > Rumen ... | reverse complement strand
ACAGGCCTTCACGGCGGCAACCGTCTGGCCTCCAACTCACTGATAGAAGCCGTGGTCTACGCCGATGCGGCAGCCAAGCACTCATTGGAGCATGTTGACCTGTATGACTTCAACGACAAAGTGCCAGAATGGAACGATGAGGGCACCATGTCGAACGAGGAAAAGGTGCTCATCACGCAGAGTGTGAAGGAAGTGGGCGAGATTATGTCGAACTATGTGGGCATTGTGCGCAGCGACCTGCGCCTGCATCGTGCCTGGGTGCGTCTGGACACCCTTTACGAAGAAACCGAAAACCTCTTCAAGCGCGTGAAGGCCACACGCGACATCTGCGAACTGCGCAACATGATCAACGTGGGCTATCTCATCACCCGTTTTGCATTGGAACGCAAGGAGAGCCGCGGTCTGCACTACACGATAGACTACCCCCCACATGCCTACGATAAATTATAAATGCGTAATTAAATCTATATATTTCTGTTAATATCGTTAAAATTAACAGAAATAATTAACTTAAAAATCATATACCTCGCGATTTCTTCATACCTTTGCCTTCGAAACAACGAAACAGAGAAGACAAAGGTATGAAGAAATCTACGATATGGACCATAGCCATTGTGATGGGGCTCTCGTTTTTGGGGCTGCTCTACATGCAGATTTCCTATATTGAGGAAATAGCAAAGATGAAGAAAGAGCAGTTTGACGAAAGCGTGAACCGCAGCCTGTATCAGGCTTCTCGCAATCTGGAAATGAACGAGACGCTGCGCTATCTGGAGAAGGATGTGAACGATGTGGAGCGCCGTGCCGTGACACGCGATTCCATCGTCATCAACGGTCTTGACGGCAGCATCCAGCAAGCCCACCAGTTTTCCGTATCGGCCGAAGACGGCACTTTCTACTCCGCATTTGAACTGAAGACCTTTACCACCAAGCCATCGACAGTGCCCAAGGCCATGATGATGCGCACCGACAAGGACCAGTTGTCGGAGGCCACGAAGTCGCTGCAAGAGGTGGTCCGCAACCGCTATGTGTATCAGAAGGCGCTGCTCGACGAAGTGGTGTACAACATTCTCTACACGGCCAGCGACAAGCCGCTTGAGGAGCGTGTGAACTTCAGGCTGCTTGACCATGACATCCGCGAGGAGTTGCGCCACAACGGCATAGACATACCCTATCATTTCACGGTGTCGACGGTTTCCGGCCGCGAGGTGTACCGCTGTCCTGAATATACCGAAGAGGGACAGGAGTGGAGTTACGAGCAGCCGCTGTTCCGCAACGACCCCTCGACAAAGATGGGCGTGGTGAAGATTCATTTCCCCGACATGAACTCGTATATCTATTCCAGCGTGCGGTTCATGATTCCCGCCGTCATCTTCACCATCGTGCTGCTCATCACGTTCATTTTCACCATCGCGATTATCTTCCGGCAGAAACGCTATACTGAGATAAAGAACGACTTCATCAACAACATGACGCATGAGTTGAAGACCCCTATCTCGAGCATCTCGCTGGCCGCACAGATGCTGAACGACGAGTCGGTGCCCAAGTCGCCGGCCATGATGAAGCATCTGGGCAGCGTCATCGGCGACGAGTCGCGCCGTCTGCGCTTCCTGGTAGAGAAGGTGCTTCAGATGTCGATGTTCGACCGCAAGACAGCATCGTTCAAGAAGAAGGAACTGGACCTGAACGAACTGCTCGACCAGACCGCCAGCACGTTTACGCTGCGCGTGGAGCACACCGGCGGCCACATCACCACCGAGGTGGAAGCCGTAGACTCTGCCATCTATGTCGACGAGGTTCATTTCCAGAACGCCATTACCAACCTGATGGACAATGCAGTGAAGTATCGCAAGCCCGACGAGCCCATCAACATCCACATCCGCACGTGGAACGAGGGCAGCCATCTGTGCTTCTCCATTGCCGACAACGGCCTGGGTATCAAGAAAGACAGCGTGAAGAAGGTGTTCGACAAGTTCTACCGCGTGCATACGGGCAACGTTCACGATGTGAAGGGCTTCGGCCTTGGGCTGGCCTATGTGAAGAAGATCATCAACCTGCACGACGGCGATATCAAATGCGAGAGCGAACTGGGCAAAGGCACCAAGTTCACCATCACGCTGCCGGTGCTGAAAGAAAACCCGAACTAAGTGACAATAAGGCCTATAGGACCCATGAGACCCATAAGACCCATAAGAAAAAAAATTATTAACCCTATAAAAAATTACAACAATGGAAGACAAACTGAAAATCTTGCTTTGCGAAGACGACGAGAATCTGGGAATGCTGCTGCGCGAATATCTGGCTGCCAAAGGCTATGAGGCAGAACTGTGTCCCGACGGCGAGGCCGGCTTCCGGGCTTTCATGAAGACCAAGTTCGACATCTGCGTACTCGATGTGATGATGCCTAAGAAAGACGGTTTCACCCTGGCACAGGAGATACGCACCGCCAACGCCGAAATACCCATCATCTTCCTCACCGCCAAGACCTTGAAGGAAGACATCCTCGAAGGTTTCAAGATCGGTGCTGACGACTACATCACCAAGCCTTTCTCCATGGAGGAACTCGTGTTTCGTATTGAGGCCATCCTGCGCCGCGTGCGTGGCAAGAAGACCAAGGAGTCAACCCTCTATCGCATTGGCAAGTTTACCTTCGACACACAGAAGCAACTGCTCAGCATAGGTGATGAGCAGCGCAAACTGACCACCAAGGAAAACGAACTGCTGGCCCTGCTCTGCTCGCACGCCAATGAGATCCTGCAGCGCGACTTTGCACTGAAGACCATCTGGATTGACGACAACTACTTCAACGCCCGTTCAATGGATGTCTACATCACCAAGTTGCGCAAGCACCTGAAGGACGACCCGCAGATTGAGATTATCAACATCCACGGCAAAGGCTATAAACTCATCACACCCGAAGAGGAGTAGCAGACGAAAAAACAACTTAGACAACTTGGACAACGACTATTCCCACAAAGACACATAGGGAAGAAAAGTTGTCCAAGTTGTCTTTTATTTAAACCGCTAAAGACACAACCTACGGGCGCAACCTGCATTTTCCGCGCAAATAATTTGCCTAATTCAGAAAAACAGCGTATATTTGCAAATTAAAACCGAACTCAACACACATATCGAAAGATGAGAAAATGGATTATCATATCGCTATGGACCCTGCTCGCGCTCGGCATAGGCAGCACAGCACTCTGTTTCTGGGCCATTGCCGACGGGCGCATAGGTTTCATGCCGCCCGTTGAAGACTTGCAAAATCCCATCAGCCGCTATGCCACACAGGTGTATTCGGCTGACAACAAACTGATAGGCACATGGAGCATGAGCCGTGAAAACCGTGTCATGGTAGACTACTCCGAACTGTCGCCATGGCTCGTGCAGGCACTCGTGGCCACAGAAGACATCCGCTTCTATGAGCACTCGGGCATCGACTTCTATGCCCTGGGACGTGCCATCGTCAAGCGCGGTTTCATGGGACAGAAAAATGCAGGCGGCGGTTCAACCATCACACAGCAGTTGGCCAAGCAGTTGTTCAACGCCGACGTGGCACAGACATCCACTGAGCGCATGCTGCAAAAACCTGTGGAATGGGTCATTGCCGTGAAACTGGAGCGCAACTACACTAAAGACGAGATCATATCGATGTATCTCAATTACTTCGACTTCCTGCACAACGCCGTGGGCATCAAGACGGCTGCCAACACCTATTTCTCCAAAGAACCGTCGGAACTCACCATCACCGAGAGCGCCACGCTCATAGGCCTGTGCAAGAACCCTTCGTACTACAACCCCGTGCGATTCGGCGACCGTAGTCTGGAACGCCGCAACGTGGTGCTCGGCCAGATGCTCAAGGCCGGCTATATTGACCAGCAGCAATACGACAGTTGCTGTCAGGTGCCCCTGAACCTGCGCTTCCACGTCACCGACCACAAGGAAGGCACCGCCACCTACTTCCGCGACTTCCTGCGCCGCTACATGATGGCCAAGAAGCCCAAGAGAGACGACTATCCCGAGTGGGGCTACGTGACTTTCTTCATCGACTCGCTTAACTGGGAGCAAGACCCCCTCTACGGCTGGTGCAACAAGAACGTGAACCGCGAGGGCAACCACTACAACATCTACACCGACGGACTGAAAGTCTACACCACCATCGACTCCCGCATGCAGCAGTATGCCGAGCAGGCCTGCTACGACCACGTGGTGGGCTATCTGCAGCCAGAGTTCAACCGCGACAACCGCAACAAGCCCAACGCCCCCTACTCCAACAACCTGAGGGCCGACGAAGTGAAGCGCATACTGCTGCGCAGCGTCAAGCAGACCGACCGCTACCGCATCATGAAAAGCGAGGGTGCCACCGACGACCAGATAGAACGAGCCTTCAACACCCGCACACCCATGCGCATCTTCACCTACAACGGTGAAGTAGACACCGTCATGACCCCTATGGACTCCATACGCCATTACAAGTCATTCCTGCGCACAGGATTCTTCAGTATGGACCCGAGAAACGGGCATGTGAAAGCCTATGTGGGCGGTCTCAACTTCGAGCACTTTGCCTATGACATGGCCACCGAAGGACGCCGGCAGGTAGGCTCCACCATCAAGCCATTCCTCTATTCGCTGGCTATGGAAAACGGCATGACACCATGCGACGAGGTGCCCAACGTGCAGGAGACCTACATCGTGGCAGGACGCCCCTGGACGCCGCGCAACGGCAGCCGCGCCCGCTACGGTGAGATGGTAACACTGAAATGGGGACTGCAGCAGTCCAATAACTGGATCTCAGCCTACCTCATGATGCACCGCCTCACGCCCGAGGGCTTTGTCGAACTGTTGCACAACTATGGCATCCGCAACCCTGAGATACACCCGTCGCCAGCACTCTGCCTAGGACCATGCGAGATTACCGTGGCCGAAATGGTCAGTGCCTACTCGGCATTCGTCAACCACGGCATTCGCTCGGCACCCATCTACGTGTCGCGCATCACTGACAACGAGGGCAATCTCCTGGCAGAGTTCAAGCCCCGCATGAACGAGGTCATCAACGGTGAAAGTGCCGACAAGATGCTCTACATGCTCAGGGCCGTCGTTGACGGAGGAACGGCAGGACGCCTGCGTCACCGATACAACATCACAGCACCACTAGGAGGCAAGACCGGCACCACCAACAGCAACAGCGATGGATGGTTCATGGGCATCTCGCCGAAACTCGTCTCTGGATGCTGGGTGGGCGGTGACGACCGCGACATACACTTCGACACCATGACCTACGGACAGGGCGCCTCCATGGCACTGCCCATCTTCGCCCTCTACATGAAAAGCCTCTATGCCGACCCGTCGCTCGACTATTCGCAGAGCGACCAGTTCGACATCCCCTCAGGCTTCGACCCATGTTCCGGAAGCAGCGACTTTGAAGAAGACGACATGGAGGAAGTGTTCGACGGCGACCTGATGCCCGAAGGCGAACAGCAGGAAACACTGGATGAAATTTTTGAATAAAACAACAGCACACATATATGAAACACCAACTCAGAAGCAGCATCTGCACCGAAGGCAGACGAATGGCTGGCGCACGTGCACTGTGGGTCGCCACTGGCATGAAGCATGAACAATTTGGCAAGCCCATTATCGCCATTGTCAATTCATTCACACAGTTCGTGCCTGGTCATACCCATCTGCATGAGATAGGCCAGATAGTACGTGAGGAGATTGAGAAGATGGGCTGCTATGCGGCCGAGTTCAATACCATTGCTATTGACGACGGCATTGCCATGGGCCACGATGGCATGCTCTACTCGCTGCCCTCACGCGACATCATTGCCGACTCGGTAGAGTATATGGTGAATGCCCACAAGGCCGACGCCATGATATGCATATCCAACTGCGACAAGGTCACTCCAGGTATGCTCATGGCTGCCATGCGACTCAACATCCCTGCAGTATTCTGTTCGGGCGGACCCATGGAAGCAGGACGCTGGCGCGGCGAGAATGCCGATCTGATTACTGCCATGGTGAAAGGTGCCGACCCGTCGGTCAGCGATGAAGAGATGAAAGAGATAGAGCAGTGCGCCTGTCCGGGTTGCGGTTCGTGCTCGGGCATGTTCACCGCCAACTCGATGAACTCGCTCACCGAGGCCATCGGTCTGAGTTTGCCCGGCAACGGGACCATCCTGGCCACACATGCCAACCGCATCGAACTGTTCAAGGCAGCAGCACGGCAAATCGTGAAAAACGCACTGGCTTATTATGAAGACGGCGACGAGAGCGTTCTTCCCCGCAATATAGCCACGCGCAACGCCTTCCTCAATGCCATGACACTCGACATTGCCATGGGAGGCTCTACCAACACGGTGCTCCATCTACTGGCAGTGGCACAAGAAGCGGGGGCCGACTTCACCATCGCCGACATCGACCAACTGAGCCGCAAGACGCCCTGCCTGTGTAAACTGGCACCTAACACGCAAAAATACAGCGTACAGGAATGCAACCGCGCCGGCGGCATCCTGGGTATCATGAACGAACTGAGCAAGGCCGGACTCATCCATACCGATGCGCCACGCATCGACGGCATGACCATCGGCGAGGCAATGAAGCATTATGACATCACCAAAACATCCGGCACCTCAGGAAAAGCCATCTACCACTCCGCGCCTGGCAATCGTTTCTCAACGAAAATGGGGTCACAGTGCGAATACTACGATACACTCGACACCGACCGCGCCAATGGGTGCATCCGCGACATTGAACATGCCTACACCAAAGACGGCGGACTGGCTGTGCTCTTCGGCAACATTGCACAGGACGGATGCGTGGTGAAGACGGCCGGCGTGGACGAAGCATTGTGGCATTTTGAAGGTCCTGCCGTGGTGTTCGACTCGCAGGAAGACGCCTGCGAAGGCATCCTTGGCGGTAAAGTGAAGAAAGGCGACTGTGTGGTCATCACTCACGAGGGTCCAAAAGGCGGACCTGGCATGCAGGAGATGCTCTACCCTACCTCTTATATTAAATCAATGCACATGGGCAAGGAGTGTGCACTCATCACCGACGGGCGCTTCTCTGGAGGCACCAGCGGTCTCTCCATCGGCCATATCTCGCCAGAAGCCGCTGCCGGCGGAAACATTGGAAAAATCAAAGATGGCGACATCATCGTTATCGACATTCCCAGCCGTTCTATTAGCGTGAAACTTAGCGATGATGAACTGGCAACCCGCCCACAGCAGCCGCTCAAGCGCAACCGCACCGTATCGAAAGCCCTGCGTGCCTATGCCCAAAGTGTGTCAAGTGCCGACAAAGGCGGCATCAGAATCATCGACTAAAGAACATGGAAAAGATAACAGGAAGCGAAGCCCTCATGCAAGCCCTGAAAAACGAAGGGGTCAAGACCATCTTTGGCTATCCGGGCGGCAGCATCATGCCCGTCTACGACGCGCTCTATGACTATACCCGGGGGGAAAAGAAGGCATTCGACCACATTCTGGTACGCCACGAGCAAGGCGCCACCCATGCAGCAGAAGGCTATGCGCGCGTATCAGGAGAGGTGGGAGTATGCATCGTAACCAGCGGGCCTGGAGCAACCAACACGCTTACAGGCGTTGCCGATGCCATGCTCGACTCCACGCCCATCGTCGTTATTGCAGGACAGGTGCCCATCGGAGCACTCGGCACCGATGCCTTCCAGGAGGTCGACCTCGTGGGCGTGGCACAGCCAATATCGAAATGGAGTTACCAGATACGCCATGCTGATGACATAGCATGGGCCGTGAGCAGGGCTTTCTATATAGCAAAGAGTGGACGGCCAGGTCCCGTGGTGCTAGACTTTCCAAAGAACGCACAGACAGAGACTGTGGAATTCCAGCCTCAGCATGTTGACTTCATACGGTCTTACGTGGCTTACCCTAAGTTAAACAACGAAGCGCTACAGGAGGCTGCGCGTCTGATAAACCAGGCCAAAAAGCCACTGGCACTCGTCGGGCAGGGTGTTGAACTGGGAAACGCACAGCACGAACTGGTCGAGTTTCTGGAAAAGGCAGACATCCCTGCCGGGCGCACCATGCTCGGACTGAGTGCACTGCCGTCAAACCATCCTCTCAATGCGGGAATGCTGGGCATGCACGGCAACTATGCAGTCAACCTGAAGGAGCAGGAATGCGATGTGCTCATCGCCATCGGCATGCGGTTCAGCGACCGTGTGACAGGAAATACTGCCACCTATGCCAAGCAAGCCAAGATCATTCACCTTGACATAGACAAGAGCGAGATTGACAAAAACGTAAAAACCGATGTGGCTGTCGTGGCCGACTGCAAAGAGTCGCTCCCTGCCCTGACGGCACTTATACAGAAAGCCGACCATCATGAGTGGCGGGCGTCGTTTGCCCCGCTCAACAAGCGTGAGCAGGAAAAAGTCATCGAACCGGCCATCCACCCCATCTCAGGACCATTGCTCATGGGCGAAGTGGTAAACACCGTGGCAGAAGCCTGTCCCGACGACACCATCCTCGTGACCGATGTTGGGCAGAACCAACTCTTTGCCACACGCTATTTCAAGTATCATCACAAGCGAAGCATCTGCACCAGCGGAGGCCTCGGCACCATGGGCTACGGCATGCCGGCTGCCATCGGTGCCACATTCGGTGCCCCAGAGCGCACCGTATGTTGCTTTATGGGCGACGGCGGCTTCCAGATGTGCATAGAAGAACTGGGCACCATCATGGAACAGCAGGCTCCCGTGAAGATGATTCTCATGAACAATCATTATCTGGGCAATGTACGCCAATGGCAGGACATGTTCTGGCAACGCCGCAAGTCGTTCACCAAGATGCTTAATCCCTGCTATGAACTTATTGCAAAGGGCTATGGCATCCCTTACGAAGCCGTCACCGACCGCAAGAATCTAGCCGCAGCAACGGCCAAAATGCTGGCCACGGAGGGACCATACATTATGGAATGTGCCATTCTTGAAGATGACAACGTGCTTCCGATGACGCCTCCTGGCATGAATGTTGACGACATGATGCTGGAAATATGAAGTGAAGAGTGAATATGGAAGAGAACAAGAAACTATACACCTTATTAGTATATTCAGAGAACATTGCCGGTATTCTGAATCAGATTACCGCAGTGTTCACACGCCGACAGGTTAACATTGAAAGTCTCAATGTATCAGCGAGTAGCATCCCCGGCGTTCATAAGTATACCATTACCGCTTGGAGCGATGAAGACCAGATTGTGAAGATTACCAAGCAGATTGAGAAGAAGATTGATGTGGTGAAGGCCACATGGTTTACCGACGACCAACTGTTCATCCGTGAGACCGGGCTCTATAAACTGTCGACCGAACTGGTTCTTCAAAACCCTGAAATATCGCGCACCATCCGCCGCCATGATGCCACGATGACCGAAGTGAACCCCACTTATGTCATTGTGATGAAGAGCGGCAACACGAACGACATACTGAGTCTTTACCGCTCGCTCAATGATTTCGGCTGTGTGCTTCAATACACCCGCAGCGGTCGCATTGCCGTGACACGCAGCACGCAAGAACAGGTCAGCGAATTCTTAGAGCAGCGAGAGACAGAGCATAAATCACTATAGCATATATCGTGGAAAAAAAGAAACTGAAGATTCTAAGCACTATCGACAATCCCACTCAACTGAGGCTGATGAAACCTGAGTTGCTGCCTGCCCTGTGCAACGAACTCCGGCAGGACATCATACAAGAACTGTCTGTGAACCCCGGCCATCTGGCCTCCAGCCTCGGGGTGGTAGAGTTGACGGTAGCCCTTCACTACGTGTTTAACACGCCTGAAGACCGTATTGTGTGGGATGTGGGACATCAAGCCTATGGACATAAGATACTCACCGGTCGTCGCGACCAGTTCTCGACCAACAGGAAACTTCACGGCATCAGGCCATTCCCCACACCCGAGGAGAGCGAATACGACTCGTTCATCTGCGGTCATGCCTCCAACAGCATCTCGGCAGCCCTCGGTATGGCCGTGGCAGCGAAAGGCAAGCACAAGGTAGTGGCCGTCATAGGCGACGGTGCCATGAGCGGTGGTCTGGCGTTTGAAGGTCTGAACAACGTATCGTCAACGCCCAACGACCTACTCATTGTCCTCAACGACAACGATATGTCCATCGACCGTTCTGTGGGCGGCATGAAAGAATATCTCATCGGTCTGAGCACCAATGAGACTTACAACGCTGTCCGCTTTAAGGCATCACGCTGGCTGGCTTCACAAGGTCTGCTCACAGAAGACCGCAAGAAAGGTATCATCCGCCTGACCAATGCCTTGAAGAGCGCCATTGCCAATCAGCAGAACATCTTCGAGGGTATGAACATCCGCTACTTCGGTCCTGTGGACGGGCACGATGTAAAAGAACTTGTGCGCATTCTAAAGCAACTGAAGGATATGAAAGGCCCCAAGTTGCTTCATCTCCACACGAAAAAAGGCCATGGCTATGCCCCTGCCGAGAACTATAAGCCCGTGTGGCATGCCCCTGGAAAGTTTGACCCCGACACCGGCGAAATCATCAAGAGCGACAAGAGCAACCAGCCGCCGAAATTCCAAGATGTGTTTGGCGAGACACTGCTTGAACTGGCGAAAGCCAATCCCAATATAGTAGGTGTGACGCCGGCCATGCCCACAGGCTGCTCCATGAACATTGCCATGAAGGAACTGCCCGACCGCATGTTTGATGTAGGTATTGCCGAAGGCCATGCTGTGACCTTCTCTGCCGGCATGGCCAAGGACGGTTTGCTGCCCTTCTGCAACATCTACAGTGCTTTTGCGCAGCGTGCCTATGACAACATCATCCACGATGTGGCCATTCTGCGCCTGCCTGTAGTGCTATGTCTGGACCGTGCCGGTCTTGTTGGCGAAGATGGTCCGACACACCATGGTGCGTTTGACATGGCAGCCCTGCGCCCTATCCCCAACCTGACAATAGCCTCACCTATGGACGAGCATGAACTGCGACGCCTCATGTACACCGCTCAGTTGGAAGGCAAGGGACCGTTTGTCATCCGCTACCCCCGCGGCAATGGTGTGCAGGTAGACTGGCGTTGCCCATTCGAAGAGGTAAAGGTGGGCACTGGCCGTAAATTGCGCGACGGCACCGATGTGGCCATTCTGAGCATTGGCCCGATAGGCAATGACACATTGAAGGTTGCCGTTGACTGCGCCATGGATCAGCACATACAGTGTGCCGTCTATGACATGCGCTTCCTTAAGCCCCTTGACGAGGCTATCCTCCACGAGGTGGGCAGCAAGTTCAAGCGCATCATCACCGTTGAAGACGGTGTTCGCACCGGCGGACTGGGGTCGGCCGTGCTCGAATGGATGGCAGACCACGGCTATCAGCCTCAGATAGTGCGCCTTGGACTGCCCGACCAGTTTGTTGAGCATGGCACCGTGAGTGAACTGCGGCATATTGTGGGGCTTGACAATGAGAGCATCAAGAAAGCCATTATAGGCGAGAAAAAATGAACTGAGAATTGTGAACTGACATGAAGATTATCATAGCCGGCGCAGGTGCCGTAGGAACCCATCTGTCGAAACTCCTGTCAACGGAGAATCACGACTGCGTGCTCATCGATGACAGCGAGGAGCGTCTGGGTAGTGTAGACTCCAGTTATGACATCATGGCCGTCAACGCATCGCCCACCAGCATCAAGGCACTGAAAGATGCGGGCGTCTCATCGGCCGACCTGTTTGTAGGCGTGACGCGCTACGAGAGCCGCAACATCACAGCCTGCACGCTGGCCCATGCCCTCGGGGCGAAGAAAACGGTGGCCCGCATTGACAACTATGAGTATCTATCGGCCCAGAACCAGCCATTCTTCCACGATCTAGGCATCGACTCGCTGGTCTATCCTGAGGTGTTGGCCGCCAGCGACATCATCAACGGTCTGAAACTGTCGTGGGTGCGCCAGCGATGGGATGTGCACGACGGTGCCTTGGTGCTGCTCGGCATCAAGTTGCGCGAGGGCTGCGAGATTCTGAATCAGCCCCTAAAGGACTTGTGCGGTCCCGACGACCCTTATCATGTCGTGGCCATCAAACGTGACAACGACACGATTATCCCAGGCGGCTGGGACGAACTGCACCTGCACGACCTTGCCTACTTCATGACCAATCCAGAGTATATTCCTTATATCCGCAAGATTGTGGGCAAGGAGCATTACGAAGATGTGCACAACGTGATTATCATGGGCGGCGGCAAGACGGCCGTAAGAGCAGCGCTGACGATGCCCGACTACATGAACACCAAGATTATTGAGATTGACGCTGCAAGATGCGAGCGGCTGAACCAACTGTTGGCCAACAACGACGCCATGGTGATTCACGGCGACGGGCGCGATCTGGGTTTGCTGGCCGAAGAGGGCATCAAGCACACACAGGCCTTCGTGGCCCTCACCGGCAATGCCGAGACCAATATCCTGACCTGTCTCACCGCCAAGAAACTGGGTGTTCGCAAGACGGTGGCCATGGTAG
>Ga0247609_10005437_pt1 | contig 12515 bp, 1 predicted proteins | sample 172DNAGHGlowgp2_FD_193487 | JGI IMG/M metagenome (GOLD analysis project Ga0247609, IMG submission 193487) | Sheep rumen microbial communities from Palmerston North, Manawatu-Wanganui, New Zealand - 1728 DNA GHGlow gp2 | ecosystem: Host-associated > Mammals > Digestive system > Stomach > Rumen ... | reverse complement strand
GGGGATTGGGGATTGGGCCCAATCCCCAATCCCCAATCCCCAATCCCCAATCCCCAATCCCCAATCCCCATAAATTTAGATATCTTTAAAAATGAATTTAAAATTATATTACAAATATATAATTATTTAAAATAAATAATATAATATAATTTATGGTGACATACATCTATAATTTCTTAATCTATTCAAAAGTTCTCCAGCAATTCTCATCCATTTAATTTCTCTTCTTTTAGAGAAGAAAAATGCACAAATTCCTTCAATAATTGCCTCAAATAATAAAAAATCAAAAATAAAGCTTAAAGCTAGACAAATATAAAATGCTGAATTTTGATATTTCCATACAACAGTAAATCCAAAAGTAACATAAAAAGATATCACCCATATAATAAAGCAAATAATATATCCTATTAAGGCTTTATACCCCTGAATATAAGACATTTTTTCCCATTCTTTTAATATAATGAGGTCCCCATTTCCTTTAACTAAATAAACTAATTTTCTTATTTTAACTGGTGGAAAAACAAAGAAGAAAGCTAATAAATATAAAACTAAATCAGCTGCACATGTTGATATTATAGAAAATACTATAATACGTTCAACTGAACTATATGTAACTTTCTCATTAAGTGTTAAGAAAACTGAATTACTTAATAAAATAAGAGCTATTTCACTCATTAACATAGTCAATTTTTTCCATCTTGGATGAAATAGAGAAATTATACCTAATGCATTTATAACAATATTTCTTGATTTAAAATTTATTTTAAAAAAATCTTTTGTCATTAGATTTAAATCAGCATATTCTTGTAATTCTTGCTCCCTTTGTTTTTTAGAATCTTCAAATTCTTTTTCTAAATGATTTACATTAGGCTTTTTTTTATTTATTTCATCAATTCTTTCTTTTTGTCTTTTATCTAATTTTTTAAATTTATTATATAAATCATCATTGGCAAAAAAACTACTTTTAGTTTTAGATTTTTTTATTTTATTAGACTTTTCATCAAATTTTTCTTCATTTTTATTTTCTTCATTTTTATTTTCGTTAAATCTTCTATTTAAATTAAATATGTCGTCATCATCATTAATAACATCGCTTCCTGTAGCTAAAGCCCCATCAAATCCCCTTGGACCATTATATGCTTTTTTCCTTCCCTCAATTTCATTGATATCATATCGATTTTTAAAATGATTTGGTATTAATTGTTCTGCTAAATAATCTTTATCTTTTTGATAATGAAACGTTATTTTAACTATTTCTTTTTTAATAAAATCTAAAACTGTTTCTCTATCAGTATATTTTCTATCATAACAAGCTAAAAATATTATTAAGAATATATATGAAACAAAAAATACTAAAAATATCAAACTTCCTTTTGAACCAATAAAATTTGGTAGGTATTTAAATATTTGTGGCCTAAATAAATAATAAAATCTTCCATCAACAACAAAAGATGCATTATTTTTAATTAAAAAAGCAGTAAATTGGCATAAATGTGAAGAAGTAAAAACAGCAAAATTAGTATTGTTAGTAAAATTAATATATTTTAAGCCATCATCTTTAAATTGTTCTTCAATTTCATTAAAATATTTTGGAGTTATATTATATAAACGATTATATTTTTCAATTCTTTGTTCAACAGTATCATCAGTTACTATGCCTTCCTTAGTAATATAAATAGGATCTCTAAAAATAGGGTCATCAGGGGCATAATATTGATTTGGATCATATAAATCTTTTTGATAATTAAATATATCTATATAAGGATAATAAGTAAATGGAAGATAATAAATTAAGGCATTCTCTTCATAACAATCTTGTATCGTAACATCTTTTCCAGTTTCTATATCATAAAATCTTAATTCAATTAAAGGAGATATATTACTTTCTAATAAAGTATTATTATAGCCATAAGGAAAGAAATAATATTCAATAAATATCATATATCTTTGATAAAAAGGATTTGATAATTTTTGCACTTCAATATAATTTAAACAATTCATAAAATCAACATTAGCTTTATATTTTGATTTTCTTTCGGCAAAGAATGCAACATCATCAAAAGTAGGTGTTAAAGGTATTATTGCAAAATAGAAATTTTTTTTATCATAAGTAAATTGTTTATTAGAATTATCATATAAAGTTGCAATATATTTTCCAAATTCAACTAATTCTTCATTTATATATGTAAATGCTAGTTTATATTCTTCCATTGTATCATTAGATAATGAAATATTTCTATAAGGTAATCCAGTTTCATTTTTAGTTTTTAATCTTTGCTGTTCTAATCTTGTTATTTCATACGAAAAATAAAAATCTAATAAATCGATATATTCTGCGGTGTTATTATAAATTGATTCAGGAAATAATCCCATTGCTAATTCTAAAAAAGTATCTAAATCAACTGAGAAAAAAGATGTATCAGTGAAGAATTGACTTGCACCAAAAAATAAATTATGAAAAACTTTAAATTGGTAATAATTTAAAGTATTTTGTAAATCTTCCATTAATTTATCAAATAATTCTTTATAATATTTTTCTAAAGTTTGATATCCTCCCATATCTAAATGGCAATTTCTTCCCATATATCCAGAATTACAAAAACAATTAATATAGACATCTAGTAGTCCGCAAACACCTCTATTATTACAGAAATCAATAGTACATTTTGGATCAGTTTGTGTAATAGCTGTACCATCTAACAGTGGAGAAAATTCAGTTTGTAATCTTGCAGGTTGGACAGATTTATATGAATCTATTCCTAAACTCATCAAATATTGACTTCTAAAATAACAAATTAAATCAGTTCTTTCTTCAGGTAATTCATATCCAATAATAGCTTTTTCTAAACTATAAATTCCACTGTTTAAAGAATTTGCTATAACAATATCTTTATTAATCATTATTGTAGCATTATAATTATCCCTTATTTCACAATATATTGTAATATTACTTGTTGGATTTTGATAAAATAAAACAGTAAAATTAGAAGTTATTTCATTTAAATATGACCAATTTCTTAATTCCTTTACTATTGCTGTACCTCTTTCTATTGCATAAAATTTATATTCTAATTGATCTGTAGTATCATCTATCCAATCTGGAGCTGTTATAACAAAGGTCGTGGTATTATAAAATCCAATTTCTGGTATAATATCTAAAGTTCCATTAATAGGATATGAATTCATAGTTAAAACAAATGGTACTACTATAACAACAGTTTTTTCTGGCTCTCTTTCATTTTCAGAAATAATTTCTAAATTAACAGCATATTTTAAACCTAATTCAAAAAAATTTTTATCAACAGAAGTATCTAAATTAGTAATATCACCATTAAAAGGTGTTTCAGAAGGGAATCTCATTGTAGAATTATTATTTTCTTTTCTTGTCTTATTAGGATCAAAAATCCATTTTGTAACATAATTTTTTGAAGTATATTTCGTTACTTTTGCAACAAGATGCTCAAAAGTATAAACATCAATAGGAACACCTTCTTTAACATTTACTAATTCAGCATCAGCATCAAATATGACACATAAATTAGGTCTTACAGGTGATTGTGTTAATCCATAATCTTGGCAAATTAAAATACAAATATGTAAATCAGGAACATAATTCAAAACATCATCACATGAAGTACATTCATTATATAATGGTCCAGTACATGTATAGCATGTTATATCGCAAATTCTACATTCATTTAAATCATCTCTAGGATAATATCCATCAGGACATTCACTTAAACATGTACCATCTACTGGATGAATATATATTTGATTTTCATCACATGTTATACAATTATCTAATGAATCTCCTGGTAATGAGCAATGTGTTGCTGCTGGTTTTACACAACTATCTTTTGATTCAATATATACTAAACCTTCTTCACATAAAACTAATTCTGAATATAGTCCACTATTTTCTGGATCAACCCAATTATAACCTATAAATGTATTTTTACGATATGCATATGATATTCTTGGAATAAATATATTAGTATCTTCCATTACTTCATTAATTATTTTATATTGATGTTTACTTTTTACATTATCATATTCACTTACTTCAAATCTATTTTTAAAAAATGAGATTAAACCTGGAAATATTCCTGATGTTTTTAAAGTATCTACATTGTAATATCCATATGTCTGTAAATCTATATGAGAAGTATCAATTAATTTATAATTATATTGTTGCCATAATTTCATTTCCCTTAAAAAAACAAAACCAAAAGAATCAGGTGTTAAAGGGTCACTAACTATTCTTAAATTTGAATATTCTCCTCTTCTATTAATAGGAAGATCTTCTGTTAATAATTCCCTTTGTACAGAATTAAAAAAATAAGAATGCTTATGTGAAATAAATTCAGAACCACATCTTAAATTATTCCAACTATAAGGCTTAACACTTTGTACAATATATTCATCATATCTAAGAGGATTATCCATATCCCATAAAGCATAACATTTTGCATAAACTGAATTATTAGAAGTATAAATTGTTATTCTATTATGTTTATTCCAAATAATATCAATTTCTTTGAAATTAACTGTTTTTGTATTATAAATATAAACATAAAACCATATTTCTAAAGTTGATTCATAAGTTGCACTTGAAGGTACTTTTATATTAACTTCATTTAATACAGAGAAGTCTATAAATGGTAAATATTCACAATATGTTCTACGTAGAGTTAAATGTCTTCTAAGCCAATATAATCCATCTGTCATATCACAAGTACATTCTTGTACATCTTGCTTATTACATAATGTTACACACATATCATCACATGTATCACAAGGTTTATCTCTATCACTTAAAGACACATCAAAAAATTCGGACTCTGAGTTACAAAATTTTGTACTATCCATATAAATATTGTAATCTTCTACACAATTTACACTTACTAAACTATTTATAGCTAAATATTCTAATTGGATGCATGAGGATTTTCCTGAATATAAATCATAATGAATAAATAAATTCTTTGCATTTGCTGTGGATGAAATCATTGTTGCAAAATTATGTTGAATAAATTTATTATATATTCTAAAATCAGCATATAAAGCAATTGTTTCATAATGTAAACTAATTTGGTCTATTAGAAATCCAGGGTCAGGAATAGAATATCCAGTTACAAAAGGAATATCTATTTTATTTACATTTAATAAAATCATATTAGGATAAACATATGTATCAGGAATAGCACTTAAATAATTAGCAACACATAATGGTATCCAAGTACCTATATATTTATTAAAATTAGTATCTCTAAAAGCAAGTTTACTTTCAACAAAAAAAACTAAATTAGTTGTACCTGTGTCAAAAGCAATATATGAACTTTCTTTAAATACTATAATTTTTGCATAATTTAATTGTGGTAAGGCAACTCCTTCAAATTTCATATATATACAAAAAGTCCATTGTTTTAAATTCGGAACGGCTAATGTATCAACTTCTATTTTAAATGGTACTATAGTATTTGCGGAATTTGCTGGTGTCTTTAAATAATAGCCATTTATTGTTACACATTCTTTATTTATTAATTTAAATCCAACATTACATTCATAACAATTTGTATATGTTGATGAATAACATCTTTTGCATCTAGAATTGCATTGGGCATATTCTATATATCCCCATTTTTCTTCTGATTTATCTATGGAAGTAATATAATTGTTTAAATGAGTTGCTCCCCAATCAAAATTTAGTTCATAATTATAAAATACATTATTATCTGTACTTTGAAAATTATTTGTATCTAAATGTGTTACTATTATTGAATCTATACCACTAATTATTTCTGTTAATTTATTTAAATCCATATATTGTATAGTCAAAGGATAATATAAAATTAAACTTTGTGGTAATTCTTCAAATAATCCAGCATTAAAATCTTCAATCATTTCTAAAGAAGATGACCTATATTCCCATATTCTAATATTTCTGTAATAAGCTGAACCCCAATTAACAAATGATGTTCCTGGAGTACAATCCCCACTTCCACTTCTTGAACAAAAGCTAATATATTGTAATTTCATATCAATACTACTTGTAATACTTTGAAAAGAAGCTATTGGATTCTCTAAATCAAAATTTAAAAAAACATCTACATTTTGTCCTATTGTTGGATGTAATGTTGTTCTTATAATTACTTTATTCCATTCATAATCACTTATTCCTGATATTGGAGTATTATATGATGTGGCGACTATTATTTCATAATAAAAAAGATTTGTTGTTGTATCTAAATAAATTGAATGTGGGGTTGAATATAAATAAAATTCTTTTGGTTGATGTTCTAAATCTTTACAATCAGTTAAAATATGATCTAGTTTAAACCAAAATTCATAAAAATATCCATAACTTAATTTATCTAAAGCATCATTACTTAAAATTCTATAAAAATTTGGAGAATTATAACATTTTGAAAAAAACAAAGCACTATTTTCATCTAAACTCTGTTCATAACATTGATAGGCAATTCTATAAAAACCTCCCATACAATTAAATCCACTTTTATAATTATTTAGATTACTACTAGGACAATCTCTAACATTAGAAGGACATTCAGAATTACATATACCTGGATTTTCTCCAGCTCCTGGTTGTCTTATTTGGTTAAAAGTTCTACATTGTGTATTACATGCTATTTGATTATCTCCTCTATAATCAATATATTGTCCTGCTTCACAACTAAGTGGTGTATTTTCTTCCATACAATAATATGCATTTAATATAACTAAATTACAATTTTCAATAGGTACACATAAATTTTGTTCAGGATCATATTTCATTCTTATAGAACTACTTAATTCACATAGAGGTAAAAATATAAAATTAGCACTTAATTCAAATGTACTTCCTTCATTTGCTGGAGTTAATGTAGTTGTATATTGATATTTAACATAAATTGTATCTCCTTTTCTTCTATATTGATGATAATAATTAAGTTTTTTTGTGGATAATTCAAATTCAGCAAAATTAACAAAAAATAAAACTGATTGCATATAATTACTATCTAGCATTGATAAATTCATATATCTTAAATTTTTTGTATACCAATAATGTATATAGTCTCTAAAAAGTGTTATTTGTCTAAAATAGATTTTTTTAGTATTAGTAACATTTATAATTTTTAAAGTTGATATTAATAATCCAGCGGTATTACTCATAAAATATCTCATTGGTGCAGAAGATCTTACAATAGTGGCAGTACCACTACCATATTGATATAAAATTTCTTGTTTTAAAGTATTTTCTACAAGAACATTTTCATCAATACCATTGATATAAAATTTCCTATTATAATGAGACATAGCACAAATAACATAAATCCAAGTACCAGATTCACTAGTTTTATCATCAACTAAAAAGACTTCAGCAGCATTTAATGATTTACTATATTTATAAATAATATCATCATTACTTATTGAATCAGAATAATATCCTTGTGGAAAACAATATCCCATTAATCTTGTTGTTTTTATTACTGTTACTTGCATATGTAAAGACCAATTAATATGTATTCCAGCACTTAATGTAGCTGAATCTTCTATAAAGATCCAAAAAGCTATTGAATAACTACCACTATATGCTGTGGGCAAATTATTAAATTGAAAATCTTTCATTTTTGATAAATCAGTAAATTGTACACAAGAGCCTAAAGTTACATCAAAATATTGGCCATTTTCACTACATAAAATTATATCGTCATAATAATATTCATCAATAATGTTTGCACCGTAAACACCTGTATAAGATATTGTAAATTTTAAAAAATCTACTCCAATGTAATCTAATTCATAAACATCAAAATTTTTAAAAAATTCATCACTTCTATAACCAACAAAAATTGGTTCCCATTCTTGTAATAAGTATGGAAACAATGATTTTGTTTCAATTTTTATACGACTTAAAAATTCTGCATTGAAATATGCATCACCCCATAAACGAATTTGTCTAAAAAATAAATAACCCCAATCATCATATTCTGTATCATCTGAAATTGTTAAATATGTAGTTGTTTGTCCTGTTAATATTGATGTTGGTTCATTACTATCTAAATTTGACTTTTTTAATAATAAATCATTTCTATTAGTATTTCTATTTATATAATATGCTGTTCCTGGAAAATCAACAGCACAAGATAAAAAATTCCATTGATTTATTTCGATTATTATAGTTTGTGAAATAGGAGCTTCAGAAGTTTCAGTAGCATATGGTATACATGTAAATTCATATTTATTATCTAAATAATTTTGAGTACCTTTTCTTACAATTAATTTATTATGACCATTCCAGAAAAATGTAACTCCACCAAATTTTCCACTTACATAATTATATGCATACATCCAAAACTGCATTGTATATTTTTTTGAAACTTTTGCAGTTGAAACACCCTCAATTTTAACTTTTTCCATTTTTGCAAAATTTATATAATCAAAAGCTCTACAAGAATTTTTATTTCCATTTTTTATTATCATTTGTGAATTATAATTATAAACAGTGCAAGAGCAATAAACCCAACTATTTCTTCCCATACAAATATTAAAGCATCTTCCTTCAGGCCCTTCATTGGCTTCTGATAATGTGCAAGTTTCAGTATCATATGAATCATTATTATCTGGAACACATTTAAAACTATTTACAGTTGCATCCTTTAAATAAGAAGTTAAAAAGCATCCTTTATTAGTATTTCCTGGAGGAAAATAACTTACCACACTTTGTGGTATAGAAAAAGGTGTTGTTAATACATATTTTCTTTTTTCAAATGCTACAGCTCCAATTAAATAATCATTATAAAATTTTAAATCTTTTATTAATCCAAAAAAATCTCTTTTTATTAAAAATGAAATAAATTCTAAATCTATTTCTACATTATTTATATTTACTTCAAATGATTCATTATTTATTTCAAATTTCATCATTCTTGGAAAATATGTTTCTATAGTTATTTGTTTTTCTTTATGATAAGCAATACTAATAAAAGTCCATTGGCCAATTTTATCTCTAAAATTTTGATCATTAGCAACCAATTTATCATTATCATATAAAGATAATCCATAAGGATATTCAGTTTCTTCCATTATACCCGAAAAACGAATTTTTAATTTTTCTCCAATTTCAAAAATAACAACACCATCATCTTGAGAAAATCCTATTGGTTTTATCCAAAATGTTATAGTTGCTTTATCTTGTTCTTCCATTTCCATGATTCTTGGAATATATGCATCTAAAGTTGACTCAACAACATTTGGACTTCTAAAGTAATAATATTCAATTCTTAAACATCTTCTTTCACTTAAAAAATATCCTGGTCGACATTCAAAACATATTCCTGCTTCCCAGCAACGATAACAACCTATTGTACAATATTTTTCTTCACCTGTTATAGTATCAATATATTTTCCATAATAGCCTAATGCAACTGTTCTATCAAATTTTGATGAATAATTATATTTTCTTAAATTATATGAACCTCTTTGTACTTTAAATTCCGCTTTTGTTTTCGGGTCTATTATTTTATTATTTGAAATATATTCATTTTTTAATGGAAAAAAATATTTTATGGAAGATATTCTAGTTGTATAACTTGGGAAATTTTGATCATATTGTTCAATTTCAAAAGGACTTGCTATATCTCCATTCCATATTCTAAAATTTTTATAATAACCTGTAGTCCAATGAATTCTATTTTGCTTATCATCTAAACAAGTTTTTTCACAAAAATTAACAAATTTTAATGAACCTAAATCATCATAATAAACAATTGTTAATTCTTGTCCATTTTGCATATTATGATTTGTATAAATTATTTTTCGATAATATTTCAATTGTTTTTCAAATTTTGTATAAAAAATAAATTTATTCCATTCTTTAGCATGATATCCTTCAATATTTACATCGTTTGTATTACCTGCATCAAATATGACAGGAGGTGTTGTTTGAGTTCCTAAAAAATACCCATTATATGAATTTGAATGAAAAAAATAATTTTTATCTTCAGTAGGATATTGAAAAAGTTTTTCATCAATTGCATTAAGAAAAAAATCTGGATAATACCAAAATTCAATTATATATGATTTTAATGGGGGGTCAATATCTAATCTTAATTCTCCTGAATTATAAAAACCACTATATTGCATATAATAATCAACTTGACCATCTTCACATCTAAAAAATAAATTATATCCCTCAATATTACTTAAACAGAAATATCCATTATAATCTAGATTTTCTGTATTTAAATGATCATAATCACATACCATTGAAGCAGAACATCTATAATCACAATAACCAGATTTATCATGTACACCTTCAAATGGTATTTTATTAAAATTTACACATGTTTCATTACATTGATTTGATTCATAATCTAAATAAAGTTTACAACTTAAAGCTAAATTATCATCATAAACATAATCTTGTCCAATACCAACAATTAAATCTTTTATTTCCGTCTTAAATAAATCTATTTCTTTATAAGCTTGATTTGGACCTGGTAAATTTAAATGTTTAAAATTTAATGGTGGAGAATAATCTTCTTTTTTATTTTGGGCATAATTTAATTTAATATCTTCTTCAAAACCTTTATATGCATATCCTTTTATTTTAAAGTCAGTACCATAATATAAATGATCAAAAGGTATTTGATATAATATTTCATGAAAATCTGCTAAACCATTAAAATTAAAATACATATATTGCATATGTTTAGGTATATATTCTTTAAAAAGTATAAAATTTCTTAAATAAATTTTAGTCCCAGATGCTCCAAAATTTTTAAAAGCTAAATATAAATAATCACCATTATTTATTATATGTCTGAAATATTGATCATTTTCTACATTTTCATATAAAGGTTCATGTCTTAAATTTGTCTCTTTTATATCTTTTTCTCCATTAATAACAGTTTTAATATAAAATAATCCGTGATCAAAAGATTCAGCACAAGTTACATGAAACCAATGTCCATCAATATTATAATCATCATCACCTTGCATATATTGTTTTTGTCCAAAAGAAGGGACATCTTCCATTAAATAATACCCTTCTTCCATTTGTGTTTCATAATCATTAGATAAAGTTATATCTGAAGTTCTATGTCTAAAAATATCTTCAAAAGTATGACAATAGACTCTAACTACTTTATTTCCAGGAATTAATGAAGCAACCAATCTATCTTTTAAAACAACATGAAAAATACTTCCAGAATTTGTTGCTGAATAAAAAGTATTTGCAAAAAAAGCCCAAAATCCCATTGTTTCTCTATCATTAAAATCATTTCCATCAGGTTTTACCTTTATTTCAAAATTTTCGAATTGACTCATATCAACATAGGCCATTTCACATACACCTAAATTAGGTGTTTGGGAAACACTTAAAGTATTACACATTGAACAATAATTTCTTGCATTTGATTCTGAATTATCAACAGTACATCTAAGACAAGTGGAATGACATTCTAAACATTTATGCCCTAAACACATATATCCATAAAAACAATCTTCATCTTGATCACAAGTATTTAAGCCATTACGACTTCTTACAAATGAGGTATGATATTCTGTTCCTGTTTTTATTCCCTGGTCTTCAATTGTTACATGATAATTGGAAAGAATTAAATAATTAGTAGCAGCATCTGAGAAAAAATCTATATAAAATTTTATTGGTTCTTTTACTCTTATAGTTTTTAATACATTATTACATAAATATTCTGATTCTATATAGCTTCCTTCTAAGCCATTATATTTTGTAGTTATTGTTATTATCATTGTTGTAAATTTGTTTGCTTCTAATTTCATTTTGCAAATAGTTTCATCTCCAACTACTAACGCTTCATTAATTTTGTTAACCATATGCAAATTAACTTTTAATTCTTCAATTCCAGTAATAGAAATCATTGGTAATTTATATGTTATTTGAAAATTTTTAGAATGAAATAAAACAAAAGGAGATGGACAACGAAAATAATTACCTTTCATAGTATTTTGATATAATTTTGTTTCTTCTACTTTATTTTTATTACTTCTTGTTGAATCTGTTATTCTAATTGGTTTGCCTTCGATATCTCCAAAAAAACTAGAACGATCATTATCATCATAAACTAAAGGGTCTGCCCCAGCTTCATTTCCTGATGAATTTATTGGTATACATTCTATAGGATAATAATTTATTCCATATTTTGGACTAAAGTATATTTTTCCTGTATTAGTAAAATATCCTATATCATAATAAAATCTTTCAAAAGTAACATCATTAACTTGAGATGTTGAAAATATTTCATCACCATGTTCATAATGATCAGGAAATATTGTAATTTTACTGTTAATAATACTATATGAAATTATTAAATATAATATATAATATTTTTTAAATGCTGATAAAAAATGACTATTAAAAAAAATTTTTTTCATTTTTATTTATTTATTTATTTTTTTTTAAAAAATAAAATGTCATATATGCATTTAAATAAATAAATAAAGAATTTTAAATGATTATAAATACATGGGGA
>Ga0247609_10005436_pt1 | contig 12518 bp, 11 predicted proteins | sample 172DNAGHGlowgp2_FD_193487 | JGI IMG/M metagenome (GOLD analysis project Ga0247609, IMG submission 193487) | Sheep rumen microbial communities from Palmerston North, Manawatu-Wanganui, New Zealand - 1728 DNA GHGlow gp2 | ecosystem: Host-associated > Mammals > Digestive system > Stomach > Rumen ... | reverse complement strand
GCGTCCGGGTATTCCCCGATGAAAGCCAGCGTCAGGTGCAGATTCTCCTCCGGACTGTAATTCCCTCGGACGCCGCGCTCATACAGCGCGTTCTGCGCGTTGACCAGGGCGTCCTTCACAGACGGGGAGAGTTGGATGGCGAGAAACAGTCTCATGATACGGTCACATCCTTTGAAGTTGTCCTGACAAAAACACCCTCTGGAATCAGCGATCCCAGAGGATGTTGGTCCGAGCGACTGGTTTCGAACCAGCGGCCTCGTGGTCCCAAAGGGACTCGAACCTGGTGTTACATGTGCATGAACTACATTGGGCCCTTTCCGCTCCGGGAAACTTACTCTCCGGCGCTCTTTTCTCCGCTGTTTCCACGTCCTCAAAAGGGTGTTGTGGTCAAACATGTGGTCGCATGGAAACGCTCCCGTGGAATGCGGTGTATTGCCGCAACTCTCGGGAACATTTGGAGTGTAGCTCTCTTCCGCCGGAAAGTCAAGGCCGTTTCGGATAGTTTCCACCCTCTTTTTTTGCGCCGCAGTAGACAAAGAAATACGGCGTGCGGGCGTGGCCGCTACTGGGGTTATTTTTCGCCCAAGAGACAACCATAGTCGGCAAAACGAAAAATGATGAAATCGCAGGATTATTGCTGAATACAGTTGAGAAATCAGGAAAGATGTGGTATAATACATGATCATATATATTGCGGGGGTGAAGCCAATGGCCGCAAGTTATAAAAAGCTCTTCAAGCTGCTGATCGACCGGGAAATGAAGAAAAAAGAATTGGCAGAAGCGGCGGGCGTAAGCATAGCCACCATCACGAAAATGGGCAAAGACGGCGCCGTCGTTTCCAGTGAAGTGCTGGTCAAGATCTGCACTGCGCTTAACTGCACAATGGACGACATCGTCGAAATCGTCCCGGATCATCAGGCTTGACGCCGGGTCGGAAACCAGGAGGGACAAGGAGCCATGTCAACAAGCTATTTCTTATATACCGAAGCCTATATCGACGGCAGATGGGTCTGCATCAATCCCACCTTTGAAAAGGACGGGAACCAGCGCTTTGCAATGACTTACGAGAGCGGCTCCAGGAGCTATTTCGGCCAAACCGCAGACAAGATTGAGGAGATCGGCGAAACACTGCGATTCGAAGATTTGTCGGCTGAATTGCAAGGGCACTATGAGAGTTGCCGGAACGATGAGTTCGTAAGAATCCTGTCCGCCGAAGTCGACGCCATGCGAAGCTGCATGCCGTTGGGACAAGCCCACGAGTATCACGGGATCGTGCTAAAAGACGCAGTGTTTGCCTATGAATCCGGCGATGTTGAGAATCTCTATGAATCGATCACGCCGGAAGAATATGCAAAGTTGGACGATGTGGGCAAGCAGCTCTATCAGTACTATGAATGGGACGATCCCATGGGCTGGTTCGTTCATTTCAAAGAGATCCTGGAGCACGTGCATTGGCAGTTCCATGATTGGCAGAGCGTTTACGGAGACGAAGCGATCAACAAGTGCCGCGTGGTTGCTCTGGTGTTCTGAGCGACAGTGCGGAATAGATATTTGTTCTGCTGGAAATCAAAGGGCCTCTATCCGGGGAAATTTAGCGCCCTTGACAGCAATAATCTGATCGTGCCGATTTAGATGGTATAATAATTGAGGGGGATAATGTATGAAAGGAAAAGAAGTATCGGAAGTAAAAGCCCCTTTTTCGGAACGTCACCCTAAGATTAACTTTGTGATAGGGCTATTATTCCTTTTGATTTTAATAGCTGGAGGGTTAGCAGCATTATACTATGCGATAAAACATATTGGTATTGGAATATCAATTCTGACTGACTGGCTGGCTGGCAGAAACAGCTTCAAAGCTTGACGCTGTTGTAATTGTTGCACTAATCACTGGCGCCGTTTCAATTACAGGTGTTATCATCAGCTCAATACTGGGTAAAATTATCGAATACCGAAAAGCTCGTCAAGAATATCTTGCGAAGAAACGTGAGGAGCCATATACAGATTTCATAGATATGGTGTATAAAGTCCAACAAAACACAAAAGGAACGACGCAGTATACTGAGCAAGGCATGATTGACGATATTTCTCGTTTTTCAAAAACTATCACACTTTGGGGATCTCCACGAGTGGTAAAAAAGTGGGTGAAATTTCGAGAGAATGGAATGAACCCCAAAGCGGCAATAGACAATGTTTTTTTAATTGAAGAAATAATGAACGAGATGCGAAGAGACATGGGACTAAAGAAGGTTAAAAAAGGGAACCTTTTAGCTTTTTTTGTCAATGATATCAAAAGCGTAATTAGGAACAAGTGATGAGGAGATAAGCCATGCTACACGAGGGACTATACGAGCAGGTCATCAATAAAGGACTGGACAGCGAGCTTGCCACTGCGGACAAGCTCAGTCAGACTGCGCCTATTGATACTGCCGAGGCATCCAAGGTGCTGGCAAAGTATGTGGCCGAAGTAGTGGAGCGCGGGCTGGACAATCTCCGCGACAATGGCGGAGATCTGAATGCGCAGGTCGCTTTGGCCAATCAGATTATTACCACGATCCAGGCAGAAACAAAAGAAGCTGACTTCGACTCGCTCTCGGTTGCAGAGCGGGCGGAGCAGCTTCTTGCGCTTTTTGATCGGCAAAACAGCATCTGGGCAATAGATGAGAAAGCCCAGGTTGTCCGCCCGGAGACCTCTATCGCACAGTCCAGCCTGTTCACCGGTGCAGTTCACGAGCCGCAGATGTACACGGAGCTCAAAAAAGAGATTGTGTCCTGCAATCGGATTGACATGCTGGTTTCCTTTATCAAGTGGAGCGGGCTGCGTCTCATCATGGACGAGTTGACCACCTTTACCCAAAACGGCGGCGAGCTGCGGATCATCACAACCTCTTATATGGGCGCGACCGATGTGAAGGCAATCGAGGAGTTGCGCAAGCTCCCGAATACACAGATCAAAGTCAGCTACAACACGAAGATCACGCGCCTCCATGCAAAGGCATATATCTTCTATCGGGACACCGGCTTTACGACGGCCTATGTGGGTTCGTCTAACCTTTCCAATGCTGCCCTGACCAGCGGCCTGGAGTGGAACACAAAGATCACGAAGAAGGATCTGCCGGAGACCATTGACAAGGTGGCGGCCACCTTTGAGTTTTACTGGAACGACAAAGAGTTCGAATACTACGACGAAGGGCAGCGGGAGCGCCTTGCCCGTGCGCTGCAGGCAGAGAAGTATTTCGACAGCAACAACGACGAGATCTTCAATATGGAGATTCGACCGTACTCTTATCAACAGGAGATTCTGGACAAGCTGGAGGCAGAGCGCACCGTCCGTGGGTACACGCACAACCTTGTCGTTGCTGCTACCGGCACAGGCAAAACCGTGATTTCTGCTCTGGACTATAAGCGGTTCCGCAAGCAGAATGCCGGGCGTCCTTGCCGCCTGCTTTTCGTCGCACACAGAGAAGAAATCTTAAAGCAAAGCATGTACACCTTCCGAGCGGTTCTGAAGGATGCCAACTTTGGTGAAATGTTCGTTGGCGCATATCGTCCGGAGAGCATTGACAACCTCTTCCTCTCCATTCAGACCTTCAATTCTCAGGACTTCACTACGAAGACCTCACCGGATTTCTACGATTACATCATCGTGGACGAGTTCCATCACGCCGCTGCTCGCACATATCAGAAACTGCTGGAGTATTACCAGTCAAAGATCCTTCTGGGCCTGACTGCCACACCGGAACGTATGGACGGCAAAAGCATTCTTGGCTATTTCAATAACCGTATTGCAGCAGAGATCCGTTTGCCGGAGGCCATTGACCGCAAGCTGCTTTCTCCTTTCCAATATTTCGGTGTGACCGATACAATTGATCTGGATCAATTGAAGTGGTCGGCTGGTGGCTATGATAAAACCGAGCTGTCGAAAATCTACACGCTCAGCGGCATGATCGCGGAGCGACGTGCAGATCTGGTCGTGTCGTCGTTGCTGAAGTATGTGACGGACATTGACGACGTGAAGGGCCTGGGCTTCTGCGTCACAGTGGATCATGCTGAATTCATGTGCCGCTATTTCAATGAGCATGGGATTCCCTCAATGTTCCTTACTGGCAAGTCGCCCGACGAAGAAAGACGGAACGAGAAAGAAAACCTTGTATCCGGCAAGGTGCGCTTCATCTTTGTCGTGGATATCTACAACGAAGGCGTGGATATTCCGGAGGTCAATACGGTGCTGTTCCTGCGGCCTACGGAATCGCTGACGATCTTCCTGCAGCAGCTTGGCCGAGGCCTGCGGTTGGCGGAGGATAAAGAATGCCTGACCGTTCTCGACTTCATCGGCCAAGCAAATAGGAAATATAACTTTGAGGACAAATTCGCCGCGCTGCTCTCCAATACTACCCGCAGCGTGACACGAGAGATCAAGGACGGCTTTGTTTCCGCGCCGAAGGGCTGCTACATCCAGCTGGAGAAAAAAGCCGCGAAATACATACTCGATAATATCCGCGCCTCTTACGGAAATACGGCGGGGCTAGTGACGCGCGTCGCGTCCTTTGAGGAAGACACCGGCATGAAACTCAGCCTTGCCAACTTCCTGGATTATTACCATCTCGATCCCCGGAGCATCTACAAGTTTGCTACATTCTCCCGGTTATGCGCACGGGCGGATGTGATGGAAGACTTCTCGGAGCCGTTAGAAGAGGCTATGACAAAAGCGATGGCAAGGTTGGCGGTTGTAGATTCCCGCCGCTGGATCTCATTCTTACTGGATGTGCTGCCGCGGCTGGATAACGTTGATTTCGATCAGCTACCGGAGCTGGAAAAGCGGATGCTTCAGATGTTCTATATCACGGTATGGGGCAAGGCCGCCGAAGACTGGAGCAGCGACGAGGTTTGGGACAATCTCTATGCACTGGCAGATAGCCCCGTTCTATTGGGTGAGTTAATCGAGCTGCTGAAGTATCAGTATGACCGGATTGACTTTATCGACGCGCCGGTCGACGTCGGCTTTGACTGCCCATTGGATCTGCATTGTACTTATACCCGTGACCAGTTGTTGGTGGCACTGGATTTCTTGAAGCCCGCGACTGTGCGTGAGGGTGTGAAGTGGCTGCCAGATCAAAAGCTGGACGTGTTCTTCATAACACTGAACAAGGCGGACAAGGACTATTCGCCGACGACCATGTACAACGATTACTCTATCAATGAGTGGCTATTCCACTGGCAGAGCCAGAGCACCACGGCGGAGAATTCTCCCACCGGTCAGCGGTATATCCATCATAAGGAACGTGAGAGCCGCGTACTGCTGTTCGTCCGCGAGTTTAAGTCCGACCGGATTACCAACGGCGCGGAAGCCTACACCTATCTCGGCACGGCAAACTATGTGAAGCACGAGGGCGAAAAGCCTATGAATATCACATGGCGACTGGATGCACCGATCCCGGCGAAGTATTTGAAGAAGACAAATAAATTAGTGGTGGGATAGGAGCACAAATGGTCTTTAGGGCTATATGTCAAATAGAGGTATTGATATGAAGGTAAAAAATGAGTACGGCAAAAGTGAATTGGTAGTCTTAAACGTTGGTCAAGAAGATGTTGATGGACTACTTATCAATTGGGACATAAATGATTCTGGAACAGTAGACTTTATGGAATCACTATTTGTGAATGAAGTCATGAGGTATCTTCCAGAATACTCTATTGGCTATGATTCGGGGGGCATAGCCCAAGCTGATATCATACCATTAATTAGAGATGCGGCGAAAAGCGTTATAAAAATCAAAAGAATAGATGTAATTCAAAATTATATTGCTCAGAGCATTCCATATGATCAATGGGATCCAAAGGTTTTAAAAGATTATAACGCCAAAGGGGTGTTTAGTGAACTCATATTACATTTTTTGCTTCGAGATATGAAGGGAACGCTGCCTCTCATCTCAAAAATATATTTTAAGGATTCAAATGCAGTTGAAGCACATGGGTTTGACGCTGTTCATGTCACAGATGAATCGCTTTGGCTTGGGGAAACAAAATTTTACCATAATGGTAAAAAAGGTATTGATGCATTAATCAAAGATCTAAATAAACACTTTAAACATGATTATTTAAGAGAACAGTTTTTGATTATCAGTAAGGCATTAGTACATAATAACGATTTGCGAGATCAATGGATAAACAAGATTTCAAATGCCAAACGATTAGAGGATATTTTTAGCTTTATTAAGATTCCTTTGCTTTGTGTTTATGAAGACACAGTGGCGACTGAAATACTAGACGAACTCAATAAGAGTGGTCTTGCCGAGACAGTCTATTTGAGTCATGTTGATGAGATGAAGGTTTATTTTGACAAAATGAACACTTTCCCTAACAAGAATAAAGTCCAAGTAGTTTTAATACTGCTACCAGTACAGTCAAAAAACAGAATTGTTTCTGCCATGCTTTCAAAAATATTTAGTATGCAAAATATATAGGGGGCCTTATGAATACTCAGCTATTTTGCAAACTTTGCGATCATCGTCAATTGACAGATGACGAATGCTTCGAAATTGCCTCAGAAATTAGCATCTCTCTGAACAATCAAAACGAAGATGTAAAACAGAGTGGAAGAGAGATGATTATTCGCGTATTAGATAATTGGGGAAACATCTCTGAAAGTTATAAGGCTATTTTCTCAGATCTGATTTCTGCAGCCGGCTTCTACCCGTATTTAAACCATTTAATGTCTGATAACATAGACTTGAGTGAAGAAATCCGTATAGAAATGCATAAATCTCCGTTATATGAAGACCGCTTTTTTCACTCTGAACAGAAAGAAGTTTTTGATCTTCTCAAGGAACGCAAGAATGTCATTGTCAGTGCACCCACGAGCTTTGGAAAGAGTTTGTTGATCGAAGAAATCGTAGCGACAAATTTATATAGCAATATTGTGATTATCCAACCAACGTTGGCATTATTGGACGAAACAAGGAGAAGACTAAAAAAGTACTCTCAACAATACAAGATTATAGTAAAAACCTCTCAGCAATATAGTGTAGAAAAAGGCAACATTTTTTTACTGACAGCGGAAAGAGTGCTGGAATATCGCAATATGCCTAAAATTGAGCTGCTAATAATGGATGAATTCTATAAATTAAGTGGCAATCGAGGAGATAATAGAAATAACATTTTAAATACTGCTTTTATCCGGATTATGAAGAATCCAAATTGTAGATTCTACATGCTAGGACCTAACATTGACTCTATTCCAAAGGGATTTGAAGAAAAATACGAAGCTGTTTTTTTCAAAACGAATTACTCACTAGTTCTTACGGAAAGTGAAGATCGCTATGATACTATGCATATTAAACGTGGTGGTAAAGTAGCGGAAGATGACCTGTTTAAAGTCTTGGATGAGCAAACGGATCAGACGCTTATTTACTGTGCATCTCCTAGCACATCGAGGAAGCTTGCGTTCCGATACTGTGAACACCTAATAGAAAAAAATCATCCGTCAAGCGAAGGTTTACCACTGATAGAGTGGATTAATGATAATCTTTCATATAGGTGGTCATTGGCGAAATGCTTAAAACATGGAATTGCAGTTCACGATGGTTCTATGCCAAAGCACATTACAGCTTCCACTATTCAATATTTTAATGAGAAACGCCTAAAGTTTCTGTTCTGCACGAACACTATTATAGAAGGAGTAAATACCAGCGCGAAAAATGTCGTTTATTACGATAATAAGATAGGTCCGAATAAAATAGATTACTTTGACTATTCAAATATTCGTGGCCGAGCGGGAAGACTGATGGAGCATTATGTTGGAAGAGTAATCAATTTGCAGAAACCACCAGAAGTCAAGAGAACAGATGTTGATTTCCCGTTTTTTACGCAGAATCCAATAGCCTCTGAAGTTCTTGTCAACCTAGATGAAAAAGAAGTTAAGGATATAAATGACAATCTTATTCGATATCGCTTGTTCAGAGAAAAGGATCAAACGTTACAAGACCTATTAATACGTAATGCAATTACAATTGAAGGACAAGAATCCATCCTAAAGACTATATTTCACGACTTGGCCATTCCAGCGAGGCGAGAGCTAATAATATGGAGCCGCATCGACGGAAAACTCTACCGGAGATTAGAATATATTTTTGAATTGTGTTGGGAAAACTTGTCGACGGTTGATGAAAGAAAATCTTTTGGCTCAAAAGGATGGGTCGTGAATAAAATCGTTGGAAGCTGTTTTCAATCATCTACAAATGATATGATTGAACGAGACTTGGAATATCGAGCAAAGAAACTAGCAGAAGAAAAGGGAATACAATACCGATCTATCGATGAAATGTTCAATCTGTTTCCAGACGAAATGCAGGAAAAAACTGACAATATAATTGAGAAGGTTTTTGCACTGCAAAAAAACTGGCTGCAATATCGGGCACCAAAATGGATCAATGTTGTCGACTCGCTTCAAAAATATGCAACAGCTAAGTTGAATTTACCGTCAGGGGACTATTCATATGTTGCGGAAATGATTGAAAACGAGTTTATCCAATCTAATTATAGAATACTGCTTGAGTTTGGCGTTCCAAAGTCTGCAATTCAAAAAATCCAGGTTATCTTTAGTATGCTGAGAATTAACACTGCTGAAATGACTGAAGATGAACTCATCGAAACAATCCAACGGAACAAAAACAGGATATCGAATTACCTAAGCCCATATGAGGTTGAGATTATTAGCAGGTCAATTTAGCATGTTCTTTAGCGATGGTGTTACCTTTGGAAGAAAAGGCTGTTTTTTCTCTGGACTTCCGGTCTCCTTTGTGGTATGTGTTTGTGCTGCAAAGGAGGTGCTCAAATGGCACGGATAAGCATTGAGGAACTGTACCGCGGCGAGGGCGGCGGTGCGAAGTACGGTGTCGGCGGGATCATGGGAGCCGTTATGCAGGAGATCATGATCCACGGCGTACCGAAGAATTACGATGAGCGGACGTATATCGAACTGCTGATCGTCAAGCACACGCTGAAGGCGGCAGAGCAAATGAAAACCGAGGGCGACTTTGTGTCGGGGATGACCGACGCGGAGCCGCCTTCTTGCTATGCGGAGGAATGAGATGAAAATTCTGGAAGAGCTGTGGTACGGCAATGTGACGCCCGGTGAGCGGAGCGTGGAGAAGGGCGGCCGCCTGTGGAACCTGGGCAGGCTGATCCTGCAGAACGAAGAGGAGCTGACCCCGCTGCTCTCGGAGAAGGCGAAGGAGGTGCTGGAAAAGCTGCGGGACAATCAGTCGGAGTTGAACGATCTCAACGAGTGCGGGGTGTTCGTCTGCGGGTTCCGGCTCGGTGCCAGGATTATGCTGGAGGTGCTGGACGGCAGTGACAAGTGGGGAGAATTCGAAGAATAAAGCTCATTCCGAGAGTTCGACTCTGTACAAATCCGCCATCAAAGCAAACCTATAAACCGACAGAAAAGAGGTTTGCCCCAAAATGTAGGGCAAACCTCGGAAAACGCAGGAGCGCGGCTTCAAGACAAAGATGAAAATACCGCCTGCGGTGCAGATGACCGCTGGCGGTATGCTGATCTTTCTTGTTGTATCAAAGAAACATCGCCATATAAAGCGGCAGACGCCAGACGCCGTCTTTCTGCATCAAATCATTAAAATCGGGCTTCGGACTGATCGGCTCTTCAGGGCTCTTTTTTCATGTCCAGCGGCAGAAAACGCCGGTGTGTTTTTGCGTTTCTTTACAGCTAGGAAAACAAGAACAGAAGCACTGTTTTCCATCTTGAATCTGTAGAAAGCGCAGTTTCGAGGCGGAAATCGGTGAAATACTTCAAAGGCAGTCGAAAGAAAAATTACCTCAACGGCTTGATTATTCTCACCATATATGATATAATTGACGAGAATAAAAGCGAGGTGAGTAAATTGCGGAGATTTGATTATAGCTTTCTGAAAGAAAAGGCGTGGGATAATGAGATCGTAGGGTACCTTTCCCAGATCCATGAGCTGAAGGGAAAGCAGGTGCTCTATCTGCGGCAAAAACCAGCCGATGTGGAGAAGCTGGTTGAGATCGCAAAGATCCAGAGTACAGAATCCTCCAACGAGATCGAGGGAATCCGCACGACGGATACGCGCCTGCGGCAGCTGATGAGCGAGAAGACGACGCCGCGCACCCGCGATGAAAAGGAAATCGCAGGCTACCGCGATGCGCTGAATACGGTGCATGAGAATTTCGAGTATATCCCGCTGACGCCCAACTATATCCTTCAGCTTCACAAGATCATGTTCAGCCACACCGACAGCGCCTTCGGCGGTTCCTTCAAGAACGTACAGAACTATATCAGTGCGACCACGGCAGACGGAAGGACCTATGCGCTGTTTACACCCTTGGCACCGTATGAAACGCCCGAGGCGATGCGTGAGTTGTGCGACGCTTACAACTTCGCCGTCGGTGAAGGCAAGGTGGATCCGCTGCTGATCATCCCGTGCTTTATCCACGACTTCCTCTGCATCCATCCGTTCATCGACGGAAACGGCAGGATGTCGCGTCTGTTGACGACCCTGCTACTCTATCGCTGCGGGTATGAAATCGGCAAGTATATCTCGCTGGAAGCCAAGATCGCCCGGACAAAAGAGAGCTATTACGACGCTCTGGAAGCCTCGCAGACCGGCTGGCACGAGGGGAAAGACGATCCGACCGCGTTTATCAAATATCTGCTTGGTACGATCATCGCGGCATACCGTGATTTTGAGGAACGTATGGAGCTCGTTGCCGTTTCTCCGCTTGATACCGTGCGCAACGCCGTGAAAACGAGAATTGGCAAATTCACAAAGGCTGAAATCGCCGAGCTTGTCACTTCTATGAGCGCCACGTCGGTTGAACGCCATCTCCGGATGCTCTGCGCCAGCGGCGAAATCGAAAAGCGCGGCGGTGGACGATCCACTTACTATATCCGCAAGACAATCTAATCCATCATTGGTTTTCCATCAAACTGTGCCGCCAAGGCAAAATCACGAAAAATCAAGTTCGCAAACCGAGAATCTGCACGAAAAAGCAAGTTGGCTCTCTCGTGCTATTCAAAAAACTGCCTTGCAATAGACAAAGAAATAGGCTGAGGTGATACGTAACCTCTATCAAAAACGTAAAAGGTGGGCGCCAATTCGCCCACCTTTTCACAACTGTTCTGTAAGGCCTTGACAAAAAACGATCTGCCGTTATAATAAACATACGCTCGAGGTGACGCCAAATGCTATCACCTCAGATCGCGGCTCTTGCAAAACGCAGAATGGTTTGCTATAATCATTCTGTAACTGGACGGAGGAATCCGGCGTTACTATTTCCAACTGAATATCATCGACTTTCAATCGCGCAAGCGGAGGAGATCGAAAGATCAGACTGCCAAGCACCGTAAGAAGTTGAGAACTCGTGGATGTACTGCGTCCAGTTGAGCACTCAATTCTTCCGGTGTTTTTTGTTTCTCATCTCAATCGAGTGCGAGCGCACGGCTACATACAAATACATTTCAAAAACAAAGGAACGTGATAACGTGAAACACCGAAAAGGGTTTCTTGATTCATCGTAGACAGTCCGCACAGACAGCGGCAGCGCCATACATACCTGATGCAGGTATGAAAATCCAAAAAACAAGGAGGACAAAACATGAAGAATTCATCCTACAAATCTTACGATGAGCTGCCGCTGTTCCTCAACGCGGAAACAACGGCAAAACTGCTGGGGATCTCCATCTCCGGCATGTACGAGCTGATGCACGAGAAGGGTTTTCCGGTTTTGAAAATCGGGACGCGGCTCGTGGTGCCCAGAGAAAAGTTCCGCGAGTGGGTGGAACAGAACGTGGGAAAGTGAGGCGTCGGAGATGAATTGTTACCGAACCGATCTCACCTTCCTACGGCTGTTGCGGGAGTGCTACTTCCATCCGTCCCGTGACGCGGCGTTCCCGTCGCCCGAAATGAAGCGCATGGCGCATACAGCGATGCTTCTGCTGTGGGAGAAGGACGTGATCTTTCTCTTCGGAAAGAGCTACGGTAGAAAACAGATCCGACGCACGATGATCCTCCGGATGATGCCGGAGCATCTCGACGAGGCAGTCAACTTCTTCGTTCTCTCGCAGGAGCTGACCACGGTGGATCATCTGGCAGAACTGATCTTCGCCTGCGTGATCCACGGCGATACGCTGACGGACATACAGTTCGAGCGGGACTTCGGAGGTGCGGCATGAGCGACTACTATCCTTACCCCAAGCGCGATCCGATCAAAAACTATTTCCCGCTGCCCAACGAAATCTTTCTGTTGGGCCTCACGCCGGGCGAGCTGGCGGTGTACAGTTACCTGATGCGCTGCGAGGATCGCAGGACGCATCAGTGCCACCCCAGCTACAGAACCATCGGCAGGGCCGTCCACCTCTCGCCGAACACGGTGGCAAAACACGTGAACGGTCTGCGGGAAAAGCGTCTGATCATCACGGAGAACACCGAGATCGTCACAAAGCGCGGCGAGAAGCGAAACGGCACATTGCTCTACACGATCCG
>Ga0247609_10005435_pt1 | contig 12518 bp, 10 predicted proteins | sample 172DNAGHGlowgp2_FD_193487 | JGI IMG/M metagenome (GOLD analysis project Ga0247609, IMG submission 193487) | Sheep rumen microbial communities from Palmerston North, Manawatu-Wanganui, New Zealand - 1728 DNA GHGlow gp2 | ecosystem: Host-associated > Mammals > Digestive system > Stomach > Rumen ... | reverse complement strand
AAAGGACTGAGGATCAAAATCTTCGCAAGTGCAGAATTGCAATGCCTGTTCGCGAAATGAGCGTTGCAACGATTCACTCATGTTGGCATGAGCGTTATAGATGATATCATCCAGGGCCGTTCCGGCGAAGTTACCCAGTAGCATCGCTTGTGACGACGTCCGAGGCTGTAGCCGGTCGATGGTATAAAGCAATGGGTGATGTCCATAGTTGGCTTGGAAACAATGCGCCAATGACGATATGTCTATCAGGAAATCAGGTTCTACAACAACTATACCTGGCTGCACATGACATCCTTCAACATGGGAGTCGAGCAAGTTCAGCTGCATCCCTTTCCTTAATAGTTTTTTCAGATAGGTATGTTCTGTATAGTCTATGTCGATAGGGCTGCCATCCGTCAGATGGGCTTCAATGGTCTGCTCGTCCCAGTTCGACACAATACACCGTTGATAGCGGGCATTAATAGTAGATGGCGAAACGGCGATGGGTGTGTGTGGAATCAGTCGTGACAGCTCGCTGGGAACGCTGGTTTTGAAAACAGCAGAGATAAAAAGTGTCAGCCAGCGTACATGTTCCATCCATTGTTCACGGTCAGCCACTTCGCTATGGTTTGAGTAGCGACGCATTCTCTGGACTGCCATACGTTCAGCGACGCTCATACCACATCGTTTCGTCAGGTAGTCTACTTGTGAAAAGAGGTTGCCGAACTCTGTACCGACAGCCTTCAACGGTTCAGCACAGGCCAGAACCAACGTCTCGTGCATAAACCGATTGCCCGCCGCCGATGGCTCACCCATAGCCAGATCCTGGCATCGTCCGAATAGTTCGTCAACAGTCATTCTTCGTTGATTGCGTATAGATAGTTATTCTCCCTGCAAAATTAAAAAAAAAGTAGAAACTGCCAAAGGGTTTCGAATAATTTTCGTATCTTTGCACGGACATAATTACCGATACGATGAAAAGATACTATATGTTACTACTGCTGTGCTACCTGATGATAGGAATGTCTGCACAGACGGCAAAAGAAGAAATTGAGAAGAACCTAAGACTGTCAGCCAGTAATCTATTGGCTTACCCTAATCCTCGACAGAACCTGACACCGGCTCCGAAGGGCATGAAGCCTTTCTACATTAGCCATTATGGTCGCCACGGGTCACGTTACCTAAACAAGGAGAATGAGTATAATTATCCATTCAATGTATTGCGGCATGCCGACGAATTAGGTAAGTTGACGCCCTTGGGCAAAAGCGTGCTCGCGCGGCTTGACATGATTCGCGAGGAGGCTCGCGGACGACTGGGCGAACTGACACCACTGGGAGCTGAGCAGCATCAACAGATAGCTCAGCGTATGTTCGAGCGGTTCCCTGAGGTTTTTCAAGGCAACGCCTATGTTGATGCCCGTAGCACCCAGATTATCCGTTGTATACTGTCGATGGAGAACGCCATCCAGCAGTTGGTAAGGCTGAATCCTAAACTACGCATAACCCTGGACGCCAGTTATCATGATATGTACTATATGCGGCAGAACGATCCCGTCTTGTGGAAACAGAAGAGCGAGATGGATGCAGCGGAAGCCTTCGTGGAGTTTTGTAATCAACACGACCCTTCCGCCACACTACTGAAGCGTCTTATCAACGATCCCAATTATATCGAACAAGAACTGAACCCCAACCGATTCAATTATTGTCTCTTTAAGGTTGCCTCCAATATTCAGAACACGGAATTGCGTCACAAGCTGACATTATATGACGTCATGACGGACGAAGAAATCTATAACAATTGGTTGTGTGAGAATGCACGTTCTTACGTAGGTTTTGGGTTCTATCCCTTGAATGGTGGCAAGCAGCCTTTCTCACAACGTAATCTGTTGCGACGCATCATTGCCGAGGCCGATAGTTGTATCCAGTTGAACACTCATGGCGCCTCACTCCGTTTTGGGCATGAGACAATGGTGTTGCCATTAGTCTGTCTGCTCGATATCAACGACTACGGCCAGCAAATTGCCGATTTGGAACAGTTGGAAAAAGATGGTTGGGTCAATTATCGAATTTACCCGATGGCCTGCAATGTCCAGTTCATTTTTTACCGCCGAAATGCCGACGACCGCGACGTGCTGTTTAAGGTTCTGCTTAACGAAGAGGAAGCCACGCTGCCTCTACCGTCAGATATGGCTCCCTACTACAGGTGGTCGGATTTCAGACCACGTTATCTCAAATTGCTTGATAGTTACAAGGAGTAGCAGTCAGCCAACGCTGGCTATGCGCTCGAGAGCCTCCATGAGTCGACTGCGCGGACAAGCAATATTCAGACGGATATAGCCCTCGCCCGACTGCAGTCCATACATCGAGCCTGGATTCACCCAAACGCGAGCCTTTTCCAATAACATGTCGGCATACGCCTGGCTGGTCATACCTGTGGCGGTAATGTCTACCCACGGCAGGTAGGTGCCTTCTAACGGGCAAACATGCCACTGGAGCAGGTTCTTTGCGACAAAATCGCAAAGCGCACGATAGTTGTCCCACAGATAAGCGTTCAATTCATCAATCCACGCTTCGCTCTCGTTATAGGCGGCCTTTAGTGCTACGGGGCCAAAGGGGTTGACGTCGCACACCTCATTGATATTGATGGCCCGATTGAGTCGGCGGCGCCATTCGGGTTGTGAACAGATGATGTTGGCAATCTGTAGGCCAGCGATGTTAAACGACTTCGACGGCGAGTTCAGCGTCACACTATTTAACCGACATTGTTCGCTGACGGCAGCAAACGGCTGGAAGCGATGGCCCGGCATGATGAGCTCGCAATGGATCTCGTCGCTGACCACACGTACGTCGTGACGCAAGCAGATATCGTTCATGCGCATTAGTTCTTCCTTAGTCCATACACGACCAGTCGGGTTATGGGGGTTGCAGAGCAAGAACACCGTTGTCTTCTCGTCGGCACACTTCGCCTCAAAATCTGTCCAGTCGACCTCGAAGCAGTTGTTGTGAGAAAGACGCAACACACTTTCCAGAACTTCGCAACCATTATTGCGGATAGAGGAGAAGAAACAGTTGTAGTCGGGCGAGAGTATGAGCACCCGTTCGCCAGGCATCGTCAGCGCCTTGATGGCAACTGATATGGCTGGTACAACACCTGTGGTATAGAGGATTTCCTCACGACGGATTCTCCAGTTGTGGCGACGCTGAAACCACGCGATGACGGCGTCGTAGTAGCTGTCGTCAACGAGTGTGTAGCCGAATATGCCGTGCTCAGCCCGTTCCTTTACTGCCTTCAGAATAGCGGGCGCCACCCTGAAGTCCATATCGGCAACCCACAACGGGATGATGTCAGGATTCTCATCCCACTTCACACACCCCGTTCCGCGCCTATTGACAAGTTCGTCGAAATTTCCCATATATTGTACCATTGTTGTTCTTTTATACTCTCATCTGTCAACCGTTCTCTTGCCTAACCTCTATCACGCAGTCGTTTGGCTGACGCACATGCTCGTCAAGGGTTACCGTTCCGATGCTATCGGCGGTGATGTGTCCGCTGGTCGGATTCTTGATGTTCTCGATATGTCCACGAATATCGGCCTCAACAGTAGAGTATTCGAAGACACGGTCGCACTTAGCGTCGAAGGTGCAGTTCTCAATCACCAGGTTGTCCGTGTAACAGAGTAGCTGCTCTCCGGCCAAATGGCAGTTCACCAACCTGACGTTCTTTGAATGCCAGCCAAGATACTCACCGTCGAGCACGGAATCATATACTGTGACGTTCTCGCACTCCCAGAAGGAATCCTTGGTCATTATCTTGGCGTTGTGAACCTCTACGTTCTGGCAGTACTGGAACACGTACTTCGAGTCGCTTTCCAGTCCATCGACGTAGATATTCCGCGAGAACATAAAGGGATAGGTTCCACCACTCATCTTCACATGCTTCAGCCGCAATCCGTCAATACGCCAGAAGGTCTCGTCGGCATCGGTTATCTCCACGTTCTCCAGCACCACATTGTGCATCTCGCGGAAAAACTTTGGCGCGTCGATGCGCGAGTCTCGCATCACCAGATCATTCGTATACCAGATGGCAGAGCGTGCTTCCTGCGCGAAATAGCAATTCTCGATGACGGCACCGTCGACATGCCACCAAGGATACTTTCCATAGAACTTACAGTTGTAAGCCTCTATGCGCTGACATTGCTTGATACCCGACTCACCGTCGGTAATGATGATGTTCTCAAGACGCAGGTCGTGTGTGGCGAACAACGGACGCTCGCCACCGAATCTTTGGTCTTTAATCAGTTTCATTATTTTAATGTTTGTTTTACTCTTTAGTCTTTCTTCGCTTTTCTCCTGCGCACCTTGAAGTTGTCAAAGCCTTCGCCATAGACACCGATGACGGCACTCTGCGAGACAAAGGCATGGGGGTCAACCTCGTTGATAATGCGGAATATCATATCACTCTGCCGGCGCTTGGCCAGCACGAACAGCATTTTGACGTCCTTGCCCGAATAAAATCCCTGGGCATCAATGACGGTACAGCCGCGATGGGGCTCTCGGTTGATGCGATCACCTATTTCCTGATACCTGTCAGAGATGATGAAAAACTGCACCGACCGACGTGCCGACTCCACTACCTGGTCAATACAGAAGGCGGTGACATAGAGCACCACGTAGCCATAGATGACTTTCTCCCAGTCGCGCAGTACCAAATAGGAGCTTGAAATAATGAAGACGTCGCATATCAGGATAACGCGCCCCAACGAGACGTCACGGTACTTGTTGACGATAGCTGCAATAATATCGGTTCCACCCGTCGAACCGTTACTCGACAGGCCCAAACCAACACCGCAACCGCAGAACACAGAGCCAATGATGGCTGCCATGAACGGCTGGTCGGCCAGCAGGTGGGCATTGTAGTGGGATGTGACCATACTGATACTGAGGGTCAACGTAATGACAGCAAAGATGGTCTTCACGCAGAACCGCCAGCCAAGAATGCGAAGTGCCACAGCCAGCAGCGCACCATTGATGACGAAATAAGATGCCTGTACAGGGATGCCTGTAGCCCAGAAAAGGATTGATGAAACGCCTGCCACACCGCCAGTCGTGATATTGTTTGGCAGCAGGAACACGCCCCAACCGATGGCGTAACTCACCATCGCGATGGTAATCATCGTGTAGTCACGTAGCTCCTTGCCAATGCTTTGTTTTGTAATAACTGTATTCATGGTCTGTCTATTTGGCTGCAAAGATACAAAAAAACTAATGAAAAACAAAAAGCGTTGGTCATAATATAAAAAAATGCTGCATCATTTTACAAACAATACGCGCGCGCGAAGGATGAAGACACGCAGACGTTTGTAGGTATGTACTACAAGGTAACTCAAACGTGGAGGAAGGTAGAAAGCGATGCGGTCGGCCAGCGGATGCTGGGACTTGATGCGGGGACGAATCTCGTCGTAATAGTCGCGGCGCGCGTTCCACTGGCGGGCATCGACGAAATTCTCGTATACCTTCAGCTGGTGAAGGGTGAAATAATCGGAGAATTCTTCCCACCGCGGCTGGAGCGATTGGCGCAACACCTCATCGTAAAGACGCTCGATGTGGAGACTGAGTTGGCGGTCGTTGGGCAGTCCCATATTGTAAAGGTATATAGGCGTATCGATAAAGTAGACCTTGGGGCGCTTCATCAGGCATTTGATCTGCATCATAATATCCTCGCCAGAGCGTATCTCTCGAGGGGTGTCCATGCAGCCATCCAACAACTGGCGACGGAAGATGATACCCCACAGCACGCAGACCCCCAGTCGGCAGGCTAACAGGTCGCGGACGATGCCAGCCTCGTCGGCCCAGCCGCGACGCCCTGTATCGTAAAGCCGGCCGTACTGGTCATAGTAGGTGGCTATGACCTCGTCAGCACCAGTCTGTTCAATGGTCTTATGCATCACACTCATGGCTCCCGGCAGAAGCTCGTCGTCGGAGTCAACAAACATTATATAGCGTCCTCGCGAGGCTTCTAAGCCTATACGGCGGGCTGCGGTGACTCCACCGTTCGGCGTATGAATCACACGTATGCGCGAATCCTGCTGTGCCATCATGTCGCAAATCTCGCCTGAGCGGTCGGTGCTGCCGTCATCAACGGCTATGACCTCGAAACTGTCGAAGGCTTGAGCCATCAGTTGGCGGAAGCAGCGTTCGACATAGGCTTCCTTATTGTAAACGGGAATAATGACCGAAATTTCCATAAACCGTTATTTGTGGAGTTTCTTGAATATGAACTGCAGGCACTCATCCATCATCTTGACGTGCAGCATCTTCATGACTCCGACATAGAGCAGCGCAGCCACCGCTACACGCAGACAGAGCAGCAGGTAGACATTGTCGACAGGTAGCGTAACGACATACGTGACAGCCATTACGACGAGCGTCAAGAGTGCAAAGGGGATGGTGTCCTTCAAGATATCTGAAAACCTAAGGCCTATCAGGCGATTGGCGTGCCACTGCCACGCCAGTAGCCATAGGATATTGAGCATAGAGTAGGCAAAGACAACAGCAAGGATACCCTGCCGATAGGTGAGGAGGATGAGTAGGAACTGCAAGATAATCTGCTCGACGTTCAGGCGCATATTAACATCGGATCGCTGCTGACTAATGACAAGGTTCTTGTAAAGTGCATAGAAAGGCATGAATGCGCCACTGATACAGAGCACGCGGAGCAACGGCACACTGTCAGTCCACCGAGGACCTATCGTAGCGAGAATGAACTCTTCGGCAACCATTGAAAGACCGAACATGGCGGGGAATGCCAGTAGCGACGTGAAGCGCAGCATCTTGCGGAACACGCGTATTTCGCGCTGATCGTCCTCGTCGTCGCGCAGGCTCACCAGCACGGGCTGAGCCACCTGGTCGATGGTGCCACCAACCATCTGGTAAGCCATCATGTCCCATTTGAAAGCCTGGAAAAAGTTGCCCACAACCTGAGGCGTACGCGAGAAGAGCTTACCAAAGACAAAGGTCAGGATGTTATTGTTCACTGTATTGACAATCATGGTCACGAGGATATTCATCGAAAAGCGGAACGTCTGACGGATGGGGGTGAAGTCGAACTTCAGCGTGGGACGCCACTTGACGAAGAACCAGCGACCAAGAACCAAGACGGTGGCATTGACCACCTGTTGCCAAGCCAGACTCCAATATGAATAATCAAGGAAGGCCAGTATGACGGCGGTGGCTCCCGAGACAACGAGTGCCGAGAGGCTGACGATGGTCATCTCGCGCTGCATCATGTTCTTCATCATAAAAGCATTTGTGGAAATGCCAAACGACGAGATGAGGAAAGCGAGGAAGATGAAGCGCGACAAGTCGGTCAGACACGGCTGGTTGAAGAATACAGCAATCCAAGGAGCGAGAGCAAAAAGTAGGACGTAGATACAGCAACTGGTCAGCGTGTTGAACCAGAATACGGCATTGTAGTCGTTGTCTGTCGGCTGGCACATATTGATGATGGCCGTGGAGAAACCACTCGACTGAATATTGCCGGCAATCGCCGAAAAAATAGCAATCATACCGATAGGGGCCCACTCTTCTGGCGACAGCATACGCCCCAAGAGAATGCCGATAAGCACATTGAGCACTTGCATCGAACCGTTGTTCAATGCGCCCCAAAAGAGCCCTTTGGCCGTCTTCTCCTTTAGATTTTCCATTTAGCTGTGCAAAAATACTACTTTAAGTTTGAAGTTCAAAATATTTTTTATAATTTTGCACACAAGAAACAATTCTTTCCTGTCATTTGGCAAGTAAACGACGAACAATCCTATGCTGCAAGAACAACCAAAGACCGCAAAGAAGCCACGCTTGGAGTGGCTCGATGCACTAAGAGGGTTCACCATGATTATGGTGGTGGCCTATCACGTGGCCGAAACTGGTTTCGGCGAATCCTGGCGCCACTCGTCGTCGATGCCCTTCCTGGTACTGTTCCGCATGCCGCTGTTCTTCTTCGTCAGCGGTTTCCTGGCCTACAAAGCCTCACAGGTGTGGAACATCCAGAACCTCGGATCGCTTCTGCTGAAGAAGTTCAAGGTGCAGGTCATTCCCACGGTGGTATTTTTCTTCCTGGCTATGGCCATACTCAACAAGGATTTCTGGCCGGCAGTGGAGAAAGCTTACCACTCCGTCTTCAAGGGTGGCTACTGGTTTACCATCGTGCTGCTTTACATGTTCATCCTCTACTACCTGTTCTGCTACTTAGAGAGCAAGCTCAAGGTCAAGTCGTGGATTCCCATCACCGTGCTGTTCATTATCTCAATGTGCTTTTACGACACGTTCTACCAGCCCCGTTACTTCTCGTGGGCACTGGGCTACCGCAGGGCTGCCACACCGCTGAAGCAGTTTCTTGATGACACCAGCCTGCTGAACCTGATGCTGTACTTCCCCTTCTTCCTATATGGCAACATCGTACACCGCTACTGGGACAAGGCTCAACGGGTGCTCGACTCCCGATGGTTTGCGCCATTGGTACTGACAGTTGTCATACTGGCGACGCTCGACTCGCTGAAATGGCACGTGTTGCGCATGACGTGGGCCACCATTCCGCTGACAGTAGCGCGCTTTGGCCTGTTGACCATCGTCTTCATGTACTTCCGCCACTACCAGCAGTATTTCACCAAGCTGTCACCTATAGGCGCCTCGCTGCAATATATCGGCCGACGGACGCTCGACATCTACCTGATACATTTCCTCTTCCTGCCCGACTTGCCTCACGTCGGCGCTTTCTTCAATGCCCACTCCCACAACTTCGCCATTGACACGACGCTGTCCATCATTGTGGGCTTGCTGATTATCGGTTTCTCTATCATCACGTCAAACATACTGCGCATCAGCCCGTTCTTCAAGAAGTGGCTGTTCGGCCGGTCATAATCATACGAAATGGAAGTTACAGCAGTTCAGCAGCCACGTTGGAACGCTATTATTACCGACGTGCTACGCGCGTATATAGAGATATGTAAGGCACATCGTCTCACCTACTTCTGCTGTGGCGGTACGGCCATCGGCGCCATCCGACATCAGGGTATGATACCGTGGGATGACGACATCGACGTCTTCATGCCGCGTCCCGACTATGACCGCTTCATCGAGATAGCATCGACGACCAATCTTGGTGACTACGAACTGGTGACACCGTTCAACAAGGACGACTACCCCCTGTACTTCGCCAAGTTATGCCAGCGCCACACCACACTGCAAGAGGAGGCCGACACGCCCTGCGTCTACGGTCTCTACATTGACATCTTCCCCATCGACGGGGCACCCGACAGCTACGACGAGGCGCGCCGCATGGAGCGACAGTTTACGAAGACGAAAAACAAGCTCGAGGCCATCTCGACACACAACACTTTTACCGAGTACATAGCGCTGCTGGCCCAGCCTAAAGAATGGGGGCGATTTGTCAGGAAGACCATTGGATTTTTATGCAGGAAAGCCTACCGACGCAGACTACTGTCGCAGATGCACGACATCATGTACCGCTATGACTACGCCAACGCTACACTTGTCGCCGTCTATTGCGGCTCCTATGGGCCTAAGGAGGTGTTTCCAAAAGCGTGGCTCGACGGCAGCGTGACGTTCCCATACGAGGAATTGGAGGTAAGTCTGCCCATTGGCTACGACAACTACCTGCGCCAGTATTATGGCGACTACATGCAACTGCCACCCGAAAGCAAACGTGTCAGCCATCACCAGAAAGCATACTTCAATCTCGACGCCCGTGAACCAGACGCCGTAGTCATCAGAAAAGCCAGAAGAGGGTTAGCGTAGGGTGTCTATTGTATGCTGCAAACCGTCGGCCAAATGCCACAGCGGCTGCCATCCTAAAGCTTCAAGTTTGTCAGTACGGAACGTTGCACAGGTAATAGGAGCATTCCCTGGTTTGCCCTGAACCTTCATAACGACACGTCGGCCAGCCAGCTGAGCCGTCAGTTCAGCTAACGTACGGATGGTGACGCACGACTCTTTGTCGGCTACATTGTATGCTTGTGTACACTCGCCCTTGACCAGCAGCAGCAAGATGGCCAAAGCGCAATCCACCACATATATCCATGAACGGTAAAGCTCGCCCGTTCCCGTCATAACGATATCCTCGCCATTCAGCACGTTGCGTATGAATTGGGTATAGACGCGATTGTCGCTCTCAGTAAAGTACGGCCCATAGGTGTGGCACGGTCGGGCAATGACCACATCTGCACCGTATTCGGCAGCGTATGACACGCAGAGCGTCTCAGCCGCCCGCTTCGATGACGGGTAGCAGGCCCGTGGCGTAGCGCAGTCAATGTAGCCGCTGTCTGTCTCACGGAATGCTCCCGCAAGTCGCTCCCCACCAGTGGAGGCTAAGTCGTGGTTTTGGCGTTCACCGTAGATTTCGCCCGACGAAACAAAGAGCATGCGCCGCATCTGATGAACCAGACCGTACTCCATCAGCCGTTCCACGCCAGTAATATTAGCCTTAACCACCTCAACGGGCTTCTCCTTGAAGAAGTTGGGACTGGCATTGCTGGCTGCATGGATGATATAGTCGAACGCTACGTCGACGGGTAGCGGTTCGGTGACATCGCCCTTCACAAAGTGGAAGCGCTCGTGCTGCCAATAGTCTGCAAAGCGATGGCGGGCACGCGTCTCGTTGCGCCCCAATGCATAGACATGGCATTGGCTGTCGTCGTGCATGAGGATGTCAACCAAGCAGCCGCCGATAAGTCCCGTGGCTCCGGTAATCAAAATCCTACTGCCGTCTAACGACGTGAAGTCGTACTGGCGCAGTCCGCGCTGGATGTCTTCGAAATAGGGGTTCACTTGAGCCATGACTCTTGCTTGACGTTCATGAGTGCCTTTAGGATTTCCAAATCTTCGACGGTAGTAATTTTGATATTCTTCTCTGAGCCAGGCACAATATGCATCTCGTGGCCACCCAGTTCGGCTATCAGCGTGCAGGAGGCCACGGAGTTGGTAATTCCCCGTGTGGCCGCCTCTTCGTGGGCAGCAATGATATTTGCCAGACGGAAAGTCTGTGGGGTCTGTGTACGGATGAGCTTGTCGCGGGGTATGCTTGTCGATGTCGAGAAGCCGTCATCGCTCTCAAGAATAGCCTCGCGGCATTTGATGCCTGTGATGGCATAGCCGTATTTCTTGCAGACAGCAATGTTCGACGAAATGATGTCCTGCGACAGCAACGGCCGCACGGCATCATGAATGAGTACCAGGTCATCGTCTTGGCAACCCGATTCTCGCAATCCGTAGATGCCGTTGCGGATAGACTCCTGGCCATTGGCACCGCCAGGAAATATCCACTTCAACTTGTCGATGGAGAACTGGTTGGCATACGACTGCAAAACCGTCTCCCACCCAGCCAGACAAACCACCGCAATGCCGTTAATGTCAGGATGCTGCTGGAATGCCTTCAGCGTGTGGATGATAACGGGGCTGTTGTCGACATGCATAAACTGCTTGGGAATGTCTTGCCCCATACGGTTGCCGGAACCTCCGGCAATAATCAGCGCATAGTTCATTGATGGTTCCTAATTATTAATTTCTTACTTCGTCACACGAATCCAATCGGCTTCTAACCAGCCGCGGTCGGCTTTGGTATTGGTCTCTACAGCCACATAGCCAAACTTCGCACCAATCCATTTACCCTGTCGCATCTGGAACACCGTGCCGCAATCGGTGAATTTCTTGCCGTCGCGGCTGTAGGCAAATTGCACCTCAGGCTTGCCCTCGTAGCCGCCCTTGTTCTTCAGCTTGTCGACACCAGGCTGTCTGACGGTCAGCCTGAGGTAGATGTCCTCGTGGATGCCTGGCTTGTAGTCCACCTTGTCCTCGGCGGTGGGCTTCAATGTAGCCAGCACCGTTTCCGTTTGTGGCTTGCCTTTGTCGGCATCCTTGCAGACCAGCTGCACGAGCTGGAACTCCTTGCCCATACGCCTTACGACAAGTGCTGAGTAGTCGAGACCCATCATCATGATACCACCCATCTGTCCGTCAGCCTTTGATGTGAAGCGCAGCTTTGTGGTGGCCGTGAACTCATCAGCGGGTGTCTTCTGCAGCAGCATGTTAGGCACTTCCCACAAATTCTTCCAACCTTCAGAAAGCTTGTAAGTATAGATACGCATGGTGCCAAAGGCGGTGGGCACGCCGAACTTCTCGTCGTAATTGGCCTGCCATTGCCACTGACAGCCGATGGTCTGGGCATTGAATTCATCGCTCTCCACAGGGTTGACCATCACAGTACTCGAAGCTTTTGGCTTCGTGTAAGTCACCACTGGCTCACCCTTCTTTCCCATGATAGGCCATCCAGTCGACCAGTCAACGGGGTTCAGGTGTACCACGCGGCCATAGGCTTCCTTGTCCTGAAAATGCAAGAACCAGTCCTCGCCATACTTCGTGTGTACCCAACCACCTTGGTGAGGGCCGTTGATATTGGTCTTGCCCTGAGCCAGCACAATCTTATGCTCATAGGGGCCAAAGGGCGACTTTGAGCGCATGGCGAGCTG
>Ga0247609_10005434_pt1 | contig 12518 bp, 13 predicted proteins | sample 172DNAGHGlowgp2_FD_193487 | JGI IMG/M metagenome (GOLD analysis project Ga0247609, IMG submission 193487) | Sheep rumen microbial communities from Palmerston North, Manawatu-Wanganui, New Zealand - 1728 DNA GHGlow gp2 | ecosystem: Host-associated > Mammals > Digestive system > Stomach > Rumen ... | reverse complement strand
ATTTGCTGCTGCCGAAGGTGCTATTAAGATTGCTGCTAACGCTAACAAGGTTCGCAAGAACAAGCTCCGCGTTATTTTGAACGGTCTTGGAAAAGACGCTGCTCAGATTATCAGCCGCATCAATGGCTTTACTTATGTTCAGACAAAGTTTGACTATTTCAACGGCGAAGGAACAGACAAGGCTCTTACAGTTGTAAAAGAGATTCCTTATGGTTCTAACCCTGACCGCCTCATCGTTAAGTGCTACGGTGCTGATGATGTTCGCGAAGGTGTTGCAATCATGTGGCACGAAGATGTTGATGTTTCTATTACAGGTAACTCAACAAACCCAACACGTTTCCAGCACCCTGTTGCAGGAACATACAAGAAGGAACGCCTCCTCGCAGGTAAGAAATACTTCTCTGTAGCTTCTGGTGGTGGTACAGGTCGTACACTTCACCCAGATAACATGGCTGCAGGTCCAGCTTCTTACGGATTTACTGATACTTTGGGTCGTATGCACTCAGATGCTCAGTTCGCCGGAAGCTCTTCAGTTCCAGCACACGTTGAGATGATGGGATTCATGGGAATGGGTAACAATCCGATGGTTGGATGCACCGTTGCATGTGCAGTAGCTGTCGCCGGTAGCTTCTAATCCTTAAGCATCATTGCGAAAAGCACTTCCTTATGGAGGTGCTTTTTTTTACATTTTTGAAGAAATCTGCTATATTAATAAATATGGATCGTTTTTGGGGATATGATATTGTTAATAATGAATATCATCCTGTGAATGCAGAACCGCTTTCGACTTTTCCTACTATTGTTGATTTGAAAAAAAAGATGGTCTTCTGCCGTCAGCATAAGAAGTGGGAGCCTATTCTTGCATTTAAAAGTAATGTTCTTAAAAGTGGCTGCGGTAAGCTTTATTCAGGACCTTTTACACGAAATGACTCTGTTTTTAGTTATGGCTATGAGGTCAATAAAAGAAAGAACAACTATTATATAACAGTAAAAACCCAGACAGTTTCTACAGAATATCGCCGCCTGGTCGATGTCAATTTTGAATTAAACTATGAAAAAAAACGTCTTTACCAGAACGGTAGTCCTGTTTTTGAAAGTCTAAACGCTAATGCTCCATTATGCCCTGAGCTCACTAAAAAAATCCTTGATGATATTGGAGAGGAATACAAAGCTCAATTTGGTATAAAGCCTTCTGTTGCTTCTAAGCTTCATGGTTTTAATGTAATTCTTGGATATATGCTTTGTCCCTTTAATGTAAACTTTTTTAAGATTGCCCAGCACTGGGGACTTAATCCTTATGACCCGGAATTTGCAAGCCTTTCTTCCGGAGATACTCCCGATGCCGAAAATGAAATGTTTTCAAGTATGGGCATAACTCCTACAAAAGCAATCCGTAAACTTTATCAAAAATATCCTCAGTCTGTAATTTGTTATGCAGCAGCAAAAGATATGGGTTTTACAGATGCCAACATCCTTCAAAAATCAGCCACAAAAGAAATATATACAATGCTCGATTATTTTATGATTTCTTTTGCAGGCGGAACAATATATTATTCTGTACAGGAACCTCTGCAACTTTTTGTACGTGATGCCCTTGCTTTTGCAAATCAAAAAACTGTCTGGAACTCTATTGAACGTACAGCCAAATTTTTGTACGAAGGTTCTGTTCCTCCTTATGAAATTGTGGATGCCTTGAATACTTACCGTTTATGTTCCCGCCACCTTGAACAGCAGGAAATAAAAGACATAATGCACGAAGGCTTTAATACCTATACTCACGATTTTTTAGTAAGACGTCAGAACATGCTTGCTGCAGAAGGCCTTGTATATAATTCATCAGGGCAGAAAAATGTAGTCTTCGAAATAGAATCAAAATTTCTGGATCTTGAATATAAGGCCGGCGAAGCTCGTCGTCAAAATCCTGTGACTAAAGAATATGAACCAGTTCCTGATTCGGACCGCTGGTGCTTTCATGTTGCAAGAGATTCTTTTACCTTAAAAACAATCGGAAGCAATATGCATAACTGTGTAGGCTGGGGTTATACTCAGGCTGTATTAAATCGTCGTGCCACAATTGTCTATGCCATGTATAAAGAAAAATATCAAATCTGTATAGAAGTCACCCCCGATTTTCATGTAAGACAATCCTTAGGCCCCTATAACAAACCTCTGGAAGGAGAGGCCCTGGACGCCTATTTTGAATGGTGTGACGAAAACAATATTCAGCGTTCCAAGGCTTTTAGAATTCACGCGGCTCCATAATTTTCATAGACATATTGAACATCGTAAATTATAATATAAGTATGAAAAGGGAACCAAAAATCTCAAGTCTAATCGACAAGGCTTGTTTTGATTATAATCTTATAGAAGAAGGCGATAAAATCCTCATTGGTGTTAGCGGTGGAAAAGATTCCACTGTACTTGCAGAATATTTTTCTAACAGGGCAAAAAGACCTTTCTGCGGTTTTTCCTATAAAGCCCTGAATATTCAAAGTGATTTTGCGCCTCCTTTTCCTGCCGAAATTAAAAAGCTTTTTAAAAAGTGGAAGGTCCCTTTTGAATCTTTGAATGTAAACATCAGCGCTCGTGTAAAAGAAGGACAGAAGATGAGCTGCTACTGGTGTTCTACCCAGCGACGCACAGAGCTTATAAGATATGCAATGGAGCACGGCTACAATAAAATTGCCCTTGGCCACCACATGGATGATATTCTGGAAACCCTGCTTATGAATGCTTTACAAAAAGGCGAGTTTTCTACAATGATTCCGTCACTGCAATATGAAAATTATCCTATAAAAATTATCCGCCCGCTTTGTTATATTACCGAAGACCGCATTATAAAATATGCAGAAGAAGAGAAATTCAAACAATTCACCTGTACCTGCGACTTTCAGGATAATTCAACCCGCAAAGAGTCTAAGAAAAAATTAAAGCAGCTTACAGGCGGAAAACCTGAGCTTAAAGAAAGGCTTTTTACTGCTCTTCAGAATATAAAGCTAGAATATCTTCCATAGAAGGAGCCTGCTCAATATCCTGAGTAAACCAGCTTCTGCTCACAGGATAGTAGCCGTTTTTCTTAAGCACAGCACAAGCATCCTCATAACCGTATTTAATTAAAAGTTTAATTCTGCTCGAAGTAAAATTTGCTGTTCCTTCAAAAATACCGCCAAGCTCTATAGAAGGCACAATCTGGATAAGAGTTTTTGTATCGTAATCAATTTCTTTTACTTTGCGCGCTGGTTCATGTGCCAGGTATACAATAAAGATTTTATCTATGTCTAAATGGTTATCTATAATTGGATCTATCGGAGTGTTGTCACCGCCTACAGCTTCGTTACCGCCATCTGAATATTCAAAACCATCTGCAAGCTTTACAGAAGGACAAAGAACTGGAAAGGCCGAAGTTGCTAAAAGTTTTTTCTTAATTTGCAGAACCGATTCTTCTGAATTAAGATTGAATCTTGTTGCGTACTGGCCCGGCTTGCTTTTTACGAGTTTTGCAAGTATAAAGCGGTTTCGTACAGTAGTGACATAAACCTGAGGGAAGGTGAGATTTTGTATTTTTACAAGAGGAATTGAAGAAAGAATATCATTTAAACCTTCTTGCGAAATCAGGGCGTCGTTTTGTGTAAGCTTATCGGGAACAATGTTGAGCCAGATTCTTTCAATTTCATCATAAGGCCGGATTGCAAAAAGTGCAGAGTTTAAACCACCAACACTTGTTCCGGAAACCGCTCTGATTTTTGGAGCAATACCATATTCTAAGAAGGCCTTCCAGACTCCAACTTCGTAGGCACCTTTACCACCACCACCGGAAAGTACAAGTCCATATTTAGGGCTTGCTTCTACAAGAACTTCCTCGGGCAGAATAAAAGAATTATAAAGATAGGAAAAAGTGTTTGAGAAAAATCTGAAAACGCCTTCGCCTTTGATTTTTTGCTTGTCTTCAGAAATTTTAAAGAAGGCCAGATTTTGATTAATTATGTTAGTTGGGACAAACATAATCCTGCGGCTTGTAATTAAAATCTTGTCAATTGTTTCGTATTTTGTGTATTCAAACTTAAGGCCTGTTTGAGTTCCGTTTTCATCTGCAATAGGATAATTTATTCCGTAGATTTCTGGAATATAAATAAACCTGTCCTTCCAGATTTCATCTACAGTCTTCATTTTTCGCTCTGCAAAATCAATCCACTTTTGTGTGTCATCAGTTTGATTTGCAGTTATGCAAAGATATTCGTTATTATCAAGCTCGTATGGAAATTGAAGGACTCCTTCTGGAGTTTCCCAGCGTCCTTCCAGATCTTTAAGAGAAAGTATGTCGGTCCATACAACATCCTTGTAATATTCTTCTTCAAAAGAATATTCAGGCTCTTCAAAGATTTCTTCTTCCGTAGCTTCTACTTCTGTTTCATCATTTATATCAGTGCTTTTACAGGAAGCTGCAAGGAGTATTAGAGGTAATAATAAAACAGAAAGAAGCTTTTTCATTATTTAATATTCTCCTGAATGAATTTCATCTTAAGATCCTTAAGCTCCTGGCTTATAGAAACCTTATAAATATGAGGATTAAGAATTCTCTTGTAGGATTCATCAAAAGTTTCGAGCTGCTTCTGCATGTTGTCGTGGCTGATCTTAAGCTGCTGGGCATCAGAAAGACGAGGCTGTGTTCGTTCCCCCTTGCTTATGCGTTTTTTCAAAAGAGGCTCAATTCTGGCAGCTGTGAAAGAGAACTGTCTGTAATCTACCATCGGGTGATAGTAGCGGTATTCTTTGCCTGTTTCCAGAACTTCATTTTCAAGAGCAAGAATATCGGCACAGGCCATTCCTTTTTCGTCATAAAGACGGAATACATTTTTAATGCCAGGATTTGTTGTTTTTGCAGGATTATCAGAGAACTTCATGGCAGGAGTCATGCCGCCTGTAGTTTTATCATGGCGGGCACAAAGCTTATAAACACCTGTGAATGAAGATTCATTGCCACCAGTTACCATATGAGTTCCAACACCCCAGCTGTTTATAGGAGCGTTTCCTGCAACTAAAGTAGAAATAATTTCTTCTGTAAGCTCGTTTGAAACACTGATCTTTGCCTGTGGGTAACCGGCTTCATCAAGTGCTTTACGAACCTCTCGTGTAAGGTAAGAAATATCACCTGAGTCAAGACGTACACCAAAGTTGTAGCCTTTTTTTACAAGCTCTCCACCAGCGATGATTGCATTTTTTACACCGGACTTAAGTGTGTCGTAGGTATCAATTAAGAAAACAGAATTCTGAGGATAGATTTTTGCGTACTCGCGGAAAGCCTCCAGCTCAGAACTATGAGACATAATCCATGAGTGGGCCATTGTTCCCATTACAGGAATGCCATAAAGCTTACCTGCAAGAGTATTAGAAGTTCCGGCAGCACCACCAATATAAGCGGCACGGGTTGCACTCATAGCACCATCAGGCCCCTGGGCTCGGCGAAGTCCAAATTCCATAATAGGAGCTTTTTTACTTGCAAGCCAGATGCGGGCGGTTTTTGTTGCAATAAGACTCTGGAAGTTTACATGATTCAAAATAAGACCTTCAAGAATCTGTGCTTCAATAAGATTTGCATGAATGCGTACAAGAGGCTCCTGTGGGAAAATTACAGTTCCTTCGTCCATTGTGTAAAGGTCGCCTGTAAAACGCCAGTCTTTAAGGTAATCAAGAAATCCCTGTTCAAAAATTTTCTGCTCTGCAAGATATTTAATATCATCTTCAGAAAAGCGGAAAGATGTGAGTGCATCAAGTAAAGTTTCGTTACCTGCAAGAACACTAAAGCCTCCGTTAAAAGGATTTCGGCGGAAGAACATATCAAAGACAACTTCTTCGTTCATGTTTTCTTTCCAGTAGCCTTGTGCCATTGTCAGTTCATAAAAATCTGTAAAAAGCGCACTGTTGATTGTGCTGTTTTCAATAATTTCATTCATATATAACCTCGCTGGGGTCCCTGAGGCTCTCGAAGGGCCCTTAAAATTTTATTTCCTTTTCCTCTTGCGATTCATCCGGCTTACGCGGACGTTTATTATATTTATATGTAAATCGGGCAACGGTTTTACCCGAAACAAAATGGCTCATAAAAGAGAGACACTTCCATTTTAATCTATAAAGTGATTTTGTTTTTCCTTTGTAGGCGCGTTTAAGACATTGTGCAACAACCTTCTGTGGAGGTATGCCTCCTTTTACTTCTTTGCGTGCTCCGTTAGAAGCAACATTTGCAAACTCTGTGCTTACTGAACCAGGGCAAAGAGCATGTACTTTTATTCCTTTATCTTTAAGTTCTGCTGCAAGAGCTGTTGAAAAACTTAGAACATATGCTTTAGTCGCAGCATAAACTGCAAAATTTCCCAGAGGCATAAAGGCTGCAAGACTTGATGTATTAATAATAACAGAGCCTTTAGTCATGTAGGGAAGTGCAATTCCACAAAGTCCTGTAAGCGAGGTACAGTTTAATTCAACCATATTCATCTGGGTTTTAATGGAAGTTTCTTCAAAAGGTCCGTAAGTTCCAAAGCCCGCATTGTTTATAAAAAGACCAATCTGAATGCCGCTTTCGACTTTTGTAAGTTTTTCGTTTTCCTGAGCAAGCAGTTTTTCAAGCTCATAAACACCGTCTGCACTGCCAAGGTCAATTTGTACAGGCTTTACAGTTTGAAAATTTTTTGTCTCATTTATTGAATGAGCTATTTCTTCAAGATTTTCCAGTCTGCGAGCAAGAATCCAAATTTCATCAAAATCATACTTTTGTGCAACCTGAAGGGCAAATTCTTTTCCCATACCCGAACTTGCACCAGTAATGATAGCGATATTTTTCATTCTTTAATTATATCACTTGTAAAAGACAGGGGCAACACATATAATTATTGTATGAAAAAGTTCATCTGGCCTTTAATAATATCTTTGCTTTTTACCTTTACAAGCTGCAATAACAGGAAAAAGCTTCTCTTAGAAAAAGAACTTGCAGCTCATCAAAGAGGTCAGGATATTTTGACATACATAGCCCAGGTCAAAAATCAAAAAAATCAGGCAGTGGAAGATTTTATAAGAGCTTTACCTCTTGAAGAAAAAATTGCCCAGCTTTTTGTAGTAAATCTTGTTGGCTGCGACACATTTACTCCTGTAGAAAAAAACATTGCCGGTGGATTTTTATATTTCGGCTATAATATTGCCCAGACTCCCTTTGCAATGACACAGTTTAATCAGTCTATTATTGATTACTGTAAGCAGAATAATAAGATCCCGCCCTTTCTTACAGTAGACCAGGAGGGTGGCTTTGTAAACAGATTAAGATCTTTGAGCGGACCTTTACCTTCTGCCCAGCGCATCACTCAAAAACTTGATCTTTCAAAAGCGTCAGAACTTTATAGTCTTCAGGCAAAACAGATGAGGGCGCTTGGTTTTACAATGAATCTTGCTCCTGTTGCCGAAGTTTGTACTGCTGATAATGAAATTTTCTTAAATGAAAGAAGCTTTGGAAGTCTTGAAGAAGTTAAGGAATATGGTGCTGCCTGTGTGCAGGCCTACGAAGAAAATGGAATAGGTACGGTTCTAAAGCATTTTCCAGGCAATACAAATACAGATCCTCATACAGGACTTCCTCAAATAAAGTGGACAGATGAAGAATTGAAAATTCAGATGGATGCCTTTAGAACCCTTGTTTCTCAAAATCCAAGTGCAGTGCTCATGTCTCATGCCCGTGTAAAAGGTTATGATGAAAAAAATCCTGCCTGTCTTTCTGAATATTGGGTAAGTGATGTGCTTCGTAAAGATCTTGGTTTTAAAGGCATCATTTTTTCTGATGATATTTTTATGGGAGCTCTTGCTAACAATGGATATCCACCGGAGCTTGCAGTTGTAAAAGCAATAGAAGCAGGCATAGACTGCATTATGATTTCTGAAAAACGAATAGAAAGTAGCGTAGAAGTACTTTCTAAAAAAGCTAAGGCTGATGCTGCATTTGCAAAACAAATTGATAAGGCCATAAGACGGATAATTGACTATAAAATTAAATGCGGCTTTTTGAAGGTGCAGCTTGGAAAGGACGGAAAATACAAGGTTGAAATTAACTATCCGGAATTCTCGGTACAGGGCTTTGAAGAGCTGCGTGAAAAAAATATTAATCTTTATACGGAAAACTTTTAATGGGTAAAAAAAACAAGAAGGAGCAGGGCAGTGTAAATCTTAAAGGAGCTGTCGGCTTTGAAAACTTTTATTCTTCTCTTTACGGCCCACGCTGGGAAAAATTAAAAGATGCTTTTGCAAGCCCAAATGATTCTGTAGAGTTTTTTGTTCCCGGAGCTCAAAAGCCATATTATCTGGACAGTGCAAGTATCTTTGCTGCTCTTTGCCTTCCGCTGGACCAGGCTTCGGATATTTTAGATTTGTGTGCTGCTCCCGGTGGAAAAACTTTAGTTCTTGCAAGCCGCATGAATGAGGATGCACTTCTTTCTTCTAATGAACGTTCTCCTCAACGTAAGCACAGGCTTTCTGTAGTTGTAGAAGAATGTCTACCTCCACAAATTAGTGAAAGGGTAAAGGTTAGCTGCAGCGACGGCTCAACCTGGTGTACACGACAGAATGAATGCTTTGATGCTATTTTACTGGATGCTCCATGTTCTTCTGAACGTCACGTAATTGCAGATCCAAAATATCTTGACCAGTGGTCTCCTAACAGAATAAAGACTGTCAGTATGGAACAGTGGTCCCTGCTTTCGAGTGCCTATCGTCTGCTTCGTAAGGGCGGATATCTTTTATATTCAACCTGTGCATTAGCTCCTCAGGAAAACGATGAAATGATAGAAAGGCTTATAAAAAAGTTTAAAAAAGAGGGAAATGATTCCTTTGAATTTATTGAACCAAGACCAGAGCTTTCACAAATTTCAAAATGTGCTGATTTGGTGCTGTCTGAATATGAAAAAACAAAGTACGGCTACCAGATTCTGCCGGATACTTCTAATGGGGCAGGTCCAATATATTTTTCCTTAATTAAGAAAAGATAATTATAGTGATCTCTGAACTTATCGCAGTGCAATTTTAAGATTTTATGCATTCGCACTTGATTTTTAGCCATTTTATGACGATAATATAAAAAAGTATAAGGAGTCTTTTGATGGGTAATAAGGCAAAAGATAGTGAAGATAAACTTCAAAAAATCATGGAAATCGAACGTCAGCTTAATGAAATACAAGACGTTGATGTCCTTCTCGAAAGAATTCTTACAGAAACAAGACGCATTGTAAATGCAGATGCAGGTTCTATTTATGTTGTAGAAGAAGATCGTATTAAAATTAAATATGGTCAGAATGATACTCACCTTAAAGAACTTGCTCCCGGAGAAAAGCTTCCTTACAGTTGTTTCTCCTTCCCGATTAACGAAAAACAGATTTGCGGTTATGTTGCTTCAACCGGTAAATCAATAAATATTAAAGACTGCTACGAAATTCCGGAGTCTGAACCTTATAGATTTAATAAGAATTCAGACATCATGACGAATTATCGTACAAAGTCTATGTATACTTTCCCACTCAAGAATGCTAACGGACAGATTCTTGGTGTACTTCAAATTATCAACAAGCTTGATGAAAACGGCGCAGTAATTGAATTTGATGCAGAGGATGAACTCTTCATTGGTCACTTTGCAGTAAGTGCTGTTCAGGCTTTGCAGCATGCTTACCTTACAAGTAACATGGTAAAACGCATGCTTAAAATGGCAGAGTTCCGTGATCCAAAAGAAACATATCCACATGTTGAGCGTGTTTCTTCTTTTGCAATGGAAATTTATGATCGCTGGGCATTTAATCACAATGTTCCTCAGTCAGAAGTTCAAAAATACCGCGATAATCTTAAAATTGCTGCCAAATTTCATGATGTTGGAAAGGTTGGTATTTCCGATGTTATTCTTAAAAAGACATTCCCACGCTTTACAGAAGAAGAGCGCAATATAATGAAAGGTCATACCTGTATTGGTGCACAGCTTTTTGAACCGGTTGAATCATCTTTGGATGTAATGGCTCAGGAAATTGCACTTCATCACCATGACCGTTGGGATGGCGGAGAATCAGGATATCCTGGAAATATTAAGCTCAGTGATTTCTCTATCCGCGATGGAGTAGTTCCAAAGGCAGAACCTCTTAAAGGTAAAGATATTCCTTTGAGTGCCCGCATTGTTGCAGTTGCCGATGTTTTTGACGCCCTTAGTCATAAACGCTGCTACAAGGAATCCTGGTCAATTGAAGATTCTTTTGAAGAGATTCAAAACAGTGCCGGTACACACTTTGACCCTGAAGTTGTATATGCCTTTATGCAGATTAAAGATCGTATCTGTGCCATTCAGATGGCCTTCCCGGATGAAGATTTTTAAAGGTTTTTAACAATTACCCTATCAAGACAATTACAAAACTTTTCAAATTTTTTCTGATCATAGCCTTCATGGTAGGATTTTGAAAGGCCCATTTGTGCAAGCTGTAAATTAAAATCTCTTTCGCTTAAACGTTCTTTTATTATTTCTTTTGTAAACTCAGTGCCCCTGTCATTTATGGTAATAATACCATTTTGCACAAGGCGGTCTGCAAAAACAATGTCTTTTGTTATAACCAGGTCACTTCCGCTTTTTACATGTTCAAAAATATAATTATCCGCAGAATCTTTTTGTGTGTCTGTAATAATCATGTTAAAAGGATTTTTACTTTGACATTCAATTTTTTTATTTGCTACAAAAAAGACCTTTATTCCTTTTTTTGCACTGTAATCTACTACGTGATTTCTAACTTTGAGAGGGCAGGAATCGGCATCAATCCAGATATTTGTAATCAATCTTTACCTGCTTTATAAGACTCTGTTGATTTTATCGATCATTGCAATTGTGCGGCGTTCAAGCTCTTCGCTTTCTTCATCATCAATTACCTGAACCTGACCGTTCTGCATTTTTTCCATTGCAACTGCGTTTGATTTTTCTTTATATACTTCGTCGCAAAGCATTATGCCTGCAAGAATTGAAGTTTGTAAAGGTGTTTTAATTGATTCTATCTGGCTTACATCGTTTACGATTCGTGAATAATATCCTAAAAGTTTTTTAAGATATTCTTCATCTTCATTTGCCTGAATTGTGAAACTTGTTCCTAAAAGATTAATCTGGAGTTTTCCCATTAGAAAATATCAAATCCTAACTGATCTTTTGATTCCGGATCAGAATCTGTTTCTGTTTCATCTTCGATTGGTTCTTCAATAGGTTCTTCAATCGTAACTTCATCAAATGCCTGATCAATGGCATCTGGGTTATCTATTACTTCTTCTTCGTCAAATGTCTCTTCTTCTGGACTTTCTACCGGAGTCATCTGATCAAAGCTTACATCTGTTGTGGGAGTTGGGGTAGGAGCCGGAGCTTCAACAGTTTTTGTTTCAACTGCTTCCTCTACAGGTGTTGGTGTTGCAACTTTACTTGCTGCAGCGGCTGCACTTGCTGCAAGTCCTGATGCGGCAGGCTTTGGAGCAGACTGGCCGGCTTGCTTCAATACAGAATTCTCTATTGAATTAAGCCGGTCAATTGCTTTTATGATACCAGACTCGATCGTTTTCTGTTCGTTTTCAAAAGAAGCAAGCTGCTCCGTTTTGGCAGAGAGTGCATTTGTGAGCTCTGAACATTTATTGCGCAGAGCATCATTCTCGGCCTCAAGCTGTTGTATTTTTGCAACAGCGCTTTCTACTTTTTCCTCTAACAATAAAACCTGATCAAGTGATATCATAAAAAGTTTCCTTATGCCTTGAGTGCGTTCTTAGCAGCTTCTACAACTGCCTTGAAAGCGGCTGGATCTTCAATAGCCATATTAGAAAGAGCCTTGCGGTTCAATTTAATACCTGCTTTTGTTACTCCATTAATAAACTGTGAGTATGTCATTCCTTCTTCACGAACTGCAGCGTTAATACGTGCAATCCACAAAGAGCGGAATTCATGCTTTCTGTCGCGGCGGTCTACATAAGCGTGACCAAGTGCCTTTGTAACGGCATCTTTTGCCGGTTTGTAGTTTGATTTTCTATCGCCACGGAAACCCTTAGCGAGCTTCAAAATCTTTACACGGCGATTCTTTCTTTTTGTTCCGTCTATTGCTCTTGACATCGTTATCTCCTATTAACCATAAGGAAGCATCTGCTTTCTGATCTTCTTTGCATCTGCTTCATCTACATAACCTGCTGCACGCAAGTTTCTCTTTCTTTTAGGAGAACGTTTTGTCAAAATATGACGAAGGTTCTGCTTCTTGTGCTTAACTTTGCCAGTACCAGTAAGAGAGTATCTCTTTGCTGCTGACTTCTTAGTCTTCATTTTAGGCATTTTTAAACCCCTTATTTTGCGGCTTTTGCTGAGATTGTCATCGACATGTTTCTGCCGTCCATAGCAGCAGGCTTTTCGATGTTGTACGCCGAGGTAAGTCGCTTTAACACCTCATTCAGAACTTCAAAGCCGAGTTCTGTGTGAGCAAGTTCACGTCCGCGGAAACGGATTG
>Ga0247609_10005433_pt1 | contig 12519 bp, 12 predicted proteins | sample 172DNAGHGlowgp2_FD_193487 | JGI IMG/M metagenome (GOLD analysis project Ga0247609, IMG submission 193487) | Sheep rumen microbial communities from Palmerston North, Manawatu-Wanganui, New Zealand - 1728 DNA GHGlow gp2 | ecosystem: Host-associated > Mammals > Digestive system > Stomach > Rumen ... | reverse complement strand
AATAGCGCCGTCAATATTATCGAGTGATTTTTCAAGATTAGAAGAAGAGATAAAAGCAGTAGAAAAAGCAGGAGCAGATCTTCTGCATTTAGATGTAATGGATGGACATTTTGTGCCGAATATTACATTTGGAGCACCCGTTATAAAATCGATAAGGAAATGCACGAAGTTACCGTTTGATGTGCACTTAATGATAGAAAACCCTGAAAAATACATGGATGATTTTATAAATTCTGGAGCTGATATAATAACTTTTCACATCGAAAGCACTGAAAGCAAAGAAAAAGTACTAGAAAACATAGAAAAAATAAAATCTGCAGGCAAAAAGGCAGGTTTATCTTTAAAACCAAAGACAGATTTAAATGAAATATTGCCATTTTTAGAAAAAGTAGATGTAATTTTAATTATGAGTGTAGAACCAGGCTTTAGCGGACAGAAATTCATCCAATCTACAGTGGAGAAAATAAAGGCTTTAAAAAAAGTTATTGACGAGAGAAACTTATCAACTATAATAGAAGTAGACGGTGGAATAAATCCTGAAACGGTGAATATAGTAAAAGAGATGGGAGTTAAAATTTGCGTGGCAGGGAACGGTATTTTTAAATCAGAAAACTATACAGAAAGTATAAATTTATTAAAAAATACAAATTGGAGACATAAAAATGGATAACAAAGAGAAGAGACTAAGAAAAGATTCAAGCAAGATAGGATTTTTTTTATTTTCGATGGTGATTATAATTTTATTTATTAATAGATTTTTAATTGGCAGATTATGTTTAAATGATCAATATGATCTTATTCGTAAAGTTACTAATATATTTACTCGTTTGGGAATACCAACAATTATTTTTTCAATATTATTGAAAATAAAAGGTAAAAGCATCAAAAAGATAATAAATTTAAATTTCAAAAAAGAGAAATTATGGTTTTACATATTCATAAGTTTTTTTGTTAAAATATTGGCAGGCTTTATAGCAACGGCAGTTGATAGGATTCTAGAGCTATTTTACATTAAATCAACAATGCCTAATTTTGATTATGGAAGTACATCTTTAAGTATATTTTTATCTTTTATAAAAATAACGATAGTTGCAGCGATAGCTGAAGAATTTGTATTTAGGGGAGCGATATTAAATTTATTAAAGCCATACGGTGAAAAATTTGCAATATTAGCGTCCTCGTTATTATTTGGATTACTTCACGGAAATGTTGATCAATTTATATTTGCTTTTTTGATGGGATTATATTTTGCATATGTAGCTTGCAAAACAGAATCGATAATACCAAGCGTTATAATGCATTTTTTAAATAATGCTTTATCTTCATTTTTTGTGATATATAAATCTAATATTAACATAAATAATGAGATAGGTTTAATTTTAGCTTTGTTTACTTTTATAGCTGGAGTTTTAGGTTTCATATTTTTCATAAGTATGTTATTTAAAAATTCTGAAAAATTAAAAATTTCGAATATTTTCAAAAGAAGTAAAAGATGTGAAGATTTTAAATTAAGCGATAAATTCAATGCACTTATTTTCAATCCGGGTATGATTGTGTTTATGTTTGAAACCGCTGTGATGTTTTATTTCTCAATAGATAGAGTTTATTAAATTAAGTTAAAAAAGAGGTAAAAATGAAAGAACGTGATAGAAGTTTAGAAGAAAACGAAAGATTTATGAAAAGAGCTTTAAAATTAGCGGAAAAATCAGATTCAGAGGGAGAAGTTCCGGTAGGAGCAGTGATAGTAAAAGACGGAGAAATAATAGCAGTTGGGAGGAATAAGAGAGAAAAGAAAAAAAATGCTTTGTTCCATGCTGAGATAGAAGCTATAAACAAAGCCTGTAAAAAATTGGGACAATGGCGACTTCTTGATTGCGATATTTACGTAACGCTGGAACCGTGTCCAATGTGCGCTGGAGCAATAATAAATTCAAGGATTAGAAAAGTATATTTTGGAGCGAAAGATCCAAAAGCTGGAGCATGTGGATCGGTTGTAAATTTATTTGATTTAGAGTTTAATCATAAGCCAGAGCTGAAATTCGGTATTTTGGAAGAGGATTGCAGCGAGATGTTGAGAAAATTTTTTAAAAAATTAAGAAAAAGGTCTTGCAAAGTTAAGCAAAATATGTTATAATGAAATAACGGTGGATCTGGGGGTATAGCTCAGCTGGGAGAGCACCTGCCCTGCAAGCAGGGGGTCAGCGGTTCGATCCCGCTTACCTCCACCAAATACGCCGAATTTTGAATTATTTTTTTAATTTTTTGATCTCCTTTAAATTTGTAAATAAGCTACTGGCCTTATGGTCAGTAGCTTATTTGCTGTGTAAGTATATAAAAAAGCCACTGGTTAAACCAGTGGCTTTTTTGCGCTAATTACTTTATTACGCAATCTTTGAAATCAGAAAAACATTTAACTGAAGGTGTTGTGAAAGCACACACAATAGCGTCCTTTGAACAACCAGCCAAATTTAAAGCTTCATTAAAAAGTACATTGCTACCAACTTTTAAATCGTTTAGGATTTTATTAAAAGCTAAAATAGCACTGTCTCCAATAATTCTAACTAATTTATCTTTATCCTTTTTATAGACTTTTAAGCAATTGTTTTTCAAGCAAGAGTTAAAATCATCAAGACAGTTGTTATATTGATTTTCTAGACTTTCATATGAAACAAAAATAGGAGCCTTTAAACAATCTTTAAAAGATTTTGAACAAGAGTCTAAACAAGAATTGACCTTTGAACTAGGATCAAAGGTTACAAGGTTGTTTAATCTTGTGAGCATAGAAGGATTAGGATCGTATACTATAAGAGCTCCATTGTTTGAATTATCTTCGTTTGCGTTTGTAACTACAGCAAGAGAACTTAATAAAGAAACCAATGCTAAGATAGTTGCTAGAACTTTTTTCATTTTTTTTACCTCGCTTTCTGCAATTCTATTATAAAATACACTTTGTTTTTTTGTCAATATATTTTTACAAAAACGTTAATATATACATTTATATTAATGAATAAAAGTGATAATCTTATAAATGTTGATAAAATATAAAAATTAAAAAGTGAAAAACTATAAAAACAAAAACCCCAATCACCTTTTTTGGTGATTGGGGTGCATTAAATTCTGGGAATACCAGTTTCTTTAATCCAGACGTCTTCGGTTTTTTTTCAAAATTTCCAGGAGTAAAACTTTTTTCGCTGGTGGTTTTGTTTGATGGCTTTTCATCTGAATTTTTCAGATTTCCATTTAAAGTCTTTTGATTTATCTTCTTTTCGCTCACTATATTACCTCCTAACTAAAAATTACGACGCTTTATAAAATGCTAAAATTTGAACTCGAACGGTACTATTTATTAATTTTTAAGAAATTTTGATAAAAAAGAAAATATTGGAATATTACATAACTAAAGTTCCATTATCAGAACTTAAAAGTATGAAAATTTTGTCTTCGAGGCCTGTTTGTGCGTTAATGTAAACTAAAACTTTATCGTCGTTTTCACCGGTGCATTCAAATTCATAACATAAGGTTTCATCAAGACCATCGGTTGGAATTATAGCAAGATTGCATTTTGTCGGCTTTAGATATTTACTCAGGCTATTCTGGGCTTTGCTTTTAGATATGATTTTTTTAGGTATAGTGCGAAGAGTATGATTCATCAGAAAACCTGTAGCGTTATATGAGGTGATTTCGCCAGTATCCAGAGCAATGCCAATCTTAATAAGGTCAGGGTAATAAATTATATCATTTTCAAAATAAGCAAAGTTGATAGTACAAATACCATTGTTTATCTCGTAATAGCTCTCTTTCATGTTCGTTATGTCGTTCTTCGACATGAATTCCATAGCCTTACTTAAAGCGTCGTTATAGTTAAGTCTTATCTCGTTGACTTCGTGACTATTTAAAATATAATCAATGTATCCGCCTTGCTTTGTAACGGAAATTTCCATATCATTTATTTTAAATTTGTATTCCGGCAAGTTACCGCTTGATTCGTTCACGTATTGTAAGTTTACAGTGTTTTCACTGCCTAGAAATTTAACAACGCTCTTAGCTGCGTCGTCTTTAGAAATTTCAGGCTTATCTTTTAAAAATTTAGATGTCCTTTGAGTGATATGGTCAGAATAAGGACCATCGTAGATTAAGGTAGGAAAATTCGTAAAGCTTTGATTCATATTGTCAAAACTATTCGAGACGAGCTTCAAAGATGATGGGTTGGATGTATTATCAAGATTACTGTAGGTGCTGAAAATTTTATCAGAATCGATCTTAGCAGTGTCAAAGTGAGCAATTAAATCTCTGAGTTCAGTGTTGACTTCACTGGCATATTGGCTGAGTTTTCTTAATTTGTCTATGTCTTCGTCTGGAATTTGTTGTCCTTTAGAAACGGTGTTAGAAAGGTAACTTGAAAAGTCACCCGTTTGTGAAATAAATTTATTTATATTATCAAGACCTTGATAATCAACAGGTAGTTGCTCTAACGCCATTTTAGCGCCAAGTGTCTGTGATGTAATTTTCGATGATAAGCCATATTGTTGCGGTAAGGTGTTAGCGTAAATTCCTTTGCCTAGAGTGATTTCTAGGTTCGATGTGTAATCAGAAAGTTCATTTAGCGACCTTAGGTAATTGTACTCTAAGTTTTGTTTGTATTTATTTGCGATTGCGTATCCACACACAGAGAATATCACAAGTGTTAAAAATATTGTACTTGCAAAACTTATAACTCTAATTTTTTTTCTGAGCTTTTTTGTTTTTTGATTAACTTTTAACATTATAATTCCCACCTTTATCATTTGCTTTAGATTTTACTTTTAGGGCGGGCTGCACAGCAAAAAATTTTAATTTATTAAAATTTTTTGTCAATACATTATCGCAATAGTATTGCGATAATGTTAAAAAATACAGAATGTATTTTTGTGCAGCCCTAAGAGCTTAAAAATATCTTAATTGTAAACTGTTACGAAAATATTTTTAACAAAACAGTGGGGTTTATTCATAAAATGATATAGAAGACTATAAAAGGGAAAAAATATGTTGTATAATAATAAAGATGAAATAAAAATTATTTCATAATAAGGAGGAAAAAAATTGCGCGAAGTTTATCTTGACAACAGTGCAACGACGAAAGTAAGTAACAAAGCAAAAACAAAAGCAATAGAGATGATGGAGAATTTTTATGGGAACCCATCGTCGCAACACGAAAAAGGCTTTGAAGCACAAAAAGAGGTAGAAAAAGCGAAAGAAATAATAGCGAAAGAGATAGGATCTGATCCTAATGAAATATATTTCACATCAGGCGGAACGGAAGCAAATAATTTAGCTATATTTGGTGCCGTGAAGGCTATGAAACGAAAGGGCAACAAGATAGTAACATCTGCAATAGAACATTCTTCTATATTTGAAGCATGCCGATATTTAGAGGAAAGAGGTTTACAAGTTGTATATTTAAAACCTGATATTACAGGTTGTATATCAAAAGAGCAGCTGCTTGAGGCAATAGACGAGAACACGATATTGGTGACGATGATGATGGTAAACAACGAAGTGGGATCAATTTTGCCGGTTGAGGAAGTTAAAAGATGCATCGAGATAAAGAGATCGCCAGCGATTTTCCACGTGGATGCCGTACAAGCTTTTGGGAAAATACCGGTTAAAGTTTCAAAATTGAAAGCGGATTTAATTACAGCATCGGCGCATAAGGTCCATGCACCAAAGGGTTGTGGATTTTTGTATAAATCTAAAAATGTTAGGATCTTACCGATAATTTATGGCGGAGAGCAACAAGAGAAAATTCGTCCGGGAACGGAATCAAGTCCGCTGATATCAGCCTTTGGCGCAGCTGTCAGTGAGTTTGATATAGAAGGAAATTATGAAAAAGTTTCGACTTTACGAGATTATTTGCTCGATCAGTTGAGTCAGATTAAAGAAATTACTTTGAATTCACCGGAAAACGCGATTCCTTATGTGGCAAATTTCTCAATAGGAAAAATAAAGGCAGAGACAATGCTTAATTTTTTATCTTCTAAAGGAGTGTATGTGTCGGGAGGTTCGGCTTGCGCTAAAGGGAAAAAAAGCAGAGTCCTTAAAAATTTAGGCTTTGACGACGAGAGGGTTACATCGTCAATAAGAGTGAGTTTTTCAAAGTATAATACAAAGCAAGACGTTGATGAGCTTGTAAAGTATCTGAAAGAAGGGTTGTCAACGTTAGCTAGATCAAATTGATGTTAGCTTTACCTCTCAGCATTGGCGCAGCCCCATAACCCATAAATATGGGTTATGGATTCATACTTTGTATGAATCGCCCCAAATGAAAACATTTGGGGCGGGCTGCGCCGCAATGAGAGGCAGATTAAAAAACAAAGGAGTAGTTATGGAAGAGGTTATATTAGTAAAAGTAGGAGAAATCGTGCTGAAAGGGTTGAATAGAAGAAACTTCGAAATTCAACTGGTTCGAAATATAAAAAAGAAACTAGAGCGCTTAGGAAAATTTACAATAAGTATATCTCAATCAACAATATACATAAAGTTAATTAAAAATGTTGATACAGACGAAGTGATAAAAAACCTAACAAAAGTTTTTGGGATAGCAAATTTTTCAAAAGCTGCAGTTTGTGAAAAAAATTTAAAGGATATACAGGAAAAAGTTTGTGAATATTTAGGCGATAAACTTTCTGCGATAAAGACATTTAAGGTGGAAACTAAACGAGCAGATAAAAAATTTGCATTAAAGTCGCCAGAAATTTCCAGAGAGGTTGGAGGGTACATATTAGAGCGATTTCCAAACCTTACAGTTGATGTGAATAATCCGGATTTAGTGGTGAATGTTGAGATTCGAGATCAGCATGCCTTTGTTAGGGGGAATAGTATCGAGGGCGCAGGAGGTATCCCTATTGGCATGGGGATAAAGGCTGTGAGCTTGATTTCTGGCGGTATAGATAGTCCGGTTGCTTCTTATATGATGTCAAAAAGAGGGTTGCAATTGGTGGCGGTTCATTTTGCTAGCCCACCTTATACAAGTCCGAGAGCCCAAGAAAAAGTTGAGAGACTTCTAAAGAAAGTTGCGCAATACAGTGGCAGCATTGAAATGGTGACTGTTCCGTTTACGAAAATTCAAGAGGAAATAAAAGAAAAATGTAAAGAAGAATATTTCACGATAATTATGCGAAGATTCATGATGAAGATTTCAGAACTTATCGCGAAAAAGAATGGCTGCTTAGCGTTGATAACAGGCGAAAGTTTAGGACAAGTGGCAAGCCAAACTTTAGAAGCCATTTCTTGCACAAATTCTATAGTTGATATGCCTATTTTTAGACCACTTATCGGAATGGACAAAGAAGAGATAATTTCTATAGCGAGGAAAATTGACACGTTCAAAACGTCGATAGAACCCTATGAAGACTGTTGCACGATATTTACTCCCAAACATCCAAAAACAAAACCAAACTTAGATGAAGTCCTGAGAGAAGAAAGTAAGTTAGATTTTGAAAATTTGGTAAACTTAGCATTGAATAACGCAAAAATAAAAGTGATAATTTAATATTTTCAGAAAAATAATGTACAATAAGGTTAGGCGATAAATTTTTTAGTTTATTTAAAAATGGAGATTGTTCGAAGATAATTTTCGCAAAAAAGAGGTAATGATATGGTAAAATTAGAGAGAAACAAAAGAAAAGTTAAAATTTATAATGTTTTAATAGTAATTTCAGCTTTAGTTTTCGCTATATCTGCTTTTTTTCTGATAAAGTATCTGTGGTTAGATCCAAAACAAAACGATGAACTATATGAAGATTTAAGAAATACCTATTATAGCAGAGAGAATGGAGAGGAAAACTTAGACGAGCTGAGAAAGATAAATGAGGATATTATAGGGTGGATTCGAATAGAGAACACGCCAGTAGATTATCCGGTTTTAAAATCTGAAAGTTACCTTTACAAAAATTATAGAGGGGAATATTCTAGATACGGGAGCATATTCACGGATAATAGCACTCAATTGGAAAAAAATCCACAAAATATAATTCTTCATGGACATCACATGAATAACGGGAGTATGTTTGCGTCAATTTGTGAATTTGCAAATTTGACTTTCTATAAATCTAATCCGACTTTTAAATTTGATACGATTTACGAAAAAGGAAAATGGAAAATAATATCGGTGTTCAAAACTAACACAGATCCGGCACATGGAGAGATATTTAATTACCTGATCTCTGATTTTGGAGAAAAAAAGGATAATTTTCTGGAGTATATTTATCAAGTTAGAATGAGATCTATTATAGATATTCCGGTGGATGTAAATGAAGATGATAAGATTGTGACTTTGTCGACTTGTTCGTATGAATTAAATGATTTTAGAACGGTGGTTGTAGCGAGAAAAGTAAGGGGAAATGAGAGTGAAACAGTAGATACATCACAAGCTAAGTATAATTCTAAAACGCTTTACCCGGATGGATATTATAAAAAATTTGGTGGTTCAAAGCCTGAAGTTACGAGCTTTAAGAGTGCATTAAAGGAAGGGAAAATTGACTGGTATAAACGAAAATGAGGAAATTAAAATGATTGGGAACAATGATAAAATATTGAAAGAAAACATATTTGTTAAAAGCAAAGATTTTATAATGATAGCAGGACCTTGCGCAGTAGAATCTTACGAACAACTTTATGATGTTGCAAAAGTCGTAAAAAAAAGTGGCGCAAATTACCTAAGAGGTGGAGCTTTTAAACCCAGGACTTCACCTTATGATTTTCAAGGGTTGGGTTTGGATGGATTGAAAATTCTACACGAAGTGGGAGAAAAAACCGCTTTGAAGACTGTATCGGAAGTAACGTCTGTAAAATATTTAGAGCAGGTGTTAAAATATTGCGATGTGATTCAAGTGGGATCGCGGAATATGCAAAATTATGAATTGCTGAAAGAGGTGGGTAAGGCTAAAAAGCCTGTAGTCTTAAAAAGAGGTATGTCAAGCACAATAAATGAGTGGCTATTAGCTGCTGAGTACATATTGTCAAATGGAAACTACAACGTTATTTTATGCGAAAGGGGCATTAGAACCTTTGAAGATTCTGTCAGGAATACGCTTGATATTTCAGCGGTGCCTGTTGTGAAAAGTTTGAGCTTGTTGCCTATTATTGTAGATCCTACGCATGCTTGCGGAAATAAAGATTACGTAGAGAGTTTATCTTTAGCAGCAGTAGCAGTTGGTGCGGATGGATTGATGTTAGAAGTGCATACAAATCCGGAAAAAGCTCGATCAGACAAAAAGCAACAGATAAATTTAGAAGAATATAAGCGCCTAGTTGAAAAAGTGAAAAAAATAAAAATGGCAATGAATAAATTTGATTTATAAAAAGAAAATAATGCAGCTAAAATCTTGGCGCGCAAGGAGTTTTAAAAAATGTTCCACGTGGAACATTTTTTATGAGATAAGCTGTACATAAAATATAGTTTGTGTTATAATCGTTTTAAGATAAAAATTAAAGGGGGTTGTGAGTTGGAAAAAATTATAGCAATTACAAATCAAAAAGGCGGAGTCGGTAAAACGACTACAGCGGTAAATTTAGCAGCTGCAATGGGAAATCGCAATAAAAAAGTGTTGCTGATCGATATGGATCCTCAAGGGAATACCACAAGCGGTGTAGGTATAGATAAAAGAACGGTGAAATCTTCTATTTATGGGGTGCTGGAGAAAAGAATAAAAATAGAAGATGCGATAATAAAAACCGAATTTAAAAATTTAAGTGTCATACCGTCTAGCGCTTCACTTTCTGGAGCAGAACTAGAGTTAGTTAATGCGGAAAATCGAGAGTACTACTTAAAAGAAACAATTACGCCGATTGTAGACAAATTTGATTATATATTTTTTGATTGTCCGCCATCATTGGGCATGATTACAACAAATGTACTCTGCGCGAGTAATAGCGTTATAGTACCGATTCAATGTGAATTTTATGCGCTTGAAGGACTATCGCAGCTAATAGGTACAGTTAGAAGAATAAAAAGACAGTATAACAACAAATTGGAGCTTGAGGGCGTACTCCTTACGATGTACGACAAAAGACTTAAACTAACATTGCAGGTTGTGGATGAAGTAAAAAATTATTTTCAAGGACAAGTTTTCAAAACAGTTATACCAAGGACAGTACGACTATCGGAAGCACCAAGCTTTGGAAAACCAGTGATGTACTTTGATAAGTTTTGCAAAGGGTCAAGAGCTTATAATGACCTGGCAAAGGAATTAATAAAAAATAATAAGAACTAAAGGTAAAGAGAAGGTGGGAAAATGGCAAAAAGACCTAGTGGCCTAGGAAAAGGATTAGAAGCGATATTTATAGAAAATGATACGGAAAATAAAAGTACAACATATTTAAAAATTTCAGAAATAGAACCAAATAGAAATCAGCCTAGACGTGAATTCGATGAGGAAGCGCTTTCTGAGTTGGCTGAGTCTATAGCGCAACATGGTGTTTTGCAACCTATTTTAGTAAGACCGGTTGGAACTGAATTTTATCAAATAGTGGCAGGAGAACGCAGATGGAGAGCCTCCAGAATGGCGGGATTAAGGGAAGTTCCTGTTGTGATAAGAGAATTAACCGACAATGAAGTTATGGAAATTGCTTTGATAGAAAATCTACAAAGGGAGGATTTGTCGCCGGTTGAGGAAGCAAAAGGATATAAGGCGTTGATGGATACTTATTCTATGACGCAAGATGATGTTTCAAAATCAGTTGGAAAATCAAGATCTTCCGTTTCAAATTCATTGAGGATTTTAAGTTTACCGGAAACTGTTATAGAATTGATCGAAAAAGGGAACTTATCTCAAGGTCATGCCAAAGCATTGTTGTCGCTTAAAAAAATAGAATTGATCGAAAAAATCGCAAAATTAACAGTTGAAAAAGATCTATCTGTTAGAGAATTGGAAAAGTTATGCAAGAAATTGAACAGTGAAGATACAAATAAAACAACAAAAATCAAAAAAAATAAGAAGAGGAATCCATTTTTCGATGAAGTTGAGCTTTCATTGAAGGAATATTTGGGGCGTAAGGTTAAGGTTGTAAATTCAACAAAACATAAAGGTGTTTTGCAGATCGAATTTTATAATGATGAAGATTTAGAGACTATTGCAAAATGCTTAGAAAATATGCAAAATTAAAACTATTAAAAGAGGGGTAAAAAATGCTAGATATAAAGGTTATTAGAGAAAATCCAGAACTTGTTAAAAAATCTGTAGCAAGTCGCGGAAAAAATATGGATAAGCAAATCGATCAGATTTTAGAGATTGACGAAAAGCGTAGGAAATTAACGATGTCGGTGGAAAGCAAGAAATCTGAACAAAATGCAACGAGTAAGAAAATCCCTGAATTAAAAAAATCGGGACAAGATATTTCTGAGATTATGAGCAATATGAAAGTGTTGTCAGATGAAATATCTAGAGAAAACGAGGAGCTTACAAAATTAGAAGAAAAAATGAGGGGGATTTTACTTTCAATCCCGAATATGCCTAACAAAGACGTGCCGATTGGAATGGACGATAGCGAAAACATAGAGATAAGAAGATGGGAGACGCCGAGAACGTTTGATTTTGAGGCGAAGCCTCATTGGGAGATAGGGAAAGATTTAGGAATATTAGATTCAGAAAGGGCGGCGAAAGTAACAGGGACTAGATTCCATTTTTATAAAGGGTTAGGAGCTAGGCTTGAAAGGTCGGTTATCAATTTCTTTTTAAATACACATACGCAAAACGGATATACGGAAATTTTTCCACCTTTTATGGCTAATACTGCATCGCTTTACGGCACAGGACAACTTCCGAAATTCGATAATGGATTTAAAGTGGAAGGTACGGATTTTTATCTTATTCCTACAGCGGAAGTCCCGGTTACGAATTATCATAGGGATGAAATTTTGGACGGAAATGATTTGACGAAAAAATATTGTGCATATTCAGCGTGTTTTAGGTCTGAAGCTGGTTCTGCAGGGCGCGATACCAGAGGGTTGATTCGTCAACATCAATTTAATAAAGTTGAGCTTGTAAAGTTTTCTCGACCGGAAGATTCTTATAATGAGCTTGAAAAATTGACAAATGACGCAGAGAGCTTATTGCAGCTTTTGAAAATACCATATAGGGTTGTGTGTTTGTGCACTGGTGACTTAGGTTTTAGCTCAGCCAAAACATATGATATTGAGGTCTGGATGCCGTCATACGGGAGATATGTAGAAATTTCATCGTGCTCGAATTTCGAAGATTATCAAGCGAGAAGGTCGATGATAAGGTTCAAGGATGACAAAAAAGGTAAATCAAGATTAGTGCACACATTAAACGGATCAGGTTTAGCAGTCGGAAGAACAGTAGCGGCGATTTTGGAAAACTATCAGAATAAAGATGGATCTGTAACGGTACCTGAAGTTTTACGTGCATACATGGGTGTAGAAAAAATTTCGTTATAATCATGACCACGCCTAAAAGACGTGGTATGGGAAAGCCCTATAAGGGCATAAGAGTGCCAGCCATCTCAAGACGGCTGGCTTTC
>Ga0247609_10005430_pt1 | contig 12521 bp, 7 predicted proteins | sample 172DNAGHGlowgp2_FD_193487 | JGI IMG/M metagenome (GOLD analysis project Ga0247609, IMG submission 193487) | Sheep rumen microbial communities from Palmerston North, Manawatu-Wanganui, New Zealand - 1728 DNA GHGlow gp2 | ecosystem: Host-associated > Mammals > Digestive system > Stomach > Rumen ... | reverse complement strand
GAAAGAAATTAGAATAATTATCATAATTACTCCAAAAAGTAACTATTCAGCGAATCATTATTTTGAGTCGCCTACGGCGAGAACCTTTAGCTCGGCGTAGCCAAATCTTTCAAATCTAAACAAATCAAACAAATAATATTTTTAAAGATTATTGAAAGATTTGAAAAGATTTGTTAGATTTCTGTCACGAAGTGACACTCCTTGATTTTACTGACGTTCCCCTTCGCTTTTTCAGAACTTTCCCTCTGATTTCACTGACGTTTTCCTTTGATTTTACTGAACTACCGAGCCCTCAACGTTTACACGGCGAGCGCTCGGCGTTGCGATAACGAGCGCTCGCCAAGTCGATGGCGAGCGCTCGGCAACTAGTTGAATCCAAAGGAGCAGTTCAGTCAGTCCCAAAAATTGGTTGGCTTGCGGCGAGCTAACGGTTCAGTAAATCCCCTAAAGCAGTTCAGTGAATCCCCAGGCCCCCCTCTAACTCCCCCGAGGGGGAGAGAAGCCATCAGGATGGTAGTAAGTTTCAGGTTTGGCTTCGCCGAGCTAAAAGTTCAGAAATCCTTTTAAATCCTTTAAATCCCTGATTCTTTACTTCACCCACACCTTCTTGCCATTCCTGATGTAGATGCCTGGGGTGGATGGCGTTCCGTTCAGGCGCGTACCTTGCAGGCTGTACCAGTGACTGTCGCCCTGAGGCATATCATCTTCCACGAGGTCGATGCCGGTGGTTTCATCCAGGAACTTCAATGTGAGCCTCTTCACTCCCTGAGCGGATGCTGGCAGAGTGAGATACGCGCTGTTGGCAGCGATTGTGGTAGGTACGTCCACTCGTTCGAAGCAATCACCCTTCAGCACATAACCATCGGTCAGAGATGTTTCTGTGAGATTGCCAACGAGAAAGTTGGAATAGAAGGAAGAGCTCTGGTCACAAACTATAGGATAGAAAGTCTCAGTTCCGCCTTTAATCAGAACGCCTGTTCCAGCGGGAACATTTGTCACAGGCATCATGATTACCTCGCTCGTTTCCGGTTTGAAACCACATACAGTGTACACCTTCTGACTCTGACAGCCGCTGAAGTCAAGATTCTCTGAATAGCTGAACAGCTGTAAGTCGTCAGATAACTTCAAGGAACGGTATGCCGTGCTTTCTTCTATGATGTTGCTGAAAGTCATCCAGTACCTTGTCGATTGGTATTTCGCCAATGTTCCCTTTGGAACTTTGAGCAGGGCGGAGTTTCTCACTTTTTCAGGGAAGCAGTGGCTGCTGATGGCAAAGGGGTTCTCTATTCGTGAAGTTACCTCTTTCAAGGCATTGCACCCATCAAAGGCGTAATTCTCCATTGTCTGAACCGACTTGCCTATGGTCACACTGGTCAGGCCTGTGCAATCAGAGAAAGCGTACTGCCCTATACTGGTGACATTGTCTGGAATCGTCATGGAGGTCAGATTAGTGCATCCCTGGAAAGCGTATTGCCCTATACTGGTGACATTGTCTGGAATCGTCATGGAGGTCAGATTAGTGCAATTTCTGAAAGCCCCTGTCCCTATGCTGGTGACACCATCTGGAATCGTTATGGAGGCCAGATTGATACAATTTGTGAATGTACCAGTATTGATTATAGATACACCCGACGGAATTGTAATGGAATTAAGACCAGTACCCAGGAACGCATAACTACCTATACTGGTAACTGTTTCAGGAATCTCCACGGAAGTCAAATCAGGGCAACTGTAAAATGCCGAATTGTCTATTTTTACCACTGTGAACTCGACGGAGTTGTAGCTGACTCTCTCGGGGATTCTGATAGCGCCTGAATAGCCGGATGGATCTCTTGACACCCCGCAAGTTCTTTCCAGGGAACTGAGGATGCTGTAGTAGATAATCACGCCGTCCTCATTCAGCGCTAAGAAGTCGAAGGCATGAACCATGCTAGAGGAGAAAAGCGCTACCGCCAACAGGATGGTTTTTATCATATAAGTTTTCATAAACGTCACTCTATTTAATGGTTATACATGATGATTGGTTTTTCTCTATTCATTCGCATGCAACTCATCTCACCATCACTTTCCTGCCGTTCCTGATGTAGATGCCTGGTGTGGATGGACTGCCGTCCAAACGCATGCCCTGCAGGGTGTACCAGTGGCCATTGCCTCCTGTCACGTCTGTCACGACTGCGTCAATGTCGTCTGTCACTCCATTCATGCACTTCAGGCTGAGAGTCGATGGACCCTGTACCGATGCAGGAAGGGTGAGGTATGCACTATTGGCAGCGACGGTGGTGTTTGGCTCAACACGCTCGAAATGGTCGTCTCGAAGCACATAACCCTCCGAAACGGTGGTCTGCGAGAGAGTGCCCTTGAGAAGATTGGAATAGACGAACGAGGTCCCGTTGACAAGAACATCGTAGGTATTCCCTGCCACGCCTTCGAGAATGACGCCTGTGCCGGCAGGAACCTCATTAACCGATACCAGCAGAATCTCGTTTGTCGAAGGGTCGAAGCCGCCAGCGATGTATGCCTTCAAGCCAGACACGGTACTGAAGTCCAGCGGCTCGTCATGGCAGAACGCACGGAAGTTACTGCCACCACTTGGCATCTTCAAGTGAAAATACGTGCCGTCATCTTCCACATTCACGAAATCCGACCAGCCCACAGTGGCACGATAGACGGCCTTCTTGCCTACGGGAACATGCAGGACACCGACTGTCTTCACCTGCGTTGGAAATACATTCTTGTTGATTTGGAAGGGATTCTCTATTCTGGTGTCAACCTTCATCAATGCGTCGCAGGAAGCAAAGGCAAGCTCACCTATGCTCTTGAGGGAGCTGCCCAAAGTCACGGAGGCAAGTCTCTTGCATCTCTCGAAGGCGGATTTTTCAATCGAGGTGACGGAATTGGGAATCTCCACTGTGGTCAGCTTGTAGCACTCGTAGAATGCACCATTTGGTATTGTCTTCAGAGAATTTGACAGGCGAACAGAGAGCAGTTCACTACAATACTCGAATGCATGGCTTCCTATCTCTGTGACAGAATTGGGAATGTCAATGGAAGATAAATGACTGCAACCTTTGAATGCATAGAATCCAATCGAGGTGACATAAGCGGGTATCACAATGGAGGTCAAGTTCCTGCAGTTTTCGAAAGTCGAATATCCTATACTTGTGATAGAATTGGACAGGCGAACTGACGAAAGGCTCCAACATTCCCAGAAGGCATTGTTTCCAAGACTGGTGACGGAGTTGGGGATGTCGATGGAAGTTAGGTTATGGCAATTCCCGAAGGCAAATGCTCCAATCGAGGTGACGGACTCAGGTATCCTGATGGAGGTAAGGGCAGAACAGCCAGAAAAAGCAGATTCACCGATGGAAGTGACAGTATTGGGAATCTCTATCGATGCCAAGTTACTGCCTGCAAGCAATCCATCGCTGATACTGGTAATAGCATTGGGCAGTTTCACGGAGGTCAGTTTATAACATGAACCGAAAGCACCTTTTTGAAGGAAAGTGACGGAGTTCGGTATCTCAACGGAAGGCAAGTTAATGCACCTCCCGAAAGCATACTCTCCAATGGTGGTCACAGAATTGGGAATCACCAAGGAGCTCAGGCTTTGACAGTTGTAGAACGCCCTTTTTCCGATAGTGCGCACTAAGCTTGGAATCTCGACGGAGGTCAAGGCGCTGCATTCCATAAACACGGAATCTTCTATACTCGTGAGGGAATCGGGCAGCTTAACCTGTGGCAGCTTTTTACATCCCATGAAAGCTGCGGGACCTATGCTGGTGATGGAGTTGGGTATAGTCACAGATTCCATAAACTCATTGCGTACACTTTTTATCCTTGTGACTGTGAAAGTAAGAGAGTTGAATTTAACCTTCTCAGGAATGTTCAAGTATTTTTGAGAAACCCAGCCAGTAACTTCATTGAAAACTGCACCATATCCCGCCACCTCGCAGGTCTTGTCGCTTGTACTCAGAATGTTATAGTAGACGGTTAATCCTTCCTCATTAACCACGCTGAAGTCGTAGGCGTGGACAGCTGTGGCAAGCAGCAGGGCTGCCGCCGACAGGAAGATTTTTCTAAGAATTGTTTTCATAATTAGTGTCTTATAAAAAAAGGTTGGTAGATTGTTGTTTACTAAAAATTAAGAATCGTGTGCATTCCGCTGCGGCGATGTGCTTGTCGTAAGCGGAAGCGTAGGAGCTTGTCGCGAAGTAGAACTCTGTATTCTGCTATTTGTCCTCGGCTGCAAATTTATAGAGTGTAAACTGTATAAACAAGAAAAACTAAAAAAAAATATGCATTTTTGAAAAAGTGAAATAAAAGGCTATCGCGCATGTCCCTCATCGTCTATTTCCCTTATCTGCCTTTTCCTCCTTGTAGTTCTTTTCTTTTTGCTCAGTGCAGTTTTTTCACCCAAACCTTGATGTCCTGCGGTTCCGAGGAGGCTGCTTCTGTCAGGACGGTTCCGTACTGGTTGCTTGACACTGACTGCATGGGCAGAAAATGCTAAAAACGAATTCAACATTGTGAATGCTTCAATAAATATTCTTTTATAATTCAGATAGTTTTTAAAAATTTACAATGCAAAAATATGGATAAAAGAATAAAAACAACCTTGAGAAATACTTGAGTTTTTTTCTGTCTCAAGTAATTTTCAAGTTATTTAACTGTTTTCTGCCGATGAATTCGTAACTTTGTCTCACTTTCATTTACAAAAAAAGAATGTTTATGAGAAAGAAGATTGTTTTTGATTTTCTATTACTTCTCTTTTCTTCCTTGATATCCATTGCGTGTCATCAAGAAGATGATTCAGTTAGAGTTTATTACGATGACTTGCTGGAGAATCATCTGGACAGTGCTCTTGTTGTAGCAGAGTCAACCCAAGTGGATTCATTATCAAAAGAGGAACGTGCCTATTTCGCCATTTTCTGTGCAGAAGTGAAAATTCAGAAACATAAGAAAATTGACAACCTTGATGAACTCCTGAAAGCGCAAGAGTATTTTATCCATAACAAAGACAAAAGAAATATGGCTCGCTGCCTGATAGAGTTGGCAGAATACTATTCAGCAAAGAACAACTATCAGGAGCAATATAACAACGCTCGCGAAGCACTCAAGATTTCAATAAAGATAAATGATTCATATCTATGTGGAGTTTCTCATAGCCTGTTAGGTGAGTGTTACAATATTGCCACGTTATACAAAGAATCAAAGGAGGAATATCAGAAGGCTTGCGACTATGCCAAGGTATGTGGAAATCGAAGACTAGAAGCATTATCCACTTTTAGAAAAGGAAGGATGGAATGGGCACTTGACAGAATAGAGCAGGGGATGAATTCCATGATGAAGGGGTATCAACTCGCCAAGGAGATAAAAGACAGTATTATCGTTTCGGAATTCTGTACTGACATAGCAAGCCATCTGCTGTATTCTTGGAAAGACCGTTCTGAAAACGAAAGGCTTCTGACGTTTGCAAAGGAAAGCGTAAGATATAACCAAAGGGCTGACAACTACTGGGGATTCCAAGTCTTGGGCAAGGCATACGCTCTCTGTGGCAAAATAGACTCTTCTTTGGTCTATCTCACGAAAAGCATAGAGAGTCCAAAGCCTTCCATTAAGTATGCCAGCTATCTTGCGTTGGCAGACATTGAGCTTGCAAGGAAGAATCTGGAGAAATCGCTTGAGTATGAACGCTTGTCTTCTGCATGGAAAGACAGCATGGAGTTGCAGAACATGAGAAAGGATGTACTTGTAGCTGATAATGAGTGGATAATTACAACTGAACAGCAAAAACAAGGAACCTTACGGAAATATACAACATTCATCATCATCGTGCTCGTGGCAGTAGTCGTCGCATTGTTGTTCATGAGAAAGAGAATGCAAGATTCAAGGCACTTACTTGAAGAGCGAATCAAGGAGGACAAGAAAAGGGAAGCCATGCGAAAAGAGGTGGAGCAGGTGGAAGCGGCTGTTGCAGATATATACGCATGGCAGAAAACAGACATCTTTGACAAGATGAAAAGAGTGATTCAAGGGCAGAAAGAAGGCTTGGAAACGAAAGAACATTTGTCAGAGGATGATTGGGTGTCAATCATCGAAACGTCAGATCTGGTGTATCATGGAATCTGCAGACTATTGAGGAATGAATATGGAATGAAGGAAAACGACATTCGTTTCTGTGCTCTGGTACTTTCTCCCGTTTCCCTCTTTGATTTCCAATTCCTATACAATCGTTCGGAATCGGCAGCCTATCAGCGGGAAAGATACATTCTCCAGCATCGCTTCGGCATCACCGACAAGGACAAACGACTGAAGGATGTGCTGATAGAAATGGCGCAAGAGAAAAAATGAAGAATGAAATAACGTTTAAAGTTTAACGTTTTACGAAGTTAGTTGAAAAAACGTGAAGCATGAAGCGACGCCATCCACAAAACAACTATCATTATTCTAATATTATCCTAAACTGACATCAACACATCCTGTTCAGTCATTCCTCAAAAAAACTGCGGATAATCCCCACATGTGCTGAAGATAATCCACTAAGGTACAGCACAAAAATCAATCCAACATAATTTGTAGTACCTACCTATAAGGAAAAAACGAGTTTTACGCCTATATCTCGACCCATATTGTAGATGCCAGCGGATTTGAGACGATTGAGGTGGGAGACATAACTGCAGTCGAAGAGGTTGTTGCAAAAGGCATAGATAGAAAACAACTTTTCTCCACGACGGAGAATGTCCGTACCTGTCGTTATATTAAATAAGGTGTAGCTTGGAGTTTCCGTTTCTGTTCCGTTCACCTTATAGTAATGATTCTGACGCAAATTCACGTCCATCTGCAACTCCACAAACAAATTCCTTAACCAATGTTGCTTGCCATTCAAATCGTAATGGAGCGTGGAAAGCCAGCGAGGAGCGGGAGTCAGTGGCAACCATTCCGCATCTTTATCCACCACATGCAGGCGTTTGCTGTTGACGTAGGAAAAGGCATTTTCCCAATGCATATACTTGAAAGGATGCAGAATCACGGTCGCCTCACCACCAAAAAGACGTGCATCACCCTGTGTGAAGAGGAACACAGGCACACCCTCTTGCTCACGCCCAGCCTTCTCAGCGTAGATATAGTTGCTGATGCGGTTGAAGAAAAGCGAGAGTTGTGCAGAAAAAAACGCTGACGAATAATCAAGTCCTGCATCGAACTGCCAACTGAATTCAGGGTCAAGTCGATGATTACCAATCTCATAGCGGAACGTACCTTCGTGCTCTCCATTCGAACCCAATTCACTGAGATTCGGTGCACGATAACCTCTTGCCACATTGAGGCGCAAGTCGAGATTCTTCTGAAGGTTGTAAATAGCGCCCACACTTCCCGTCAGTCCACTGAAATTGCGAGAAAATGCCTCGAAACGGTCCTCTAACTGATGGCTGTTGAGATGACGAGTATCGAAACGCAGTCCTCCGCTCAGGTGCAGACGGTCGATGAAGGATTTACTTGCCGTGGCAAACACACCGAAATCAAAGAAACGGTAGGCAGGGATGAGGTATTCCGTTCCCTTGTTTTGCGATTCCTGCCACATACCACCCACGCCGACATTCGTTTTCCATCCACTCCATTCAGGCGACACATAGCGCAGGTCGTAGTTCACTGTCTGCAAAAGGAAATCGAGCCCACATTCATCGGGTGTTTCAAATTCCTTGCGACGGTTGTGCTGATAACCAATAATCGCCTTCAACTGCCCATCGCCCAAAAGAATTGAATTGTCGAGCACAGCTTTGTAGTGATTGATGCGCTGGAAGGGGTGTTCCTCAGCTGCTTCCTCATCATCTTCTTCCTCTTCTTCCTCACCTACTTCGACGATGCCTGGGCGGAAATGATAGTAACTCAGTTTCAATCGACTCACACCCCAGTTGCGACTCAATCCAAACATACCGTTGAGTGCCTGTTCACGGAATTGCGAGTTGTCCACCGTTCCGTTTCGAGGGTTCTTATACGAATCCGAAGCCTTGTCACTCCATCGCCAGTCCCATAACCATCCTTTCTGATTGCCAGCAAAATCCACCGTGTAAGCACGTAAATTACCATTGCTGTGATACTCTCCTGCTGCATTCACGCGGATGTCACCCTCCATCAGTGCTGGAGCATCGTGAAACACGAGTACGCCAGCCATCGCATCAGAACCATACATCAGCGAGGCAGGTCCTTTCATGATTTCCACGGAATGTATCGACTGCCCATCGATTTCCACTCCGTGCTCATCGCCCCACTGCTGTCCTTCCTGGCGCACACCGCCATTCACGACCAGCACACGATTATAGCCCAAACCACGAATCACGGGTTTAGAGATACCGTTACCCGTCGTGATTTGAGAAACACCCGCTTGTTTGGATAGGGCATCAATCACGTTTGTGGAGAAATGGGATTCCAATTCGGTTGCCGACACCGTCGATACGGGTGCAGGTACCTGATTCACTCGTTGAGCGCCTGTTACACCTGTCACCATCACTTCGTGCAGGTGTAAACACGTGTCGAGTTCCTGTGCATGAGCAGATACGCCCAAGCACAGCAACAGACACGCAATATGTCTTGCTTTCATAATAATTGCTTGTTCTTGAAAATGAAAATGAGTGATTTCCGATTCATTCAGAAATCACAAGGTTTGGTATTTATCTATTGTTTTCCAGATAAATAGGGCGGTGCTCTTCCGCTCAGGCACATCGTCTTGTTTCCAAATAAAGAAGAATGCTTGGAAAAAAGCACACGATGTGCCAATGAAAAAGCCGTGCCAAGAACTATAAACGCAATTGGAAGGTATGACAAGGCACAGAACTGGCATACCAAGCAATGAGAAATAGAGAACCCTGATGCCGACAAGTGTCCGTCGTGGTGAATGTGCTTGACACACTCCACGCAAGGATTCGCGTCTTCCTCCGTTTCGGGATGGACATGAATCCAAGTTGTCAATAGCACCGAAAGGAACACCGCCAAGAGCCATTGAGCAACAAGAGTTTGTCGTTTACCAGTTCTCATTTTAAGGTGTGTTCTATTAATTCTGTTTTTTGTTATTTCTCATTTCTGGTAGAACTCTATTTGAATAATAACGGCTGCGTCATGACAGAGAAAACAAGCTTTCTCTGTTCATTTAACTTGCACGTCATTTCGGTTGCTTTTTGTTTTCTGTGGCATCTTTTTGTCATCTTTCTCGGTCACATAGCTCGCTATGCTCCCTCAAAAGCTAACAAAAATCTACTCACATAAATTCAAAAATCAATCCGACATAATTAATAGAACCCACCTCAAATGAAAAGGCAACTATTTGTTTTTGTTATTCTTCACTACGTTCATGCCGAAATAGAGGAGGGCAATGAAGAAGAATACTACCATTATGTAGGACATGGAGTCGCGCATAACGGAAGCCATCCAAATGCTACCAACCAAACAAAGGAAGCAGCAGATGGTGGAGATAATCCAAATGATTCTACTGAACTTATTCATGGAAAAAGAGTTTTTTGAGTCAAAAGTAGAAGGTCAAAGGTCGAAGGTCGAGGGTCAAAGGTTGAAGGTCGAGGGTCGAGGGTCAAAGGTTGAAGGTCGAGGGTCGAAGGTTGAAGGTCGAAGGTCAATCCGTCCGGATGGAAAACTTTAGACCTTTGACTTTAGACCTTAGACCTTTGACTTGAAAAGCCAATTCTATACATTTAGTTTCCAGCTGAAACCGTCTTTGGTGTCCTTCACTTCGAAACCGAGAGCTGCAAGACGGTCGCGTATCAAGTCACTGGTTGCCCAGTCCTTGTTGGCTTTTGCTTTCATGCGCTGTTCGAGGAGCATATCAACCACCTTTCCAAAAGCTTCTTCACGAGCTGCGTTGTTGCCATCAGAAGAGGATGAAGACTTGCGCAAACCGAGAATGTCGAAAGCGAAGGTGTCGAAAAGCTCGGTAAGTGCCTTGAGCACATCGGCAGAAATGGTTTCTTTCTTATCAACGATGGAGTTGATGGTCTTGGAAGCATCGAAGAGTGCACTGATGACAGTTGGAGTGGAGAAATCATCGTTCATCGCATCGTAGCACTTATTGCGGAGCTCATCCACAAAAGACATAGGCACATTTCCGTTTGCCTCTGGCTGAATCTTTGCCAAGGCATTGTAGGCATCGAGCAAACGCTCCAATCCCTTTTCAGCAGCCTGCAAGGCTTCGTTACTGAAATCCACCGTGGAACGATAGTGAGCCTGCAAGATGAAGAAACGAATGGTCATTGGCGAATAAGCCTGCGTGAGATTCTTGTTTGTTCCTGCGAAGAACTCAGGGAGCGTGATGAAATTACCCAGACTCTTACCCATCTTCTGACCATTGATGGTAATCATGTTGTTGTGAATCCAGTATTTCACCATTGGTTCACCCTGACTTGCCACCGCCTGCGCAATTTCGCACTCGTGATGAGGAAAGACGAGGTCCATGCCTCCGCCATGAATGTCGAAATGCTCACCAAGATACTTGCGTCCCATTGCCGTACATTCGCAGTGCCAACCAGGGAAACCCATTCCCCACGGACTTGGCCAACGCATGATATGCTCAGGCTGAGCCTTCTTCCAAAGGGCGAAGTCCACCTGATTGCGCTTCTCGTCAGTTCCATCGAGCGTACGGGAGTTGTTGATGACATCATTGAGATTACGTCCCGAAAGGATGCCATAGTGATGGTCCTGATTGTATTTCTCCACATCGAAATACACAGAGCCTTGACTCTCGTATGCATAACCATTCTTGAGTATTTCCTCCACGAGTTGGATTTGTTCGATGATATGACCCGTGGCATGAGGTTCGATGCTTGGTGGAAGGACATTCAGTGCATCCATCGCCTCATGGTAGCGATTCGTGTAGTACTGCGCCACTTCCATCGGTTCGAGCTGTTCGAGACGTGCCTTCTTAGCAATCTTGTCCTCTCCCTCGTCAGCATCGTGCTCCAAGTGACCCACATCGGTGATGTTGCGCACATAGCGTACTTTGTAGCCGAGGTGTTTGAGATAGCGGAAAACGATGTCGAACGTGATGGCAGGACGTGCATGACCAAGGTGCGCATCACCATAAACAGTTGGACCACAAACGTACATGCCTACGAATGGGGCATGAAGAGGTTTGAAGGGTTGCTTGGTTCGAGAGAGGGTATTGTAGATATAAAGTTGATTGTCCATTATTTTGAGTTTTTGAGTTTTTTGAGTTTTTAAGTTTTTAAGTTTTCGCGGAGTGTATCTTCGTTAAACTTTAAACTATTCTAATTCAAGTCTTCTTCGATGAAGGCGAGGAGGCGATCGACGGCTTCTGCCTCAGGGATGTTCTTCTCGATACATTCCTTTTTCTTGTAGAGACTCACTTTGCCTGCAGCAGCACCTACGTAGCCGTAATCAGCATCTGCCATTTCGCCTGGACCATTCACAATGCAACCCATGATTCCAATCTTAAGGGTGCGAAAACGAGGGTTTTCAGCAGCTTTGGCAAGAATGGCAGTTTTGATGCGGGCGATGGTGTCCTCCAAGTTGTAGAGCGTACGACCACAACCTGGGCAAGAGATAAACTCCGTTTTGGTGGTGCGAAGACGAGCTGCCTGAAGAATACCGAATGCGATGGCATCCTTATGGGCGTTGGTGACATAGCCTTCGTTGTAGAGATAGAAACCATCGATGAGTTGGTCGATACAAAGCGCACCCATATCGGCAGCAGCCTGCAACTGGAGTTCCTCCTTGGAATTGGTCTTGTAGCCTTGGAACACGATGACTGGATTTTGCAGATGTTCGGTCCAAAGCTCATGAATCAGCGCACGCAACTCTCCCACTCGATTCTGATGATTGCTCTGCGCAATGACAACTATCTCGGGATGATACTTGAGGCATGCACGCGCTTCGTCGTTGAGTGCGCCATAAGACAGGAAGAAGAACTTGAGTGGTGAACTGCACTGGGAAACGAACATCATGTTCGTGTGGTTGAAAGCAGGATAAGTGCCTTCTTCTCCATTCCAAACGTTGGCATCCACAATGTATGCAGCGGCTTCACGTTCAGCCTTGGCTGGAAGTGACTGACCACAATAGATATAGTCGGGAGTGAGTGAAGAAGGATTTACTTCCTTCGCATTTTCCTTCAAGAAACGGTCGGCAACAATCACGGGTGTGTTCTCTCCACCGATGTTGAGGACGGCTTTCGTTGGACGGCGCTTAGGGCAAAGATAGTCGAATTCATCGGAGGAAATTCCTGGAATAGGCATGTGACCTTCACGACGAATGATATAATCGCGAAGAGCAATAGCTACAGGAATTTCTGCTTCGGGTGCTTCGCTCAAGGAAACGCGAATCGTATCGCCATAGCCATCACTTAGCAAGGCGCCAATGCCTACAGCAGACTTGATGCGTCCGTCCTCCCCTTCGCCAGCCTCAGTGACACCGAGATGAAGCGGGAACTGCATGCTTTCCTCATTCATCTTCTGCACCAAGAGACGAACGGTGCGAACCATGATGACGGTGTTGCTTGCCTTGAT
>Ga0247609_10005429_pt1 | contig 12522 bp, 15 predicted proteins | sample 172DNAGHGlowgp2_FD_193487 | JGI IMG/M metagenome (GOLD analysis project Ga0247609, IMG submission 193487) | Sheep rumen microbial communities from Palmerston North, Manawatu-Wanganui, New Zealand - 1728 DNA GHGlow gp2 | ecosystem: Host-associated > Mammals > Digestive system > Stomach > Rumen ... | reverse complement strand
TATATGGAATATTTACTGCATTCTTACCATAGAAACTTGGTAAGTTTATCATTTTATTTTGTTCATTTACATATAAATTACTATTATAACCACTTTTATATAATTCTATGAACTTATTATATACTTCCTTACCACTAAAAGCAACTTTTAATTTCTTTGCTTTAGCTTCTTCTAACATAAAACCATTATCTTGTTTTGTTGTATTTCTTAATATATCAAAGAAATATGAAATAAAATCATTATCAATATAAGTATAATAGATATTATTTTTAAACTTAGATTTTTTCAATATACTATTATAAGTAGTATTATTAGATAATAACTTACCTTTTTTAATATCTTTTTCACTTGGTGTATCTAAAACTAAAATTAATCTTGTATCTTTAGTTGTAATATCTGGTAACACTCTAGTCATTTACGTTTCTCCGTCTCATAGATGTTATTAATATTATTGTAATCTATACCATGGACTTCCCATAGTAATAATATCTGAAGCTAAACTTCTTTTATTATCTTCACCTTTTGGATTCATATTAAAGTTTAATTCTTTTAACAACATTGAACTTTCAGCAAAGTCTAACTTAATCGGTTTAGCACTTTCAGTCAATATATCAGAACTAATAGTTGACTTATGTGGACATTGTCTAAAATCAACTAATTTCAAATTTAATTCTAATCTTTTCTTACATTCATCAGCAGTTAAACCTTTAAGCTTCTTATATCTTCCCATACTGTTTTCATCTAATGAATCTACAAGCTGGTAAAGATCTTCCTTAAAGGTTACTGAATCAGGATGTAATCCCTTTTCTGTGGCCAACTCAATTAAATATTGAATAGCTTTAGTACCACATCCATCAACTACACCTGGAATATCATCAGAACCATCACCTTCCATAGCTTTATGAAATATAAACCATTCTGGATCTATTTCATATTTTTCTTTAAAATTATCTTTGGTGATTAATTCTCTTTTCATTCCGTCCCAAATATCAACATCATAATCTTTAAAGATCCAGATTAATTGACTCCAGTCTTTATCTGAAGTCATAAATGTAATTTTATCACCTTTTTGTAATAATTCTTTACCAACTAAATAAGCTAAATCATCAGCTTCAGAAGTTTCATCATAAAAATTTCTTAAACCTAAACAATTAGCTATTTCAGTTAATTTCTTTCTTGTCCAAGTAATTGTATCTTTTGGAGACCAACCAGTTATATCATCTGGTGTTATATAAGATTTATATTTAGGGCTATCTGGATTATTTCCTCTTGAAGCTTTATATTGTGGAAATAAATCTTTTCTCCATTTAGCATAACCATCTTTTAATAAGTATACTTTATTAATAGTTGGATCTTGTTTTAAACAAAAATTAATTGAAGATAATGTTCCATATAATCCACCAACTGGATGTCCTTGATTATCCTTCAAATATTTCAAATTTCTTACATTCAAATTTCTCATTAACAAATGAGATTCATCTACTAATAAAGTATGACTCATATTTAACTCCTTATTTATCTATTATATTATTTTCTGGAGTCATAAGTAATTTACATAATGCAAAATATTCTTTTGTAGGAATATCCTGCATTATGGTCATTACTTTATAAGTTTGAAAATCTATTACAAATTCATTACCAATAATATCTGGATAATCAATATCAGTTGTATATAACTTTATCATAAATAATCCATCAATAGGTGTTGGATAAATATCCTGCTTTACAAATGCATAACTCATAATAGATTCTCCTTTGTTTTCTAATAATTACATACCCAAAGCATTCTTATAGTTTTCAACTATTGCTTCTTCCTGTTCCAATTTATCTGGATCTGCTTTACGAATCTTAATAATTTGTCTCAAAGCTTTTACATCATATCCTGCTGATTTAGCTTCTGAATAAATTTCTTTTTCATCTTCTTTTAAAGATGTAATATCATTTTCAATTCTTTCAATTCTTTCTACAAATTGTAACAATTGTTCATTATTGACTTCGGCCATTGTAAATCTCCTTGTTAATGTTAAATAACCTGGTATATAGAACATACCAGGTTAAACTAATAATATTTATTATTTCAAAATATTATTTTTTCTTTTTAGTAGTTTTCTTTTTTGTTGTTGTTTTTGCTATTTTATCTTGTACAACATTAATAGTAACCTGTGGTTCAACCCTATTAATCAAAGACAAAATTAAAGCAACTACCCAACCAATAAATGTCCAACCAAATAAAATATTGATAAGAATAGTAGCTGTCATATAATGTGCTTTACGACACAATGCTATAATAGTTGGTAAGAAATAAACACCTAACAACAATAAACCAGTAATAAAACCTGCAAATACCATATTAATTCTCCTTATTCTTCAAAAATTAAATTTGATTTTTTAAAGTTGCAAGGATTACCATCTTTAAACCCAGAAGCACCCAAACAATCTTTCAAAGTACCAATATATACACATTTAGCTTTTTTAAGTTTTGGGTCATATTTTTGACTTGTAACTTGTACTGTAGCTGGTCGATTATTTCTTTTAACCAAACTAATGAAAAAGTTATTTTCTTTACATTCCTTAATTAAGGATTTTGGTACTGTGATTTCATAACCACGACGTACAATTTTAGTATAATTGGACCAAAACATCTTATTCTCCTTTAGTTATAATCCAAGTTAATTATTACATATGTATATACATAAGTAAAATTCTATTCTTCAAATTCTTCATCTTCACCAGAATCTCCTAATTCACCAAAGTTTTCTGGTAATTTAAGATCTTCTAATCCAGACATATCAACTTTAACTGAATTCTTATCTTTTAATAAAGAATCCAATTCACCTGATAATTTTTCTAAGATATCTTTATACTTAGCAGCATATAATGGATCTTGATCTGCATAGAATTTATATCCTGCATATTCAATTAACTTCATTAAGTAAGGATCATTTTTAATTTCTTCACCTAATTTAGCTTTTCCATTGATCTTTTTATATTCATTTCCATTATGGTCATAAATTTGAATCCAAGCACCTGCTCCAGAGAAATATTTCTTACATGTACCAGAATCTGTAGCATACAATACTAATGAATCCAATTTAGACATACCAGAAGTCATATACATAACTAATGATACTGAACGATTATCCAAACCTGTTAATTTATTTTTTCTTAATTTAATATCTACTTCAGATCCAATAATTTCAGGATTTTTAGGATCTGCTGGATTTGGATTATAAATTTGTCTATCTTTAGAAGTTGAACGAGATACTTCAATAATCATACTTGGAATATGTTGCATTGCTTCACCACCACCTACAGCATATTGCATTTGTCCAGTAATTCTATTTTTACCTGCTTGCATAACTTGGTTTAAGATAATTGCTGAATGTTTATAAGAAGCACATCTAGCATTTAATTCTTTCATACCTTGTTTAATAATACGAGCATCAGCCATCATACCAGAAGCCCATTTATCACCTTCAACTTCTGATCTACTACTTGCCATTGAAATAGTATCCCAAACAATCAATACTGGAACTTTATCTCCATATTTACCATAAATTAAGTCTTGGAATGCTTTAATTTGGTCAAAGCAATCTTCCAACACTAAAGCTTTATCATTTGCTAAACAACGAACTCTATCAATATCAACACCAATTCTTGATAAACGTTCTGGATCCATACATCTTTCTGATTCTACTCTATAAATTAAAGCATATGGACTTGATTTTGTCCAAGCTGCACAAATAGAATCTGTAAGTGTAGATTTACCTGCTGAACGTGGACCATAAACTGAAATAATAGTTCCTCTTGAAATACCACCACCTGCTACAATATCAAATGGTAATAAACCAGTTGGAATAATTTCATCTCTATTTTTAGAAGCAGTAACTGCTGAAACAGCTTCTAACTTCTTATCTGTTTTTAATAAAGCTTCTAATTCTGTAACAAAATCGGACATAATAATTCCTTTATTTTAAAATTGTCTATATAAGAGAACTAATTTTATTTAATTATTCTTACTATATATTTTCATTAATCACTCCAAACTTGAGCCATAAACATGCCATGATTATGCATTAAACCAACTACAACACCGTGGTCATCAAAACCCATACTAAATTCATATCCTTGATTTTCTAATTCAATTATAGTGGATAATTTATATTCAGCAGTAGTTCCTGGATAGTCATGTGGTTTACAAAATACTTTCTTTTTAATATTAGGTAATAAACTATCAATTAATTTTTCTACTTTTTCCTGACCCATTGCCCAACGACCAGTAATAAATACTATAGTAAAGTCTTTACCTAATGTATTTAATACAGAAATCATTTTTTCATTAGGTTCACCAAAACGATCATAATCAGGAACAGCAAATTTATGTGTAGTTACACCATCAATATCACAAAAAATAGCAGGTATCTTTTCCATTATCTACTACCTTTACCTTCTTTATTTTCGGAGATATATTCATTTTCTAATTTATGAAAAATTTCTAAATAAAAAGAATAAGCTATTTCTGGATCTTGAAATTTCTTATCAACCCATTTTTCATTTTCCATATAAGTTACATGCCATCTTCTATCTTCATGTTTAAAGATTGGCACCATACAATGAGTTGCTGCATACATATTTGCTGGTGTAGCCATTATTTAATCCCAAATAATCTTTTCCAAAAACTTCTTTTAATTGGTTTAATATTTTCTATATTTATAACTTCACTTTCTGTTAAAGCTTTAAGTTGTTGTTTAGTAATATTCCAACCCCAACCCTCTGGACCAACTAATTTATAATTTATATTAGTTTTACCATCATCTTCATTAATACAAGCTTTAACTATTAATGATTGTTTACCTTCACCTAATTTAGTCTTTTTATCAATTCTAACTTTAAATGTAAAATCATTATAAACAGTGAAATTTACTTTATATTCATCTAATAAATCACCTAAATCATTTTCAATTAAAGGTGTGTATTTACTTTGAATATTCCAATTTTCATAATACCAAGCTAAACCAAATGGAGTTTGGACTTTGTCTACATATTCATCTAATAAATAAAGTCCATCTTCTTTTAATAATTCTTTAACAACATCAATGTCAATAATATCATATTCATCTAATTTATTAACATTAAGTTTTTTCTTTAATTCTTTAATTACAATATCTACTGTAGTCATAACTACCTCTTTTAAAATAGAACAGAATAGTCTTCATATTTCAGAAGACTATTCTTTGTAAGTTTTAATTAGAAAGGCATTGTTACTTTTGCAGTTACATCTTCAACTGTTTTAGTTTGCATTTCTTTTGTATTAACTAAAGCTGTTCTTGTATCATCACATACTTGTTTAATTTTCAAGAATTGATCATCTGTTGGGAATTTCCACAAGTCTGATAATGTAAATTCTTCATTTTCAACTTTAATTTTTTCTTTAACTTCATTGGATGGATTCCATCTGTTAAATTCAACTGAAGTTGGTAAGATTACTCTATTCCATTTAGATTTTTCATTTTCACGACTAAACTTAATAGTAGCACCTAAATTCCAATCCAAGAAATCTTCTGTTTCAGGTGACATATATTGTTGAACAATCCATTTAATCAAATAATCACCTTTCATTTGTAATACTGAAATATGAGATTGATCCCAATCATGTTTCAAATCTGTATCAATTACAACTACTTTAACACTTGAGGTAACTGTTGCATCAAATAATGGCATTGGTCCAAATTTGCCAGGTCTTGTTAATTCTTCTTCTGTAAAACCCTGATGCAATAAATCTCTTTTCAATTGACATACTGGACAAATTGCACCTTTTTCTGGAAATGTATGTTCAGGACATAAAAATCTTTGATCTTGTTGTGGACCTAAATTCCAGTGAGTACCTGTAATAACTGCACCACCTGGTTTACGATTTTCTTTTGAATTTGCTGGTAACAATTTAAACTTAATCATAGTTTTGAAATCTTTGCTACCAATCCATTCTACATTTTGAGTTTGATTTTGATTTGTTGATTCTTTATTTTGAGTTTGAAATTGGGAAGCCCATTCTAAATTAATACTTTCTTTCATCTTATTTTCCTTATAGTTATAGTTAAGCCAGTTTATTCAGTTTTCTGCATCTGATTCAAGATTAGTTTAACTTATTTAATAGAACTTATATATTCAACCAAAATCTAGATAATTTTTCATTAATTATCACTGGAGAATTGCTCCATAACTAATTGACTTCTTATTTCATCTCTATATTCTGGTTTTACTAAATAGTATACGTATGAGTCTATAACATTCATAGGATGTAAATTTCTTCCTTCTAATTTGAAATGTCTAAATCCCATATCTACATATTTAGTATATAAATCTTCTACTTTAATTACATGTCCAGCTTTAAGAACCTTATTCCAAGATGCACTTTCCCATTCACATTTTGGATATTCATCTTGTGGAATATCTAATTGGACTTGGTTTAAAACTTTATAATGATATTCTCTTATCTTACAATTTGGATCACACCAAGGGTCTATTAATATTTCTAATTTATCTTTCTTTTCAATCTTATTTAAAAAATCAAAATCAAAATTATCTCTATAATCACCTAATACTAAATAATATTTATTACTATCAATTAATTCATTTATTTTATCTATATCTCTTAAACATCTAGTAGCAGAAGAAATATATTTAAAGTTAGGAAAGTTTTCTCTTAAATATTTTTCCAATATAGGAGAATTAACTAATATTTCATTCATTCCATTATTAGCACATTCTGTAATAAAATTACAATGTTTATCACTTAAATGTTCTTCAGTTAATAAACTATTTGTATATGTAAATCTAACAGGAATTTCAAAATCATTAATTAACTTTATAGTGTTAATAATATTATTAACATCAGCTGCTGTACCAGTTACTGCTCTTCCACCATTCCAAATTTGACTAGGAAAACAACCATAAATAGCTCCAATTTTTATATTTGGATAAAATTTTTCTGGTTCATTAAGTAAACGATTTAATATTCCTATATTAGTTGGAAATAAGTAATAAAAATCTGGAAGATAAAAGTTAATCATAGAATAGTCTCCTTTAAAGAGAATAGAGATAAACTCTATTCTCCCAATTCTTCTTTAAATTGTTCAGCTGAAATAAACTTACGATTTGGAAAATCATATTCTCTTCTTGTTTTATTCCAAGCTGATACTCTACTAAAGTAACCAATTACACGGCTAAACCAATCAATTTTCTTACTTTGACAGTTTGGACATGTATCTAATTTACCTTTATAAGTAGAATTACATTCATTACAATGAGAATAACAACAATTTAAAGCAAAGTGTTCAGCACCTGCAGCTATTGCTTTCATAATCATTGTTTTGGCTTGAGTTGATGTTAATTTAGAATCAACTGAATAGTGAACAATTGAACCACCAGTCATCAATGCATTAATTTCACCATCTCTTGCCATTTTTTCAGCAATTGTATAGTCTTTCCATAAAGAACACCATTGATTTGCTAATAATTCAGGCATTTCAAATCCTTGATAGTATGCTTTACCATTTTTATATTCATCAGCAAATAATAATTTATTCATTTTTGCTAATTTTGGAGCCATACCTTCAGCTGGAATTGCTTCAATATTAAAGATAATACCTTCTTGATCTGCAACTCTTTTACATTCATCATTGAAATATACTAAGAAGTCTTTCATATAATCAAAATCTTTATGATTAAATTTATGTTTTAATAATTCATCTGCTTCTACATAACCAACACAACCAAATGTACTAAACATATGACTCATATCAATCCAACCATTTGTAATCCAAGGTTGTTTACCAGCTTCTTCAAGTTTTAAGATCAAAACTTTATGAGCTTTTAAGATTTTACCAGACATTTCAACTCTTTCTGATACAATTCTCTTAAAATCATCATATGAATTAGCTTCTAATGCACACCTAAAGAAGTCTGTTGTAATAACTCTATGAGATCCTAAAGATACTTGAGATCCACCAAATGAATTAACACCACCAGCATAAGCCATAAAGTCTGTATCACTTAATAATCTACAACAAGAAGCAACTTTAGTACCTTCTGAAGCATAAATATTATATCTAGAAATATCTGCTTTCTTTGTCAAATAATCTAATAATTTATTATCTGGTTCCATTAATACATTATTACCATTTTCATCTTTCATAGTACCTAAATTAACTGTGGTAACAGGGAATGGAAATTGTAAACCACCCTTTAATGGATCACCTTTATCAAATATATCAATATAAATTTCTTGTAATTCTTCAATATAATCTAAAATAAAGTCTTTCCAAGCTTCTTTTGTATCTTCTAAATTATTATCTTCAATTGCTGCAGCTTTCTTTGGGAAATACCATTCATAGTTATCTTCATCAATTAAAGATTTTAATTTTGCTCTATCAAATAAAGATACATTAGTAAATGGAGATTCTACTGCATTACGTGAATAATGATTTACCGTATAGATAAATTGTTGGAAATGATTACCCATAGCTTTTCTAACTTTTTTATCATTTCTCAAATCATCTAATGTAATACGTTCACGATAGATAGCTAAATTAGCAACATCTAAGAAAAATGTACCAATAGCAATAGCACCCGCTAAGTTAAAGGATATTTCTCTAATTGTATCACCTAAAACTGAAATATATGTTGAAATACGATGTGCTGGAGCTGAATGAACTTGACCATAATTTCTACCTTCAATAACTAATTTGGAAGCATCAACACAGTAACAATAAGGAAGTAAAATCTTTGTAGAATCATTTAATGCTAAAGAAAAGTCATACATATTTGCTGAACATTTTTTAGCTTCTTCTTTTCCATAAAGGTCTTTCATGACTTGATATAAATAATCATATCCAGCTAATTTTTGGTAACCAAGAAAAGCTTCTCCACAAACACCAGTCATATTATTATCTGTTTTATTAGCATTATCATCAACTGAAACATCATTTACTGTTGAAAGATTACCGAAACTCATTTGACTTATCATAGCAATTGGATCTAAATGTTCTGCATCTAATCCATGAATTTTAAGAGTTTCTTCAACTTTATGTTTTAAGTCTTCTTTATCTTTAATACCATATTTAGATCGTAGACCTTTGGTTAAAGTTTCAGTAATATTTTTTAAAGTACGAGTAGTAGTTGCACTAGCCAAATTTGTATCAATAACTTTATCCATTTCTTCTTGATAAGGATTTTCAACATTCATGTCAAATTTTGGATATGTAACTTTAATTGGTTTAATTTCAGTCATGATTTATTCCTTATTAAATTTATATATTCCATTAGTTGTAAGTAAGTTAAAATTAGAGTCATATAATTCTTGATTTGTACTGGCAAATTTCATATATTCATCAGTTTTTTCAGAATCCTGATATAAATCTTTCATAAATCTACCGCATTTTACAAACTTGAATGTATTAGGTCTTAATACTGTCTTGACATAATCTATATCATACCCAGTATATAAACAAACCTCATAATCTTTTAAATTATCCAATAAAAAATTAGTTAATTCAAGATTTTGAGGAAATAAACTATCACCACCAGATAAACATACTTTATTAGTATCATTTCTCTTACAAAATAATTTAATATTTTCTAAGATTTCTTCATTAGTTTCTGTATTTTTAGTGTATTTTTGAAGATCTGGATTTTGACATTCAGGACAATTATGAACACATCCAGTCATAAAAACAGAAACAGCACCATTATCTGGTGATGGAAAATCTAAAAAGTTGAAGTCATATACTATCATTATATTATTGTAGAACAGTGTTTAATTCTTCTTTTAAATCTTCAAAATGAACAACTTTTCCTTCTTGTCCATTAATTTCTACTACAAATGAAGGAGCAGCTCTTAAACTATATTTTGTCATATAAGTTTTTGCTTCATCGTCTACATTTAATACATATTCTTTAAATTCAACTTTTTCAGGAAATTTAGAAGTAAATTCTTCCTTTAAGATATTATAACTTGGTTCTAATGATTTACATCTCATACAATTTGGTGTCTTAATTTCGCTTATAGTTATCATACATAACTCCTTCTTTTAAGATAAATTTGTTGATTAGAACTGACTTTGAAGTCAATTTCTATTATAAAATATTAAGCATTTCAAAAATTACTAGACTCTTTGAAGAAGTTCTTGACCTTTATCAATTAATTTCTTCTTTTTATCTTCATCTATAGTCTGCTGATTTATGAAATTACTTAAAATTTCTTGAGGACTTTCTAATTCAATGTCATCTTGAGATCTTTTAAGGTTTTTACTAGAAATTCTTTGCACATCAATTTCTACTTCTAAACCTTTAAATCTATCTAATTCTTCTCTTTTAATTCCATTAATATCTAACATATTATCACAAGATAAACATAATTTTACATAGTTATTGTCTGATATATTCTTAATTTCATCTAAATCATCATCATATAAAGTATACCATTTAGGACCAGTATATTCTTGTTTAATTACTTTAGTACCATCATATATCCCTAAATAACCACCACCTGGATCTTTAAATGAAGTTTTTTGAGTAGACCCCGGTAACCATATATTTGAACCATATTTTCCTGGAGTATGATAATGACCCTGTAATGTATCTTTAAATTCTTTTAAAGTATTAAGAGAAATACCCTTAGTTGTAAAGATACCATTACCTAGATTAATATCTTTTAATTCCATATGAGAAAATATAATCTTATCTTTTTTATTATTCTGTGCTTGGAGAAATGATTCTGCATATTCTACATCAATACTATGTGGTAAAAATATCATATTATGGTCTTCTTCAAAAGAATCCATAATTTTTATATTTTGATATGGTTTAAATGGTATTAACTTATGAGAATATCCATTAGCACTATTACAATCATGATTTCCCATAAGAATATAAAAAGTAATGTTTTGTTTGACACATTCTTCTTGAATAATAGAAATCCAATCAGTAACTGTTCTCATATTATCAATAGAAATCTTATCACCTACTTTATCAAAAACATCTCCAAGACAAACTACATAATCAAATTTATATTGTTGCATTGTATTAACAATATCTTTGGCTACTTGTAAATGTTCCAATTCTCTAATAGTATAACCTGATTCCACTACTTGTGAAAACTTATGATAAGATGCTATATGAGGATCACCAATTACTAATATCATTACTTATACTCTATTGTTGTAAAGCCCATAGCTTTTTTACATAATACTTTATCTTCTACTGATTCTTTAACCATTGGATTATTAGTTATCCATAAGATAGTAGAAATATAGTCTCTTCTTTCATCTATAATATCAATTAAAGATCTAATACCTTGTTCATCCATTTGACTTTCAATTTCATCAAATACTACAAAATTAAAGTCAACTAAACAAGTAGATTTAATTAAATCATAAATTCCTAATTGAATACATAAATTAAGACGTTTAGTTTCACCACCTGATAAGCTTGATACTGGTTTTATAAGCTTTCCCTGCTTAATTATAATATCAATCTTATTATTTTCCATATCTGGAGTACTTAAACTAATTTCTGTATTATCAAAGAATCTTTTTGTATATCTTGCAATACATTGATTAAGATAATTTATATCTTTTCTCAATAAACTTGGTCTAAATGAACCTTTTGGACCTAAAACATCATAGAAAAACTTAGAAATTTCTTTTTCATCTTCTAATTCTTTATTTTTATCTTCTAAAACTTGTTTTTCTTGAGTTTTCTTATTAATTTCAGCTTTATGTGAATTTATTCCATCTTCAAGATTCTTAACCTTATAATCTTGATCTTTTAATTTATTTTCAAGGTTATTTTTAGACAATTTTAATGAATTTATATCATTATTTAATTTTAAAACCTTATCAGATCTTTCTTTATACTTCTGATTAATTTCAGAAATCTGTTTTTGTTCTTCTTGGATCTGTATTTCATAATTTGCATAATTTTGTCTTTCAATTTTAAGCTGTTCATTCAAATCTTCTTGATTTTTCCTTAAACTACTTAATTTTACTTGCAAATTAATTTGAGTAGTGGTTTTTTCATTAATTTCTACATCTGTTCTATCTAATTTTCTACCACAGGTTGGACATGTATCATTTGTAAACCATTTTTTAATAGTTTCCATATCAAAAGTAACTTGTTTTATCTCAAATTCCAAATCTTGAATCTTTTTATTTAATTCATTACCTCTATTGGTAACTTCTTGTTGATCAATTTTTAATTTTGATATTTTATTACTTATTTCAATGGTTTCATTACTAGAATCTAATGGAATAGTATCTATTTCATCTTGTTTTTGTTTAATTTGGTTATCTAAATCAATAATATCATTCTTAATTTGGCTTTCATTAAAATTATTTTTAAGATTTTCTAAAGAATATTCATTATCTCTTATTAATTTAGTATAAGTATCAATATTTCCTTGTAAAATATTGATTTCTGATGTATTTTGTTTAATCTGACTATCAAATTCTTTAATATCTATTA
>Ga0247609_10005427_pt1 | contig 12525 bp, 10 predicted proteins | sample 172DNAGHGlowgp2_FD_193487 | JGI IMG/M metagenome (GOLD analysis project Ga0247609, IMG submission 193487) | Sheep rumen microbial communities from Palmerston North, Manawatu-Wanganui, New Zealand - 1728 DNA GHGlow gp2 | ecosystem: Host-associated > Mammals > Digestive system > Stomach > Rumen ... | reverse complement strand
CAGCATAAACGGGGTCTAATGCGTGCTCTGCATCGATGAAAGCGCATGTGCCGCCCATCTTCTGTGCTTCTGCTACACAGTGGAGAGCTACTGTCGTCTTACCTGAAGATTCAGGTCCATAGATCTCAATGATTCTTCCTCTGGGAAGTCCGCCGATACCTAGTGCGATATCAAGTGTCAGAGCACCTGTAGGAATGGTATCGATCTCGACCTGGGACTTATCGCCCAAACGCATAACAGCACCCTGGCCGAACTGCTTCTCTATCTGTGCCATAGCGGCATCAAGGGCTTTCCTTCTCTCATCCTTATCCTGAACCTGAGCGACTGAACCCTTGCCTGCATTCTTACTCTTAGCCATATTATTCCTCCTGAAAGAATTGAACATTTGTTCTCATTTATGAGTTAATTCTATTGTTATGATACACTTTTGTCAACAAAAATAACCTTACAAATTCGAACAAAACCAAACAAGTCCCGTTAATCGGACACCAGATTTCGGAAAGCCTTATAAACAGGGCTTTTGGGCATTTCAAAAAGCCCGATTTAAACCCTGAAAAATACCAAAACCGACAAAACCCTGCAAAAGCCTGCAAAATTCGTCTTGAAACCGACACAATTGCCGACAAATTGTTACGCTGAAAGAAAGCTTTTTCGGATCAGTATCCCTTATTTCTGTCGATCAGGTTATTAAGAGGCAATCCTTTGCCATATCTTTCGAGATTTACGCAGAACATATCAACATTAGTGTTGAGCGTGTGTTCGAGAGTAAGGTTGCCTGCCACATGAGGTGTTATGAGAAGATTCTTTGTATTCCATATCCTGCTGTCAGAAGGAAGCGGTTCAGTCTTGAACACATCGAGAGCAGCGCCTCCCAATCTGCCGCTGTTAAGGCTCTCACAGAGCGCGTCCTCATCTATCGCAGATCCCCTGCCGACATTAACCACATAAGCGCCCTCAGGAAGAAATGCTATCCTTTCGCGGTTTAATATATCTCTCGTCTCCGGAGTATCAGGAAGGCTCATTACGAGAAGATCGGCATCAGGAAGCAGTGAGTCAATTTCATCAGTTTTCTTAACAGCATCAAAGCAGGGATCAGTGCTTTTGCCGCTCCTGGAGACTCCGGTTATGGAAAGCGGCTCAAACGCCCTGGCTCTTCTTGCAAAGCAGCTGCCGATATCACCTGTGCCAAGGACTAATATCCTGCAGTCTTTAAGAGACTTCTGAGGCTGTGGACTGCTCCATCTGCCCTCAAGAGATTCACGGTAGGAATAATCTAGTTTACGCATCATAATCAAAGATACGGCAATGATATGCTCAGCTATGGTTACTCCGTAAGAACCTGAAGAATTAGTGACCAGGCAGTCTTCATTGGCTAAGACACCGGGCTTCATAAGATAATCAACACCGGCTGAAGGAACGGAAAGCCACTTAAGGTTTTTATTCTTTTTCGCAATGTTCATACCAAAGCCATAGATGATATCACAGTCTTCCCACTCTTCAGGCATCTCATCTTCAGACTCTGCAAAAAGAAGATCGCCGCTGACTTCTTCTGCAGCTTTCCTGATCTTCTCTTTATGTGTTTCTTTCAAAAAACTGTTAATTACTACTATCTTCATACAGTCTTTACAGTCGTGCCTTTCGGGATATTGTCGTAGATCCACTTGGCAACATCTTTCCGAAGTCTTATGCAGCCTGCGGAGACATGCTGTCCAAGACGGCCGTCCTGAACTGTGCCGTTATAGTTATAAGTTACGCTGTGAAAATAATAGGGGCCGTTCCACTGGGTCGCATGATAGCAAAGAGACCCGTGCGAATAGAAATAAGACAACTTCTTTGTAACCTTATAAGTGCCTCTTGGTGTGCTGTGACCCTTCTTGCCACAGGACATAGGATATATCTTATACAAAGACCATTTGCCGACGCTGCCCTTAAAGATCTCGATGTAGCAGTTGTCTATATCGGCAATGATGTAATACTTGGTCTTGCTCCTGAAGAGTTGTTCATTGATGCAGCGGACGTGCTTGGCGGCATTCTTATAGCACCTGCCGAGATTGCCCTTCTTATCAAGGTCGTAGTAGTCGTCGCCAATGCAGGTCATGCCGTCAAGGTGATCGATATAATTCTCTATAAGGATCTTTTTTACTCTTATGTTATAGGCGTAGCAGAGCTTAACGAACTCATTGGAAGAGATAAATTCTTTGAATACCAGATATCTGCTGTAGCCTTTTTCGAGCTTTGCAACATATTTAGCTTTGCCCTTATCGTCAGCATATCTGCCGTAACAGCCGGTATAAAGGTCTTCCACGAACTGTTCATCCGAATGGCCGAGTGCTCTGTACTCAGGCGAAAAGTAAAAGTGGAACAGGACATTATAAGCTTCCGTAATGCCGCCCTTAAGCTTTCCTGCAAGCTTTTCCTTCTCTTCTTTGTCACAGGTGTCCTGTCTTAAGATTATGGAATAAAGTCTTCCGACAAACCGGTAATGCATAGGATCTGTTTCCACTTCCAGCGTTTCAATATCATTTACCGTATCTGCAACTACAGGCGTGGAAGTAAAGCCGTCGAAAAGACAGAATACCGAAGCAAAGGCTGCAACGAGGCACAATATTCTTATGAGGCGTATCTTAAACATCTATGTCTCACATTCAAAGGAAATATAAGACATAATATCACTTATTTTTGCCAATTCCGCAAGTGTGTCAGACGAGGCTTCGTAAAATGCAAAATAAGGGGATCAGGCACCGAGATTTGATTTGAGATCAATTATTACCACGCAGTCAGGATCGACGCGCTTCATTATCTTGATCATGGTATCTTTAGAAACTGCAACACAGCCTGCGGTGTACTTGTTATTGCCCATGCAGTGAAGGAAAATGGCAGAGCCTCTTCCGGGTGTGCACTCCTCGTTAAAGCTTATGTTAAGGCAGTACTGATATGCCTTTGTGTAATCGATCAGATGCTCGCTGTTCTTTATGTCGAGCTCAGGCACATCATTGATGCTTACCATCTCGTTATAGCACATGCCGTCACGCATATCGCCAGACCAGTAGAGGTCTTTTGTAACCTTGATATAGGGGATCGAACAGCCGGGATCATCTGCGATTCCAAACGCCTTATTGAAATAATAGACACCGATAGGAGTCTTTCCGCAGCCTTCCTTGCGTTCTGAATCCAATACCATTCCCTTCTTGCCTACATATCCGTCCACGGAAAAGATCTGAATCCAGTTGCCTTCTCCGTCACGCTCATGCATGGAGACCTTACATGTAGTCTTATCCATTCCGGATGCGGCAACTATCAGCATCTGGTTGGTTCCGAGATCCTGTGCCTGAGAAAGCGCTCTTACCCATTCAGGAGACAGATCTTTTATGACCTTCTCGGTGGCAGCAGTTGTTTCTTCAGTTGTTGTAGTGGTTGTTTCTTCCTTAGTCTCAACCGAAGTTGAAGCAGCTGTTGTAGCAACTGTTATAGGCGCGAGTTCAGTCGTAGTCCCAGGCGGGACAGTCTCAGGCTCTGTCTGGGATTCTGTGATCTCAGAACTGCTTACATCAGTATTGATATCGGTTTGTACAGTGGAATTAACGTGGCAAGAGGCTACACCAAACAAAACGCTTGTGACTGCTATAACAGTGATAAGCTTTAATGTAAGCCTTTTTCTTTTCATGTCTTTTTCGCTGCGGTCTTCTTAAACACCTTTGATTTAAATTTGTTGATCCACTCAGTGGCTTCCTGCATTTTGAGGAGCACCGCCATACCGAAGTAAATGATGACTGCAACGGCTCCCTTTATAGAGATTATAATAAGCTGCGTAAGTTTTCCACCCATTGCAGGAACAAATCTGTCAAGAATAAAAATTCCGAGTCCCATTACCGCAACACAGACAGATGCTTTAACAAGGAATCTGACGATGCCTCCGGGCGCTAATTCTTTGCGTCTGCAGTACATGATCGAGAGCATTATCATCTGGCAGATATTGGTAAAAGAATATGCAAGAGAAAGCGAGAGCGGGCCTACACCTAATGAGATCATAAAATGACAGGCAACAGGATTTACGACAAGTCCGATAACACCTGCAAGAAGCGGCAGTTTGGTCTGGCCGATAGCATAGAATGCCTGGTTAAACACATGGACTACAGTTGCCGTTATTATCGAACTGCAGAAGCCCAAAAGGAATGTGGCCGCTACTGCCGCATGGTTGTCTGTATAGTTTGAATGCCACTGGTATACAGCCTTTACAACATCAACATTAAGAACAGCAATGAATACCGCTGAAGGGATAGTCATGAATAAAGCGCTTCTCAATGAATGGGAAACGAGATTCGATGCCTTAACATATTTCATTGCCTTGAAATCACCTGAAAGCTCAGGAGTCATTACCGTGGTAATAGCAACAACGAATACCGAATAAGGTATCTGCCATATGGAAGATGCATTTCTGAAAGCGAAAACGCTTCCCTCATCAAACTGCAACGCAAAACTGTTAAGAACGATGTTATTGATCTGAACAACAGATGCGGAGATAAGGATCGGTATAGCGCGGAGCGTAAGCTTCATCAGTTCCCTGTCAGCCAGATGGAAATCGAATCTGAACTGCTTCATCTGCTTAAAGCCCAGCGTATACTGGAAAAGGAAATAGAATACTGACGCCATAAGGATTCCGAACGTAGTAAACATCAATCTGTTAAGTGAATTTCCTCCGCAGAAAAAGATAGCAGCGATAACGAGGATGTTATAGAAGACCGGCGCAAAGGATGTGATCGTAAATTTCCTGTATGAGATCAGGATGCCGTTGCAGAGAGCTGCAAGCATAATGAAGAATATCTGCGGGAACAGGAACTTTGAAGCCTGTGCCGCCAAAGGAATTATCTCAGGATTCTTTACCTCGTGGAAAAGGCTGTAGATAACATAAAGAGGCTCTGAGAAAACTGTTCCTATCGTGCAGAAGAACAACATGATGAGACAGACTGCGGTGATGAACTTGCTTACGACCTTTACGCCTTCCTTTTCCTTGCCTACAGCAAGCTGAGCGCTGAGATACGGAGCAACTGTTGAATAGATCGCACCGCCGACAAGAAGGTTATAAAATAGATCCGGAATATTGAATGCAAGAGTGTATGCATCGCGGAAAACGCCGTCGCTGAATCTCAATGAAACGATTACGTCACGGATAAGACCTGAACCCTTGGTAATGATAAGGCCGATGCCAACGATTATTGCCGATAAAGCAAAACTCATCCCCTTCTTCTTTGCCGGGGACGTATTTACCTGATTCTCAACTTCTGTATTCTCAGCCACTTAATCCTTACCATCCTTAATAAGCGCAACCGCCTGGCTCAGTGCCGCTAAAACCGTACAGGTGCGTATAGTATCCCTATCTCCTTCAAAGTTCAACCTCAAAGTGCCCGAAATGTTGCCTTTAACGCAACAATACCCCATATAGACAGTTCCTATGGGCTTACCCGGGAGTTCTCCCGTCGGGCCTGCTATTCCGGTAACAGATACCGCAATATCAACACCCAGAACATTCAAAGCGCCCTCTGCCATTGCTCTGGCGCACTCTTCAGAGACTTCGGTATAGGTATCGATCAGTTCCTTGGAAACACCAAGGACATTTTCCTTTATCTCGTTCGTATAAGATACGACAGATCCTTTAAACGACGCGGATGCGCCGGGAATACTAACGACAGATGCAGAGATAAGGCCGCCTGTAAGGCTCTCGGCAAACCCGAAAGTCAGACCTTCCAGGCGGGACACTGCGACCAGTTCGCCGGCCTTGGCATATATTGCTTCAGCTGAATTATTCATTATTCTTTCTCGCCTGCATCTCGAGCCATTCGGTCTCGGTGATCAATATCTTTCTGGGCTTGCTGCCTTCAAAAGGTCCGATGACCTTTCTCTTCTCGAGTTCATCAACAAGTCTTGCAGCTCTCGGATAACCGATGCCGAGTCTTCTCTGAAGTACGGAAACACTTGCGCTGCCGTTCTCGATTACAGTCTGTACAGCCTGATTGAAAAGGTCATCAGCACCATCATTATTGCCGCCTGAAGAGCTTCCGGAAGATCCGCCCGAAGCCTGGTCACCGCCGGCGGTAACCCTGTCGATATCCTTAATGATCGACTCGTCGTACATAGCTCCGTAAGTAGTCTTAAGACAGTCTACGACTCTCTCAACTTCGCTGTCTGACAGGAATGCACCCTGTCCTCTTACAGGCTGGGGAGCACTCATAGGAGCATAGAGCATGTCGCCCTTACCGAGGAGCTTTTCAGCACCGTAGGAATCAAGGATTGTTCTGGAGTCGACACCTGATGTAACCGCAAAAGCGATCCTCGAACCGATATTTGCCTTGATGACGCCCGTGATGACATCAACAGAAGGTCTCTGTGTTGCAATGAGCAGGTGGATGCCTGCAGCTCTTGCAAGCGCTGCAAGTCTTGAGATATAAGTCTCGACTTCCTTAGCTGCAACCATCATGAGCTCTGCAAGCTCGTCGATTACGATAAGGATCAGAGGCAGGTGCTCAACTTCAGGATTTGTCTTGTATTTCTCGTTGAAGCCCTTGATGTCTCTTACCTGGCCCTCTTCGAAAAGCTTATATCTTCTCTGCATCTCCGTAACCGCCCAGTTAAGAGCACCGGCTGCCTTCTTAGGATCGGTGATGACCGGCATTATGAGATGCGGAACGCCGTTATAAACAGAAAGTTCAACTACCTTAGGGTCAACTAAGATCATGCGCACTTCTTCAGGTGAAGAGTGAACGAGGATACTCGTAAGGATAGAGTTGATACATACAGATTTACCGGAACCAGTAGATCCTGCGATCATGAGGTGAGGCATCTTTGCAAGGTCGCAATAGATAGGTCTTCCGGGAATATCTCTTCCCAATGCAACCGTAAGAGGTGAAGCTGTCTTGAATTCCTTAGTCTCTACCAGGCCTCTCAACTGGACCGGAGTAGGAACATCGTTAGGGATCTCGATACCGATAGCACTCTTGCCCGGGATAGGAGCTTCGATTCTGATAGAGATCGCAGCCATCGCGAGCATGATGTCATCCTGAAGATTTGTAACTCTCGATACCTTCGTACCGGTCTCAAGCGTAAGCTCGAATCTCGTGATCGAAGGACCGTGCGTGATGTTGACTACTTCTGCTACGATACCAAAGCTCTTGAGCGCATCTTCAAGCTTATGTGCCTTCTCCCTGAGCTTCTTTTCGAGGTCGGCATCGGTGCGCTGCTTAACATCCTGTGCAAGACAGGATGTCGGAGCAGGCTTATAGTTCTTAAGTCTTCTTCTCAGTGCACGGAGCTGTGCCTCATGCTGTTTTGTCTCTTCGGCAAATTCCACGCCGGGTGCAGACGGAGCAGGCTTATTAGCCGAAGACGTCTTAAAGATCCTTCCTTCCGTCCTGCTGTAACCTTCTGTATTGTCATTGCCGGCATTGATAGTGATATCGTCAGCAGCCGGCGCAACAGCAGCAGGAGCTGCCGGTGCGGGTTCTTCCTGGTTATAAGAAGACATGTTGATATTAGGATGTCTTACAGAACGCTCAGGAGCGGAATAATCGTAGCCTGAACCCTCATTATCCTCCCTGATCTCATAAGGATCTTCAGAACCAGCGAACATACCGGATTCTTCCTCATCCTTCTTCTCAGGTTCCGAAAGGTCATAGAAATCTTCCTTCCTGCCGGGATCCAAGAATGAGAGCTTCTTCTTCTCCTTCTTGATCTTTGCAGCATCAGGAATATTCAAAGGATCCGTAACATATCCGAAATCCGCATCGTTGCCGGACGCACCGGAAACATCGTATTCTTTCTCGTTATAGGTAAGCTTGCCGGGATCCTGGTCCACAGGGTGGATGGCACCGCCCGTAAGCTTCTCAACATCGGTAAAGCCTGTCTGGCTGTCGATAGGAAGATTTGTCATGAACGGTCCCTGCTTATCTGTATAAGGACCCTTCATTACCTTTCTTCCGCTCTGGACAAAGCGTGAACCGTTCTCGGGATATTCAAGATCAGACGAAGGCGGAATGACACCGTTCTCTCCGTATGTGATAACAGTTGTACCTATGAAATCCTGCTGTCTGGGTCTCTGGTTATTTCCGGGAACGATATTCTGAGGCCTGTTGTCATAACCATAGCCGTTGCCGGAATAGATCTGGTAACTAGGATCATTCTGTCTCTGGTTCTTGTGGCTTACTACGCTGTTATATACCTTGCCCGATGCCGTGCTGATAGCCTTCGCAGTCTTTTTTGCCGTAGCCTTGAGCGATACTCTGAATACGAGCATGATCTGTGTGAGCAGGAATACGACAATTGCAAGAACGCCTATAACATTGCCTGTTACTTCGAAAAGTGCAACTGCAACAGCGCCTCCGACGATACCGCCCGGAAGAACGGGGCCGGGAGCTGCGGGATTTTTAATGAGCTCGCCGTTTACACCGGATTCCCACAAAAGAGATAGAGCCTTAAGCGCGGAAGCCTTGCCGTCAGTACCGAGGCACAATCCACGGAAATACCCCATATCCATCGATACAAGTGCAAGGAGTGCTGATACGGATACGAGGAGAAGGATTATACTTCTGACTCTTATCCCTGATACGCCCTGTCTCTTCTCGAAAAAGACATCCAGGGCAACATAAAGTATATAGACCGGAATAGCATAAGCTGCGACACCGATAAGGCCTAAGAAGAAACTCTTTACGACGCTTCCGATAATTCCTGTCAGCGCGACAGGAAGATAGAAGATCAGTATGATCGCGATCGCAACAAAGAACAGTACGATTCCTGCAGCCTCTTTGCGTGAAGTATCCCTACTCAAAGCCCTAACCTCCTGGAAGCCTTATATAACAAGACTAATGTCTTGGAATCTTCGATCTCACCTGAGTCTGCCATCTTAAGTGCTTCAGAAAGAGGCATCTTTACCGTCGCTATATATTCGTTGAGATCAGGTGTGCCGCCCTTATATTCAAGATCTGTTCCGATGAAAAGAGAAATGATCTCGCTGCAGTATCCGGGTGTCGCGGTAACTGCTCCGACGCACTCGATATTCTTTGCAATAAGGCCTGTCTCTTCGGTGATCTCTCTTGAAGCGCAGTACAAAGGATCTTCGCCCTCTTCGATCTTACCGGCCGGAGCTTCCAGCATGACCTTCTCAAAAGGACTTCTGAACTGCTTTACCAGATAGCAGTTGCCTTCACCGTCAACAGGAAGGATGCATGCGCCGCCATGGTGCTTTACGATCTCCCTGTAGCTCTCTCTGCCTTCAGGTGTAATGATCTTCTTTATCTCAACATCAAAGACCTTGCCTTCGAAAACAGTTTTCGAATCAATGGTCTTTTCAAAAAGCATATCGTCACTGCAATTGATCTTACCCATTTGTTTTCCCTTTACCCTCGCTGATCTTCTTCCACTCTGCTACCGCGAGCTCATCACAGCGGTTGTTAAATTCATTATCGGCGTGTCCCTTGACCTTGTGGAAAGTAACATTATGCATAGTCGTAAGACTTAAAAGTTCTTTCCAAAGATCGCTGTTGGCAACTTCAGCCTTGGCGCTGTTCTTCCAGCCGTTCATTGTCCATTTCTGAAGCCAGTTCTGCTCGAAAGCGTTTACGACATATGCGCTGTCGCTGTAGATATCGACCTTGCAGGGACGCTTTAATGCGCGAAGACCTTCTATTACCGCCATAAGTTCCATACGGTTGTTGGTCGTATCCGCTTCACCGCCTGAAAGCTCCTTCTTGGCTCCGCCGGCCATGAGGATAGCTGCCCATCCGCCGGGACCGGGATTACCCGAACAGGCTCCGTCAGTATAGATTGTCACTTCGCTGATAACTGCCATAAATTTCCGGATAAGGGCTTACTTATTGCCCTTCATCTCCTGAGTCTTATCGTAAGCTGCCGTAACGGACTTGATAACGGCATTTCTCAGGCCGTTCTCTTCAAGAGCCATGACGCCTGCGATCGTTGTACCGCCGGGAGAGCAGACCATATCCTTAAGTACTGCAGGATGTGTACCTGTCTCAAGTGCAAGCTTGCCGGAACCGGCAACAGTTGCTGCAGCGATCTTAAGAGCATCAGCTCTCTTGATGCCGAGGCTTACAGCCGCATCTGCCATAGCCTCAATGAAGAGCATGACATAAGCAGGACCTGTGCCGGAAACACAGCCGATCGCATCCAATGTATTCTCGTCGCAGAGGATCGTCTCTCCACATGTTCCGAGAAGCTTAAGAACAAATTCAGATTCCTCATCGCTTAATCCGACGGGGCAGACTGCTGCCACACCGAGTCCTACCTGAGCGGGAGTATTAGGCATGATCCTTACGAACTTTCTGCCTTCGCCAAGGATACCTCCGATCCTTGCGCACGTAACTGCAGCTGCAATGGAAAGAACGATCGCACCGGGCTTTAGGCTGTCCTTGATGCTCTTCAATGCATCGTCAAAGTGAATGGGCTTAACCGCCATAAGGACATAATCAGCATCCGTCACCGCTTCTACAGCGGAAGAAGCTGCATTAACACCAAGATCTTCAGCGCACTTTCTGCAGGCTTCCGTATATACATCAAAGCACCAGGCATCGGAAGGATTAATGACTCCGCCCTTAACAAAACCGCCCAAAAGGGCCTTTCCCATGTTGCCTGTACCTATAACTGCCAATCTCATAGAGCTGCACTCCTTATATATAAAAATATAACGAGACAATCTTAACATTACCCTTGACAGAGTGCAAACCAACCATTAAACTGTTCGTTGCAAACACAGGGGAGTGGCTCAACGGTAGAGCAGCGGTCTCCAAAACCGCCGGTTGCGCGTTCAAATCGTGTCTCCCCTGCCACAAAAGAAGGAGTTCTTAACCCTTAAGAACTCCTTTTTTGTTTTTCATTTTGTCCCTATATCAGGATTTCTTCCCGTCCTCTTCAGTCTTGATCAGGCGGTGGATGGCACCTGCCGCGCCGCCCGCAGCCGTTCCTGCTTCCAGGGAAGAACCGCAGTTCTGACAGGTCTTAAGGTGATAATCGGCTTTGGCTCCGCAGTTCGGACAGTTGTTGTAATACCACTTGCTGCTGAGTTTTCTGTCAATGACTCTTTCTGTTCTTTCCTTATTCTCTTTCGCCCGCCTGTCAGTAATGATCCTCACGGCACATTCATATAAGATCTTGTCCTTGGTCTTAACGAATACTTTGTTAAGGACAGCGAATGTCAGCGCCAGCACTGATGGCAGTAAGAGTACCATGATATCGAAAAATGCAAAAGCCTCATCGGTCATGTAGGCCCTCTCGAAAAAAGGAATAACAAGTTCATAAAAGAAGATATTGCTGATGGCACAGATAAGACTCAGAACGAACCACACTGCCGGACTTACCCATATGATCCCCGGAGTTCTTTTTACAGTCTTAATGACTGCTTTCACATTCTCTACTCCATATTCTTCTTCGGTAAATAAGATGCTGTATTTCTTACTGGAATGGTCATACCATGTTTCATCGCTGCCGTTACGGTTATCGGAATATTCAGCGCTCCAGACTCCCGGTTGGTCTACTTCAGCATACTTATTCCTGAGTCTTCTGATCGCGGCAAACCTTTTCCTGTCCTGCATTGCGTTAGAAAACAAAAAAAACACTGCGATTACCATCACCAGCGTTACTATATGCATTACTGATAAGCTCTCCATCTCATCGATATACATAGCACAATAAGCAGCCGTATAAACGACCACCCATATCCACATGATGGAGCCTCCACCGCCTCCTCCGCCGCCGGAATCATAACTGCTGTAACCGCCGCCTCCACTGCTGCTGTGAGAGCCGCCTCCACCGCCTGAGCTGTGAAAACTTCCTGTATGCGTACTGCTGTCGTGGAAACCGCCGCTTGCCATGATTATTACTCCTTTAAAGATATCTTGTGAACCGACGATTGAGTACCGTTTTCAAAAGAATCAACTTCCAAAGAGGCTCCGCAGTGATCACAATGCTTAAGCACCTGTGAAGGATAAGCTCCGCAGTTCGGGCAGATATTGTAGTACCATTTCTCGCTCAAGGCCGAATTGATCATTTCTTCAGAGATCCTTCTTTCCTCGGCCGCCAGATTATCCTCTGCTATGCTTAAAGCGCATCTGTGGAGATATCTGTCCCTTACATTGACAAAGATAAAGCTCAGGACCGGACATATGAAAAACAAGATCGACGGCAGATAGAATATAAAGCTGTCGATGAACTTAAAGGCCTGGTCTGTCATCTTCGCCCTTTCAAAAAACGGAATGACGAGTTCATAGAAGAAAAAGTTGCAAACGGCAATGCAAACCGCGATCACGATCCATGTATACGGCCTCACCCAGATTATCCTTGGTGTTCTGCGCATGAACTGTCTGACTTTTTCGACATTACTTCCGCCATATTGTGGTTCATCAAATGATATGCAGTAATTCTTATCGTGCTTTCCGGCCCAGGTATATTTGTTGCCGATACGTTCGGGCGAGATAAACTCACTCTTGACCTTGCGCTTGGTAAAGTTCTCCTCCCGGACATTACGGA
>Ga0247609_10005426_pt1 | contig 12525 bp, 12 predicted proteins | sample 172DNAGHGlowgp2_FD_193487 | JGI IMG/M metagenome (GOLD analysis project Ga0247609, IMG submission 193487) | Sheep rumen microbial communities from Palmerston North, Manawatu-Wanganui, New Zealand - 1728 DNA GHGlow gp2 | ecosystem: Host-associated > Mammals > Digestive system > Stomach > Rumen ... | reverse complement strand
CGATGTATCGTACCCGAGGGGTGCGTTGCGTTGTACCCGAGGGGTACGGAATTGAGAATGAGGAAAACCAATGACCGATTGGGGTTAAATGCAACCCGCATGGCAATTCTCAATTCTCAATTCTCATTTCTCAATTATTTTCCGTATCTTTGTGCCGTTCTTGGAAAATGTATGAGAAACTGTTTGATATATAGATATGGTCTGACCTTATTGTTCTGTCTGCTGTGTGGCGTCGAAGTGTATGCAGTGGATAGGGATTTGCGGATTCGTGTCGAAAGAGTTGATTCACTTTTTCAGATAGGGCGAATGAGTGAGGCTCGTGCGATAGCAGAGGAGTTGCTGCCTGAGGTCATGCGGCAGGAGGATGTCTTGTCTGAAGCGAGGTTGAGGCTGATTATGGGGGTGAGCATGCGGTCTGAGGGTGCGGAACTGGAGGCTCTGGAGCAGATGAGGGCGGCAGGTCGGTTGGTGGAGTCTCCTCAGTTTAATCGTATGGATGGCCATGCTCAACGTCATTTCGCAGCCATGTTGCTTGCCACACTGGCGACGAACGAGTTGGAGATGGGACATCTAAAGGAGAGTGTGCAGCCTGCACGTGCCAGTGTCAAGTGGGCACAGCGCTTGGACGACAAGGCCTTGCAGGCATTCATTTTCCCCTACATGGGTCACGTTCTTGTGGAGGCAGGTCACGTGGAGGAAGGTATGCCCCTTTTGCAGAAGGGGAAGGGGTTGGCACATGAGTTGGGTCTTGTCCAATATGAGAAAGTGGCAGACATGGATATTGCCAAGGTGCAGGCGAAAGCGGTAAATGGCAGTTCGGCAGATGAAGAAAAAGAGTTGACACTTGCGCAGGACAGTCTGCATGCCAAACCCTCGGACAAATCCTCTGTCCAAGCAAGAGATACCATAGTGAAACAGATGGTGGTGAAAGCCCCGCAGGAAAAGCCGACGGAAACGGCATGGTGGCAGCATCGACAACTGCTTTGGCTTGGTGGGCTTCTGGCTTTCGTCATGTTGGGAATGCTTGGAATCTATCTGTTCAGGCAGCATCGCCTCAAACGAAGAATCACTCAACTCCAAGAAGATTCGGAATCACGTTATCTGGAAGGGAAGGAAGAGGAACGCAATCGCTTGGCTAAAGAAATGCACGATGGCGTGAGCAATCAACTGCTTGCCATCGAGATGAAACTTCAATCAGATGGTTTGACTCCACAAACCATGCAGATGCTCACTGAGAGTCGTGAACAGGTGCGTCGGGTGTCGCACGAACTGATGCCGCCAGACTTTGACCATGCCACCCTCGATGAAATCATACGGAACTATGTGGAAGAACTGAATGGAGCCAACGGATGCCAATTGTCCTATCGCTCGGAGCCTGTGGATGCCGACTGGAACAAGATACCCAAGGCTCAGGCTTTAGGCATATACCGAATCGTGCAGGAGGCTTTGGGCAATTCCTTGAAGCATTCAGGAGCCACACTCATAGCGGTGGTGTTGCAACTGGCAGAAAATATTGTCGTGACCGTGGTGAGTAACGGACAATGGACAATGGACAACGGACAACGGACGGGCATTGGATTACGTACCATGCAGCAACGGGCTGAAAGCATCGGAGGCAAAATCATCGTGCGGGAGCATGAAGGTACACAACTCTTTATGCTTGAAGTGAAGTAATTTACTATGTACCATTTACCATGTACAGTTTAGGCTAACGCGATGTGCGCAAGCCGCGTGGCAAATTGTACATCCTTCAAAAATGCAATTTCGCCATTTTGGGGTCACGGAAATCCGCTATTTACAATCCTTAATTGCTAAAAAATGTAAGAAAAGATTCCTAAAACTCACGGAAAAGCCTTACTTTTGTGTTTGTTATGGAGGAAATGAGCATCAAAAATGACGTAATGTCAATAGCGGTTATTGATGACCACGATGTGGTATTGGAAGGTTTGTGTGGTTTTCTGCTAAAGAAAGGGTATCCACATGTTGAAGCCTTCCATTCGGCAAACGAGTTGTTGAGGAGGATTCCTCAACAGCAATACGATATTTATATAGTAGATATAGAGTTGCCAGACATGAACGGTGGTGACTTTATAGATCGTATTCGTGCCATTCACCCAGCGGCACGCATCATTGTCAACACGATGCACGAAGAAATATGGATAGTGAACACGATCCAGGAGAAGAAAGTGAATGGTGTGCTGTATAAATCGACCGACTTGTCTCAGATGCTTGAAGCAATAAAAGCCGTAAGTAGGGGAGAGCAATATTTCTGTCAGAAGTTCAAGCGTTTTGCTACAGAGAACAACACGAAAATGGAGCACCCTACCAAACGAGAGAACGAAGTGCTTCAAGAAATAGCAAAGGGAAAATCAACGTTAGAGATAGCCTCAGCACTCTACATCTCCGAGAATACAGTGGAAACCCATCGGCAGAGTCTGTTCAAGAAACTTGAAGCCCACAATGTGGCAGAACTGATGGTGAAGGCCATTGCCCGTGGCTACATCGACCCTCATTCTGCAACTTGATACACAATCATTTAACTAAAACTAAAAGTTAAAAGTGAAGAGTCTAAAAAAGGAGTTAAAGGGAGATAAAGGAAGATAGCCGCTTTTCAGCGGCGGAAGATAGAGGACAATACTCTGTCTGTCCTGTTTCTGCCACAAAACAAATGTCCTTTATCTCCTTCTGTCTTCTTCTATCTCCTTTTAACTCCTAAAGTAACTTAGATTTTTCACTATTCACTTTCAATTCTCAATCACCACCAGTGAATGCTTCTGTCTTCGTTCTCCTCACTCAGCAGTTCACTGGTTACAAAGAGGTAGGAATGTGCATCCAACGGTTCTGCATCCTTGATGATGTCCCCGAAAAGTTGTTCAATGACAGATGAGGGAAGTCGTTGGAGGTCAATCATGTTGAGGTGCGAATATTTAGGAATCAGCAGGTCTGTCCCCACACGAATGTCAAACATCTGGCTTTTAGGCTGCCAGACGGCAGTGAAGCCAGAGTTGTTCTTTCTGTCTCTGCGGATGATATCGACATTCACAAAATAATGGAAAACAAAGGCATCGTTGAGTACTTTGCCCATCGCGATTTGACGGAGAGGCTTACCATTGATGGCGGCTTTCCTTTTTCGCTGTATATATCCCAAAGCAAGCCCTGTTTCCTGATTCACAGCCACACACAGCATCTCCCATTCTCCGAACTGATACATTCGGTTCTGTTGGCTCTCGGCAATGGGTGTCTGCCCAGCCCTCCGCACGTAATTTCCGCTGACCCATCCCACTGTGTTCTCCGTTGGATGTTCCACCGCAAACCACCCGTTCTGCCTATCGAAACAGGGCAACACCACAGGACCCTCAATGGTGAGATTTCTCCTCTTCGTTTCCATAATACCCGACCTTATTGATGCATCGTTGTATAAGGCAATGTTACCTGCATCCAGTAAGACCAGTTCTCCCCAATCCTCCACATAGATGTCTTTCAGCACCCCCACCAGCCTCGTCAGTTCAGGAGTGCCACTCTGCGAGTGTGGCGTGTTCCTCATCAGCGTCTCTGTAGGTGTGCTGCCCGTCACCTGTCTCAACGAAATGCCGCCGCTTTTGTTCTGAGCAGAAACAATGGATACGCATGTTGTCAGTGCGACGGTTATCAAGAGTGTGGAAGAAAATACATTCATAGGAATGCCGTGTGTTAGATGGTACAAAGATAGCAAATAAAATTCTCGTTCCCGCAACAAATATGACGACTTGTCTTATGGTTAGGGGACTATTGAAAAAGAAGTTAAAGGAGTTATCGCTACGTTTAGGAGTTAAAGCCGATACTTTGACAGTAGCATGACCTTTCTTCGACACATATCCTGACAAGAGGAATGGGTTCTGTGGCTTGCCTGTCTTCATATTCCGATAACGAATTTCATTACGAAAAATTCTTAACGAAAGATTCGTAATACAAAGATATGGGTTTTTATTTGACCTGCAAAATATTTCAGCAAAAATATTTGAATATTATAGAACACAAGTGTTATTGCAACGTTACGATTAAGCGAGTGAAAAAACAAAATTATTTGACTCAACTTTCGGAAGTTGAGTTTTGGGGAGTTAAGGGAGTTGTCGCTCCGCTTAGGAGTTAAAGCCGATACTTTATCAGTCTACGCACTGGGCGATTTTGCCCTAAACCCACCCCCAGACCCTAACAGCAGCATCACATTCGGCTCTAACTCTTTTAACTCCAAAGAAGTTGAACACATTCGAAACTTAAATTAACGTCAGTTCGGTATAAGAGATTTTCTATTATACGCCTTCGGCGGACAAAGGAAAAACAGAGAAAAACAAGTAAAAACATAAAAAACAGGTTCTTCGACATATTTTTTCAACTACGAATTTCACTAATTAGAATTTTCAGAGCCGTGGGACGGCTCTTGCCATGCGGGGTGCAAGGCGGAAGCCATCGTCGCTTGCGACGAACCAATTCGTCTAATTGACTCCGTCGAGCTAAAGGTTCGTGAAATTCGTAGTCTTAAAAAAAATCCTTGTCAAGAAGAAAAGGTTTTTATTTGTTTTCATCGGTTTTTATTTGTTTTTTCTTCGTCCGCCGAAGGCGATACCTTATGTCGAACTCACGTTAGTTAAGTATCAGCACCACACCAGAGGATGTTTTTGTTGTATATTTCCTCTGAATTCATGGGCTTTTGACATCCTATCAATGTAAAGAGAGCCAAGATAAGGCAGGAAAGTCTAATTTGTTCCATAAGATGCATTTTTTATTGATTGAAGCCACGAAGCACATGGAAAAGGCGATTCGTGGCTTCTCATAAATCAAGTTTTCAGAATTTCATCCTAATGGATAATGTTTTAATTCTCCATTTGTTCAAAACTTTATCGAACACGTCATTAGGAGCCCTGCTGTTGTCTTCAGAAGTATGATATCATTACTGAGTATTTAAACAAATTGTTCTGCCACCGTTTTTATTAGTTATCTTCTAGAATTTTTGTTTCTTCTTTGGAATAGGATTTGATAAAGATCCATCCAAGTAAGAGAATGAATAGCCCTAAAATTTTGCCTCCCCATTCATTCCAGAAAGATAATTTAGGAGATGTTGGTATCATTGAACTACCATATTCTTCTTGTAGATATTTGATGTCGTTATAATCTAATACCACATAAATGTAATCGTCTTTTCTCTTGTTAAATAGAACGTATCTTTTCTCTCCATAGTTGAACAATGGTATCCAAAATAGACAAAACTGATTATACTTGACGCCCAAATCTCCATGATATAATCCGTCACCATATTCAAACTCGAATGTTTCTGTATTAGGTAGATTAAGGACCTTATCAATAGTCTCTCCATAACTATAAAAAAATGGGATGTGTCCTGCCTTTATCTCTATTATGGATAAATTGGAAATGATAAATAGTGCTATAATTACTCTTCTCATAACGGGTATTTATTATAAATATTTGGAAAAGTCATTGCAGAATTAAGTATATACTAATTTATTTCCGCCCATGGGTGACATTATTCTATCAGTAAATTATCTGATAATTTTTTGGTAAAATGTTTTGTCCTATGAATGAGCGGATAAGAGAAGGATAGTTGATTTTTATGATGGCTTTGCAATAGTATTCCCCTTGAGGCGTTTTCACTATTTCATCTTCAATCATAACTCCTTCAATATAATTTAGATAGGGTGCTCCTTTTCCGTCGAAAAAACGGCGTAACCAATGGTTTTGCTGATTCTCGGTCAATTTGCGGCCATTATTGAATCCTGATAACCCTTCGTAAAGAAGTTTGCTAACAGCTTCTTTTTGGGCATCTTCCAATGCCTCTTCTCGTTTGATACCGAAACCTTCTGCCGAAACAATAAGACAATCTGAAGTCACTTGAAGTGTGTTGACTTCTCCTCTGATATTTACGCCTTGAGCATTCATGGGAAGACCACAATAAAATGAGAACAAGATAAACAAAAAATGGAGATTTCTATGTTGATTCATGAGTGCCTTTCTTTTTTATTTTATAATAATCTGATGAATTCCTGCATCGAAAATATCTTTTATTTCCTTTTCACCCTTGGTTACCTTGAGTTCTATGCTTTCACCTTCATGGCTTCGTTCCTTCACTTTCAACTCGCCAATCTTCGAGAGAAACATGTCACCAGTATCAAATCCCCACTCTTCACTGGGAATTTGTTCATACACATCATAGGTGCGACCATCATAAGGCCAGCCATAACTGATGGTAGCAAATACTGTCTTTACACCTTTCTTGCTAGATTCTCCAAGAGATACAATTTTACCGAGCGAGAGCCTGTATTCTTCAGGTAGCAATGATGAAGGATACTTGATGACAGAAGCGTCTTTCATCGCCTCTTCTTGTGATTCTTTGCCTATTGATTGGTTATAAGAGACGGTAGAATAAACAACTTGGCCTGTTTCACAACTAACATATGAGATGGCGAAATACACATTACTATTGTAAACTGTTTTATCCACTAAGCCTTTGGCTTGATAACTATAAATTTTTGTTTGCTGACTTGTGTTGATGGTCGCAAGGACTTTTCCACGTACCAAGTATTTGTAACCTTGGTTTTTAAGCATTTGTAGTAATTGCCCATTGTTTGGAGAAATGTTTGCAATATTCTCAATAGCTTTTCCCTGTGAATTGAGATTATTGATAAACGTTGCCCGAAGATTGTTTGCTATCCATGTATAAGTGTCGGATGAAAATTCAGCCACCGCAAATTCAGCATTGGATGTGGCATATAGGTTCTGCCACATGATGCATGTGATCAGAGTTATGAGAAAGAATCCTTTTTTCATAAAAACTATAATAATCAATTTATTATTTAGACTTAAACAAGTTTCCAAATCCAGAGATGATACTTTGGACATCATTTATTATTTGTGTTGGATTCCCATTCAGAAGAACTGATTGGGTAAAAATTGGCTCACTATATAGAAGTGTACGTACAGTCAGTTCTTCACCATTGGCTAATGCTTGCTGAATAGTGTCAACATTCTTTTTACGATTAATAGATCCAAGAGAAGCATGAAGACCTAGCACTTCTTTACATTCCAGTTTACCCAATGTCGTGCCTTTGCTGTTATAGATGCCAAATTCATCACCTTTGCTAACCCCATCTTCACATCCAACATTAAAAAGCGTCATTTTGCCGTGGTCAACAATTTTTACCTTTCCTTCTATAGGAAAAAAATTGAGGATAAAGATTGTTGCGGCGTTATCAACTTTTTTCATTGCTTCTACGGCTGCTTCATTTCTATCTTTCATGCCTGTCACTTTTGTGTATGCCTGTTTTGTGGTAGACCTGCCCGTTTGTACATCTGTGAAAGTAATATCAAAGTTTGTACGTCCTTCGTATGTTACATTTTCTTGGACATTTCCCTCCTTGTTTTTATATGTATATCTTCTTTGAGCAGTTACAACAGAATCTAATCGCAAACTAATCGTGTAAGAAATATTATTTTTTATCAATGCTTCTTGAAATGCTTTTTGGTTGTGTGGGTCAACCCCTAAACCTGATACATCAATAAAATTCACTCGACTTAAATGACTAAGTTTTAACCCAACAAGGGCATTAACACGCTGGCATTGTTCACCATTAACACAATCGCCAATAGATACTCCTGTATAACAGATAGTGTGTTTAGCCTGAATGTTGACAGATACAAGTAACATCAGACAGAAGATTTCTACTATAAGTTTTTTCATTGTATAAAAAAATTAATGATTTATTGTACAATATTTTACAAATCATGCGCCAATCGCAACCCGACCGTTCCTGATGACTTTTCTGGATTCAGATGTCCACGGTGAGCATTGCGTAGATGCCAGTCGCTTTCGTTAAAAGCACCGCCACGTACAACTCGTTCGTAACCTTTTTGTGGCCCTGTGGGATTTGAGGCACTCTCATTTGTGTACATGGCGAACCAGTCTTGACACCATTCTGCTACATTACCGTTCATAAACATCAGTCCTCGGGGGGTTGGTTTCTGAGCCGCACCCACTGCTACAGTGGATGTGCCGTTATGCCCAACATCATCGGGCTTCTTCTCATTGCCGAAACGGTCTCCAAAATCATTTTCCCCTCCTGTAGCAGCCATTTCCCATTCTGCTTCAGTAGGCAGTCTATATTTCTTGCCAGTCAGTTGATTCAGTCTGTTGATAAATTCTTGGCAATCATACCATGTCACATTTTCTACAGGAAGGTCTTCACCTTGATGTATGGAAGGATTGCTGCCCATCACTTTCTGCCATAGGCGTTGGTCAACTTCTGTCTTTCCAATCATGTAACTGCGTAGGCTTACCATGTGGACGGGCTGTTCGATATTCATGGTGCTGTATTTAGTCATTTCTTTCGATCCCATCATAAAGATTCCTTGTTCAATGCGTACCATTTCATAACCGACTCCCTCAACCGAAAGGCTTCCTGCGGCTTTTAGATCTATACGGATTTCCTCTTTACGATTCAATCGTATGTTGATGGTTGCATGTTCATCGTTATAGCCTGGTGCTTTCATCACTACAGAATGTTGTCCTTCCTCACCTTTGTATGCAAAAGGTGCCACAGAACTAAGTTTCTGACCATCAACATAAATGTCAACATCACGTAAATTACTACGTATAATCATTGTCCCTGTAGGTACATTGGCGAGATTGGGGCGTTCCACCACCATACGATAAGTGCGGCCACTTTCAACGCTGACGATTTCAAAATTCTCGAAATCAACTTGCGCTGACAGATAATTCTTGGCGTTTATCTGTAGGTCCATCGAACCTTCGGTGATATACACCCAGTATTCTCCATTCTTTTGACGTTCCTGTTTTATGATGTTTCCTTCAAACATGGCATCGTCAACCGCTATGTTGACAATAATCAGTGCACAATTCTTACCATTACCATCTTTGACTGCAAACTGAGTGGCCGCAGGATCGTTGATTGCAGCCTTAAAGTCAGTGACATTCAGTTTTTGAGCCATACATAAAAATGGTGAAATAATCAATATGATAAACAAATAAAAACTCTTCATATTTTTATCTCAATTTAAAACGATTCATGTCCATAGGATCCATCTCTGCCGTTTGAACGTCTTGCCATGTGCGTACTTGAATCTTTGGGTGCTCTTCATCCGTAAAATCCCAAATTAAGAAAACCACACCCTCATCCTCATATGTCTGCCCTGCATTATTCTTTGACCTCCATGATTGTCGCAGCGTAACACTATAATAGTTTGGCTTGGCGGGATGTCGGCGGATCACATAATCATCGAATTTTACGTTGACGTACCCACTACCCGATGCTCGATTGAATACCCCACGCAAATTGTTGAGATATTGTTCCTTCGTCTGCACAGTATATTCCACTTTACGTTTTGTCGGTAGGTTCACTTCTGGATTGCGCATGGTGATGGTGGACGGTGTACGTTGCCGTACGTTTCCTGTGATAATAAGTGCATCATCGCTAAACACATCCTCCATGAATTTTATGTCTTTTTTGCAATATGCGTTGGCAAAGTTATCGCAGAATCCAATGATTTCCCACCGTCTGTCTGCATCTTCTAATATTTCACCTTCTTCCAACAACTGCTTATATTGCAATTTCCCTTTAGCAATATTCACATCACTTATTCGACCGCTGGCATCAAGGTCGATAACAAATTCCTGTACCAAATCTTCTTCATAACTATTATCGATAGGTTGCATATTCATATAGATATTACGAACCTGATAGCCAGTCGTTTTTCCTGCACGACGATGACGTAGACAATTCTGATAAAAGTCATCATCTTGAGTATGGAAATGTACGTTATTCCATAACATGGAAACTGTCTGGTTACCCAATCCTCTCTGTTCAAACTCTATTCCTGCAAAGTTTATCTCCGAACTGTTAGCAGAAGCCGCCCGATTGATGGCAGTAAGCAAACTGCTGATTTGTTTTTCCATTCTTGTTTTCAAGGCTCCCTCTACTCCATTCTCAAATTCGAACGTCACCTCGTCTTGTGCCAACAAGTTGATGGTTCGTACCAGCAATAAAAAAATTAGAAGAACTTTTTTCATTTCCTTATAAATTATAGTATGGATTTTAAAATTAATTAGCAAATGTAAACCACATGGCTCCTAGGCCAGAGTAGTTCTTCAAACTATCTATAGTTAAAGAACGGAAATTTGTACGCTCAGAATTGCCTGGACCTAAAATCGTGATTATTTCTTCATTTTCGTTAAAAATTATCCAAAAACACTTCTCTGGTTCTTTGCAATTATCAGGACTCCCGTAACGCTTCAATTTGAGTTCCGCACGTAAGCGGTTCATTTTTGCCCGTGCGTCAGTAATAGAGGATGATGCCAACAATTCATCTATGGCAGTTTGTTTCCACGCTGTTTTCAAACGTAGGGACTCATTGCCAGAAAGAGTGGGTCTGTCGTTCTCCAAAGGTTTTGCTGTTGAAATAGGAGCATCCTCTTTCTTCACTGTTTGTTCCATCTCGATCGATTTTTGCGGAACAGAATTCTCCACCGTTTCACAGTCCTCCTGTAGTGATTCTTTCTTGTTTTCTAACTGCGTGTTTTGAGGCTGAACGAGGACTCGCGTGTTGTCTGCGGCTATTACATCGCTTTTCTTAACAAAAAGGAATACACGTGTCATGGTACCTCTACTCATTTGGAGTTTTTCCGCTTTGCCAGCAACATCCTTCACGATGACATTAGGGGCATTTTTCAGTGTCTTTTTCTCACTGATATATTCACCTATTTGTTTCGCGAGCAGTTCTTCTGCAATTTCGTATGCTTTAACCTGCGTATCCATTGTCGCTTCAGCAGTAAGGTATTCCTTGCTGCGTTTGATGTCATTTATCTGTTTTGAGACAGATTGTCCCCAAACATTGGTTGACAATACAAGAACCATTGTGGATAATAATAGAATTTTTCTCATTTTTATTTTTATTCTTTTTCACCGAATAGGTTTTTTATTCTTGATGCAGTTACGTAGCTATTAAGGCGTGCTAATATATGCCCTTTACGAGTACGAAGAATATTCATGGGAACAGTCATTTTCATAATATGATTATATCCCATCTCTCTGTTGTGCATGACAAGTTCACAAACCGCATCCCCAGATTCCTCCATACTGATAATTCCGAGATAAGGTTTACATCCAGTCTGTTGACAATAGCTTACCCAGTCTCTTAATGGCACACTGATGGAGTCTGACTTAAAACCATATTTGCGTAATTTGATAACAAGCATACAGTTATTTTCCACCAGATTTGATGTGAACAAATTTGCCAAACTTTCAATGGGATATAATTTGTTGAATATTGGTACAAGGTTACCACTATCATTCTTTTCGAAGTACAAGTTCGCACTTAAGTTCTCTAAAAGATATGATCCTCGTTTGAACGTATAATAATTATCTTGCCACGCTTTTGTCATCTGGTTGATGTCTTCAAGATGGAGGGTGTCTATTGCGGTGGCATGATACAGAGACAATTCTTCTGATAATCGACGTTCACGTTCGTCCATATTGACACCCGCCAATAGATTGTACTCTATAGGAAAAGATATCTGACAAAGCCATGTGGTATCACGATGCCATCCCATAATGTATTCACGCTCATTTATAATCTGCAAATTGATTAAGACTGTTGAGTCAGCACTTAGTTCACGCAATTGACCAAATCCTCCTTTTAATACCTTGACGTTGTCAATTTGCATCTTTTCACTTGACGTGACTTGCTCATTTATACTAGCATCAATCTCCAGATAGTAGCGTTCCAGAAAGTTGCATACACATCTTCCTATTCCTGCACGCTGAGCTGAACTAAATATGGAATAGCCTATGTGGGTCACGCAGTTGTCCTCAACAATGACTGTAATAGGTAGGGACTTATAATATCCCCATTCTGTATGTTCGCCATCCGTCAGAGTATCAATATGTTGGTATAGGTTTGTTTGTTGAGCAATCTTCTTGATTAAATCTGTTTTATATTCCTTTGTTGTCGCAGTCATTGCTGGCATGACTCCGACAAGAAGCCATACCAGCATGATTATTATATGTTTCGAACAACTTTTCATCCGATGATAACCCATTTTTGTGAACCATCAGTACGTTGTAACTGCCCTTGAATAAGACGGTTGTTTTCCATCTTCACATTAATCATCTTGTCTCCTGCATTAACTTCGAGGGTTTCGCCAGAAGCTTTCTTTAAATCAATAGAATAGGGACGTGTAAAGCGTATTGTGCCGCCAATTCCGTTTGCTTGATAATTGGTGCGCGGGCCTTCATATATTCCGTAACCCAAATCTACTTTCCCTGGTTTATTCCCATCATCACGTTTATTCCCATCATCACGTTTATTCCCATCATCACGTTCTTTCACCTTCGTCACCGTCACTTTCACGCTAACACTCTTGTTCGACGTGTCGGTTTGAGCCGTGATGGTGGCAGTGCCTGTTTTCACGGCGGTCACTTCTCCTGTTTGGGTGTCCACTTTTGCTACTGATTCGTCCGA
>Ga0247609_10005423_pt1 | contig 12531 bp, 14 predicted proteins | sample 172DNAGHGlowgp2_FD_193487 | JGI IMG/M metagenome (GOLD analysis project Ga0247609, IMG submission 193487) | Sheep rumen microbial communities from Palmerston North, Manawatu-Wanganui, New Zealand - 1728 DNA GHGlow gp2 | ecosystem: Host-associated > Mammals > Digestive system > Stomach > Rumen ... | reverse complement strand
ATTCCGTTTTCATGACTTAAAACCATTAAATCATATATGTTTTTTCTTAAATTAACAATATCTTCCTGCAATGAAATAACTTTATCCAGCCTTACTATATTGTAATATACAGTTCCTACTGCTGATACAATAGCGATATAAGTCGCTCTTTCATCACTTATTGATGCTTCAAAAGCTTTTTTTTGAGCCTTTGTTTTATCGTGGTTTTTTAAGAAGATATCTACCTCATAACTTGCTAATAAAGGAACACCCATTCCATGAACAGTTCTGTCTGTAAGTTGTGGTAATTTTGGCAGCCCTGCAACACCATAGCCAAATCCACTTTGTAATTGAGGCATTTCACCTGCCATTTGGAGTTTTACACTTTGAAAATATTCATCAACGGTCAAGGTTGCCATTTTTAAATCGTAGTTATGTTCCATAGCTTTATTAATATATCCGATAAGGTAACTGTCATTAAATCCTTCCCACCACGGCATATTAATAAATTCATATTTATCCGTTACTTTTAATTTTTTATAAGGAATGTCTTTTTGTTTTTGAATGTGTTCATAAACTTCTTTGTCAACTTTTTTTTGTTCTTCGGTTTTCGTATTCTTAGAAACACTACTTCTTAAAAAAGCTTGAACAGGTGCTCCTTCTATTCCTATAAAAGTAAGTAATAATAAAATACTTATTATTTTTTTCATTTATGCTCCAAATACCTGAATTATTGTCAATAAGATGATAACATAATAATGTTGCATTTGCAACACAAAAAATAATAAGTACAAAAAGAGTTTTTAAATGGTCTGATATAATCAAAATCATTCCGGAAAAATAATAATGATAAAAACAGAGTATTTAGAAAGATGTATTAAAATATTATCTTATAACGGAAACCGAAGTGGAACGATGGTTTAAGTACAGAAATAATTGAAATAACTTAACGAATGATTGTTGCAAAAATTTTGCAGAAAAACATAAATATTGGTTGATAAATTTCTTATAGAATTAACCATTGTTTAGTTAAACATGAATTTTTATGCACGTCATAAACTTGTTATGAATTAAGACGATTATCTAATCTAAATACACTTTTTGGCATACCGCAGGCTCTTAAAACACCTTTTAACCATTTAGGATATTTTGTTGTATCACCTTCGCCTAACACTGCAATAAACTCAAAAATATTATTAAAGCCATACGGAATATGATAAGTATCTATGCCTGCATTTTCAATATGTTTAAGCAAAGTTTTATAAAGAATACTATTTTCTTTGTTTACTTCTTTTGGAGCTTCACGCTTTGGCAAAATATTTTTCATAAAATCTTTTATACTTCGATTAGGTTTTGGTGAGAATATCCCGACATCAACGGCTTTAAGAATTGTTTCTTCTTTTTCTTGTTTTTTTATTTGTTCAGTTATAAATTTTGTGAGCGGATCAATATCTGTACCTAAAATATGACGGACTCTTGTTTTGTTCAAACCGGCTAATCGTATAGCCATATCAAGATAAACCATTGGAATACCGAATAAAGGATTTTCATATTTATAATCGTTTGTATGAATCATCTCATGTCTTACGATTTTATCATCCTTATCAAGCAATCGTTTTATCGAATCAACACTTATATTCCCCTTTTTAAGAGGCTCTGAAAGTCCGTCTGCTGCACTATCGCCACAGGCTGCTGTTTTGTCTATATATTCAACCTTTGTTGATAATGTATCAAAGACGGGCGGAAATTTTGTTTTCCCGTTTCCTGCCTTTTTCCATTTTAAAAATTCTGTCGCTAAATTATCCATTGCAGCAACACCGTCTTTTGCATCTAAAGACAATGCTGTCGTATCTAAAAATACTTTTACACCGTATTCTGAATTTATTTCTCTAAGTTTTTTAATGAGTTCGGGAAGATGATTTTTTAACTCATCATCAGGAAACATACTTTTCATAAACTCGTTACGTTTATCTCTTATTCCGGACAACTTTTCTAACGATTTTAAATAATATTGGTCATATAAATACTCGCTCATTGGCGAATTAGTTTCTTTTGTGAGATATTCTTTCATAGAATAGAATTTTTCTTCAAGTTCAATATCCTTTTGAAAATTCTCTTTATCATATAAATTCTGCATTTTATTTTCTTTTATGAACTTGCTTAATTGCTTCAGATTAGATTCTTCATAGTGGCTTGCTAAAACACTATATTTCCCGTTGAACGAATTAACACTATCAACAAGAAGCCTTAAATTTTCGAGTTTTTCAAAATGGATAATAGAAGAATCGGCATTGACTGATACAGATTGCAGCTCTTTTAGAACATAGTTTTTTACAACATCATCTTCTACCATTTCTAATAATTGCTCTATTTCTTCTTTTGTTGCTTTAATTTTTTCAAAATATTTAACCCTGTCTATTGTTTTCTTTTTTATCTTTAATGCTGTTTCCTTGACCTTTTTTGTTACAACACAATCTTCACCCAAAGGTTTCACGCCGTCTTTATTTACCCCTTTGAGCAAATTTGTTGATTGATTAATTTTTTCCTTTGTTCCATTTTCAACTTTGGAAAAAATTTCAGTTAAAATATTTAAACTTAATTTCATCAATATTATTCACGTTTATATAAACTTAACTTATATATTTAAAGTATTTTTCAGAATAAATATTCACTCTATATTTAAAGGAGTTTAATAAAATTTAACAAATATTTGTGATACTTGAATTTTTATTGATATGATGATAACATAATAATGTTGCATTTGCAACACAATAAACTTAACGTTTCAAGGTTAGTAAAATGAAAAAGGATATTGTTGATACTAAAAATGAATTAATAGAAGGATTTGTTGATTCATTATATTATCAGATAAAATTGACTGAAAAATGTGCAAAAATGTTGGCAAAACAGTTAGAAGAAAATTTAAGTATGGAAATAACGCTTGATGAGTTAACGGCACTTGCTACGATAAAACAATATAACGGAGAAATTCATCAGCGTGACTTGGCGAAAATGATATTAAAAGACAGATCGAATACGGGTAGAATGTTGAATAACCTTGAAAAAAGAGAATTGATAAAAAGGGTAGAAAAGACAAAAAATAAACGGCAGGCAAATATCATTACTGTAACAGAGAAAGGTCTTGTTACAATAAGTTCTCTGACAAAGATATTAAAGCCTATGTTTGACGAAGTGCATCAAAAAATGGAAGAAAAAGAAATTGAATATTTAAAAAACGGATTAATAAAATTAAGAAAAGTTATGAAAGAAACAATAGAAATAGAAATATGATAATTAGTAAATAGAAAATATTACAAATGAGGTAAAAATGAACGAAACAGATAATGAAAGTACTAATAACAAAGAAACGGCATCAAGCGGAAAAAAGAGAAAAATTATACTGTTTGCCGGAATATTATTAATGGTAGTTATCGGATATTTTTTATACGATATGACTAGGTATGAAACAACTGATGATGCTTATGTAGAAACAACAACAGTTAGTATTGCACCAAAAATTTCCGGTGAAATCATTGAGGTATATGTAAAAGATAATCAGCAGGTAAAAGCAGGTGATCCTATCTGTAAAATAGATCCAAGAGATTATCAGGTTAGATTAGAGCAGGCAGACGCAGCTTATAATCGAAAAATAGTTGATCAAAAAAATGCAAAAGCGTCACTTGATGCCGTAAACTCTGAAATAGAACTTGCTAAACGAGATGTTGAAAGATACACAAATTTATATAACGCAGGAGCAGTATCGAAACAAACTCTTGATAATGCAAAAACAAGATATGACGCTGTAAAAGCAAATCAGACAAAGGCTCGGGAAAATATATTTTCAGACGGTAAAAGTGTTGCAGATGCCGACTTAAAGTCATTAAAAGCACAAAAAGATATGGCAGCATTAAACCTCTCATATACAACAGTATATGCACCACAGGACGGAACTGTAGCATCAAAAAGAGTAGAAAAAGGAATGATGGTAACAGCAGGTTCTCCGTTGTTGACGTTAGTGCCAAATAATGTCTGGGTTGTAGCAAATTTTAAGGAAACTCAATTAGAGAATATGCGTCCGGGAATGGATGTTGTCATAAAAATTGATACATATCCGAAACATCAATTTAAAGGAAAGATAGATAGTATTCAAAGAAGTTCGGGAGCTAAATCAAGCTTGTTTCCGCCAGAGAACGCTGTAGGTTCCTTCGTAAAAATTGTTCAAAGAATACCTGTCAAGATTGTATTTACAGAAAAGATTGATTCAAATAAATACATGATTGTTCCCGGAATGTCTGTTGTTCCTAAAGTAAGGGTCAAATAAGTCTTAATATTTTTAACATAATGTGTTAAAATATTAGTAAAATAATATTTTTATTATATTATAATAAATGAGTATGTAATGAACATTAATGGAGTAAGGTTATTGGAAATACAAGATAATAATGACACATATTTGGGCAGACATGTTTTGGCGGAATTTTTCGAATGTGACCCAAATGTCCTAAATAACAGGGATAAAATTGAAAACTATATGGTTGATGCCGCAATAGAGTGTGGTGCGACAGTTGTACAAAAATGTTTTCATATGTTTAATCCTTACGGAGTCAGCGGTGTTGTTATTATTGCAGAAAGTCATCTTGCTGTACATACTTGGCCTGAACTCGGCTATGCGGCTGTCGATTTGTTTACCTGCGGATCTAAATGCGATCCTAAAGTCGCTTATGAATTTTTAAAGAAAAAATTCAACTCAAAGAAAGCCTTCTTTACACAGCTTAAACGAGGGATTCTTGACAACAATACAAAAGAATTATCTGAAACTGCTTTTCAACTATCAGAACAATATGAAAGTTAATATTAAGTTATGATACAAATAGTTGCAGTTTTGGTATAAAAATGATATTCTATACATGCTAAAAGGGAGTATATATGCCTAGAGTTTTAATTTCAATGTCACCTGAATTTTTAGATAAAGTTGATACATTAGCTAATTCTGAACAACGCTCAAGAAGTGAATATATCCGTGAAGCCTTGAGAAATTATATGCGTAGAAACAGAGCCTTTGATTTTCATAAAGCACAACAGAATGCTGATGCTCTTGATGAGCTAATCGGATAAATTTTTAACTTTGTTATGTTTTAGCAGTTTTTACTGCTTATTTTGTATGCTAATAATCAATAACTAAAGGATTTTTATGATAAAAGAAAAATTTATGGGACTAAATAAAGAAGAATTGTTGGATTTATATAATAGCAATTTGGAAACCTTATTAGAATTATCAAAACAGTTTATGAGTAACAATATAGAATTCTGTTCTCTTGTAAATGCGAGAAACGGGAAATGCTCACAAAATTGTAAATACTGTGCACAGAGTAGTCACTATAGAACAGATATAGAAACATATCCTTTGATAGAGCCGGAAAAAGTTCTTGAGGCAGCAAAGGAAGCAAAGAAAAACGGGGCTAATCATTTTGCGATAGTAACCTCCGGTAAGACCCCCGAGGAGGAAAATTTTGATAAAATACTTGAACTAATAAATGAAGTAAATAAAATAGAAGGGCTTTCCAGTTGTGCGTCTATTGGAATTCTAAATGATGAAACAGCAAAAAAACTTGCAGATGCCGGATTAAAAAGATTTCATCATAATATAAATACTTCTGAATCTTATTATCCTGAAGTATGTACTACCCACAGTTGGAAAGATAGAGTTGAAACCTGTAAATTAGTAAAAAAATACGGCATGGAATTATGCTGCGGAGTGATATTAGGAATGGGAGAATCCGTTGAACAACGTGTTGAAATGGCTATGGAACTTGCACAAATCCAACCTGATTCTATTCCTATCAATATTCTTATGCCTATTCCTGATACTCCGTTCGAAAATTATTTTGACAAAATAGATGAAGAAAATATTTTAAGAACGCTTGCTGTTTTTAAAATAGCGAACCCTAAATCAGTATTAAGATTTTGCGGAGGAAGAATGAGATTATCGGAAGAAAATCAGGAAAAAGCATTGGAATGCTGCGTAGAAGGAATTCTAACCGGTAATTATCTGACCACAACCGGTAAAAACCCCGAACAAGACCTAAAAACGGTTCAAAAATTAAAAAAAACATTATTATCCTAAAATAATTAATCAATTAATTAAGGTCAGATATATTCATATTTAATTTCACCTATAAAAATATTAAAAAAGGGAAAATAATACAATAAAAATAATGCAAAAAATAAAAATTGTACATAATAAATATTATGTACAATTTTTAAACTAATTCTTTTATCCTTCAACAAGTGAATTTATTATATTTATTTGTCTTTTAAGCATATCTTGCAATTCACATTGTTCTATAATAGTCTTTCTTGCATTTTGAGAGATTTCAGTATATTTTTCTCTGTTATTTATTACGTCAGACACTTTTTCCGCAATATGTAAGAGCATCAAGATTATATACTTTATAATCTTGATATGTTGTCATTTGATAAGTTCCCTTAATTTTGGCAAATTTTTATCTTTTTCGGATAAAATTGGTTCAAAGTCTATTCCCCAATCAAGGTTGATATCTTCGTCCTTCCAAAAAATACCGCTATCAGCATCTTTATTGTACTCTCCACTTGCTTTATACAACAATTCAACTTCATCAGTTAACACAACAAAACCATGTGCAAAACCTTCCGGAATATATAGCATATGTTTATTATCCTGCGATAACTCAACTTTTACATACTGTTTAAAAGTTTTGGAATTTGGTCTGATATCAACTGCGACATCATAAATTCTTCCTTTTATACATCTTACCAGTTTTGCTTGTCCATAAGGAGCTTTTTGGAAATGAAGTCCTCTTAAAACGTGTCTGCCTGATTTTGAGTGATTATCCTGATTAAATTCAACATTTATACCATTAGCAGAAAATTCTGATTTTTTATAGCTCTCCATAAAAAAACCTCTGTTATCACTAAAAATTACAGGTTTTATTAAAATTACATCTTTTATCTTTTGTTTTTCAAACTGAAATGGTATAGCAGATTTTCCTTAAATATAGTATAACACGGAATTACAAGGAAAATCAGAACTGTTTAATTAATAAATTGAGAAAAAACATTATAAAACATATATAAAGATGTAAGGAGTAATAATCCACCGGAAATTTTTATTATAAATTCTGAAACAGAAGCAATATTTCCGAATTTTTTAATTATATTCGTAAACATGCCTGTTATGACAAGTATAACACCCTGTCCGATTGCAAAAGAAAATAGCATAATGACAGAAAGCAAAATACTGTCAGCGACTGCTGCAAAACTCATTATTCCGGCAAGAATAGGTGTAGAACAAGGAGTTCCTGCTATTGAAAATATTGCACCTAATAACATCGGATATAAAAATTTTGAGTTACTCTGATTTTGCGGAATTTTATTTATTAAAGATGGGAAATTCAAGTCTAAAACCCCGATAAGATTTAGACCCAGAGCAAAAAGAAAAGAAGCTATTACTAATATAAAATAATCTCCTGCAAAAGACTTAAAAACTTGTCCGGTAACTGCACAAACAACACCTATAATACTAAAAACGACAGCAGAACCTATAATAAAAGAAATTAATTGCCAGAAGATTTTTTTATCATCATCATTGCCATATCCTCCGACATAACCAATAATTATCGGAAGCATTGATAATGAACACGGAGAAATTGACGCAAGAACCCCTCCCAAAAAAGATATTGCAATAAAAGCAAGCTTAAATTCTCCTGTCCCTGCAAAAGAGGTAAAATAATCCGTAATACTAATCATTACAAGCCTTTCTTATATATGATTCCAAGGTCGTCTTATCGACATAACCTTCAATTCTTTTGACAATCTTATGATTTTTATCAAGAATAATAATCGTAGGAACTAATGTAATATTATATTTTTCCATCATTTCTTCATTATATTTGTTATTTATCTGAACAGGAATTGAAACATAATGAATACTATCCTGATAATCTTTAACAACTTCATTCACGACAGGTTCAACTCTTTTACATTCCCCACACATGTTAGATGTAAATTTTATCAGTTGCGGATGATTAGATGTAGCAACACTTACATTACTTACACTTTTGTGTGATAAACAAAAATATCCCAATAACGGAATAACAAAAATCATAACCAAAATAAAAATGTTCTTATTCATAATAAACTCCTTAACTTTGTTTATACTATATTTTTATACAAATAAAATTACCTGTTTGTACATTTATAGAGCAATATACCATGTTTTCAAATAATACACAAATTGCAAATAAATACCCCCTATGCTATAATTTCATTGGACCAGATACGGAGAGAGATTATGAAATATTTATCAATTATACTGACAATGTTGATGCTTTCAATGAATATAACTTTTGCGACCCCATATAAGGCAAACGCAAAAACGGCAAGAATTCCGGAAGGAACAAGAATGACGTTAGAATTATTACAAACTGTTGATACAATGGCATGTCAGGCAGGAGATTCCTTCAATTTGATGTTACTGAGTGACCAAAAAGTTGATGGTAAAGTTATATTACCTTCAGGTTCAGTAATAAGAGGAAGCGTCAAAAAATTGAAAAGTTCAAAAAGGCTATCACGAGGTGCTGTTTTATATCTTGATTTTGACCACGTTGTTACCCCTACCGGAAGGCAGCTTCCAATAAGTTTAAGTGTGTACGGCATTAAAAAAACAACATATGATGGCGGCATATATCAAACTCTTGGTTACGGACAGGCATTACAGGATAACTGGACAAAAACCTGTGATATAACAAAATTATCTGCTAACTTCGGTAAAAGAGCAGGAAATGTTCTTCCCGGAGCACAATTTGTAACAACACCTGTCTGTGCATTAGGAGGTGCAGTTGGAGGTTTTTGTTATCTAATTGGGGACAGTGTCATAGATTTATTCAGAAGGGGTGATGAAGTCACTTTAATAAAAGGCTCTACCCTTGATGTCATTTTAGCACAACCGATTGATGTTCCTATCAGCTAGAACGGGATTTGTTCCACTGTTCTGTTGCTGTTTTTAAAGCAGTTTGACCTTCATTATATATTTTGTTATTTTTAACATCTTTGTTTTTTACAGTATTTCCTGAGGAATCTTTATAAACAAGAGTTGGTTTTCTGTCAGGTCCGTCATAGGAAATTACATATGTATATTGTGTATTAGTTTTTTCGTTAGCATTGTTGGCAGTAGTTTCTGAAGCAGCCTTGGAAGCAGTTCCTGCTGGTGGTGGAACATATGAGCCGACACTAATAGAATTTAAGAAACTACCTCCGGGTGGGTATTCTCTTGAACCTTCATTTATAGTACTTAACATAAAACTGCTGTAATCAGCCCCCTGATAACCTATTTGAGAAGTACCTGAAGAAAATCCAAATAACGGATCTCTGATATTTCCACCATATATTACGGCATTTCCGATATCGTTATAATAGTTGTCTGCACCGTCAGAATGAATACTTGGTCCATAAGCAAAATCTTGTGGCTGAGCAGTTCTTAACGCTTGTGGATTAAAATTAAATAACCCGCTTGCCTGCATAGCTTGTTGCAAATTATACTCAAATTCACCTGGTGCCATAATAAATACCTCTTTTTGTTCTCTCTACAAATATTAAAAGTTATTTTTTCTTTTTTAATTTCAAAGAATAATATTTTTGTAACATATTTTAATAATTACCATAATTTTTATAATATTGATGCATAAAATTTTTACAGATATAAAAATACTAATTTGAAAAATATAAATGTTTAATATAGTATAGAAATAATTGTAAATAAGGAGCAGGAAGTATGGGAAACAGAATAGGAATTGACGTAGGCGGAACCAATGTAAAAATAGCATTAGTTAATGAACAAGGCAGTATTATTTATTCAAATTCTATTCCTACAAGAGCAGAGATGGGATACGAATATACTATAAATAATATGAAGGAAGCCATAACAGATTTATTAAAAGAAACTAAATCTGAACCGAAAGATATCGAAGGAATGGGATTTGGTTTTCCGGGACAGATTGACTGCCAAAAAGGAGTTGTGAGATTAGCTCCTAATATTCCGGGCTGGGTTGATGTTCCTATTGCTGAAATAATGGAAAAAGAATTTGGAATCCCTACTCGTGTGGATAATGATGTAAGATGTGCGGCTCTTGGGGAATTAAATTTCGGGGCGGGTGTCGGTTGTGAAAACCTTATCTGCATTACAGTCGGAACAGGTATCGGTTCGGGACTTATTGTAAACGGTAAATTAGTTCGTGGTGCAAGTAATGCTGCAGGTGAAATCGGACATATTAAGCTTGATATAAAAGGAGGACCTCTCTGTGGTTGCGGCGATAGAGGCTGTCTTGAAGCTTTTGCTTCAGGTCCGAGCATCGTTGCTATGGCAGAAGAATACATTAAAGGCGGAAAATCTACAAAATACAGAGAACTGGCTAACCCTGATATAACACCTTATGTCGTATCTGAAGCAGCAAAACTTGGTGATCCTGTTGCAAAACGTATTTTTACAATAATGGGTGAATATATTGGTATAGGACTTACAAGTGTAGTAAACCTGCTTAATCCTGAAAAAATAATTATCGGAGGTGGGGTTGCTGCTGCAGGAGATATCTTAATGGATCCTATTAAGGAAACTATTATAAAACGTGCAATGCCTATTTCAGGTGCAGCAGTTCAGGTTGTTCCTGCCCAACTTGGTAATACTGCAGGTGTTATCGGAGCAAGTTTACTTATAAAATCATAGTTGACACTGTCAGACTATTTTTTATAAGTTATAACTGAAATTGCTATACCAAATCCTAATAAGAAAGGATAGAACAACCCTTTCATTATTGTAAATGAGCTCACTGATATAGCAGATGCTAAACTTGTTGCAATAAGGATTTGTGCTCCGTATGGAATTAACCCCTGAATAAAACACGAGGTTGTATCAAGTAAACTTGCAGTTCTTTTTGGATTTATACCATATTTTAGGGATAATTCTTTTGCTATAGGGCCTGCCGTAATTATTGCGACCGTATTATTTGCTGTGAATAAATTTATAATTCCGACTAAAATACAAATTCCGACTTCACACAGTTTTTTACTTGTAATTAAGTGTTGAGTTTCTTTTATGATAAAACCTATTCCACCGTTATATCTTACCATTTTTAAAAGCCCACCTGCCAGCATAGCTACGATAAGTGTATTTGCCATACTCACCGTTCCGTCACCAATACATGAAAATGCTCCAAAAATATCAAAAATACCATAATATATCCCAATAATAGTATTTAAAATGGTGCCTGTTAAAAGAAGAAACATAACATTTATTCCGGCAATACCAAGTGCTAATAATAAAATATACGGAAAAACTTTAATATATGAATCTATATTTACAACTATATTTATATCATTCGGTGTCGTTCCGGAAAAAATCGGAAGCATATATAAAATAACGCACAAAATAGCCGGAAGGATAACAATTCTTAAACTGTATAACATTTTATCTCGCATTTCTACATTTTGAGTTCTTGTAGAGGCAATCGTAGTGTCGGAAATAAGTGAAATATTATCTCCAAACATAGCTCCGCCTACAGTCGCACCAAGTACAATTGAAGGATTAAACCCGAAATTTTGTGCAAGAGTAACGGCTATTGGAATTAATGCGGCAATAGTTCCGCAGGAAGTACCTATTGCAAGTGATATAAATGCAGAAATAATAAACATTCCCGATATCATAAACTGAGCAGGAATAAAATGCTGTGCTATCATAACAGCAGAATCAACTCCTCCTACGGCTTTTGCACTTGCAGTAAAAGCTCCTGCCAGTATAAAAACAAGACACATTATCATTATATCCTTGTGTCCCATTCCAAGTGCAAAGATTTCTATTTTTCTATTTAATTTTTCTTTATGATTTAAGATTAAAGCGACAGCAGAGGATATTATAAACGCAACTGTCATCGGGACTTTTGAAAAATCCTTCGTTAAAATTGAAAATCCAAAATAAAAAAATACAAATACTATAAATGGAATGAGAGCTTTAAAACTGGACTCTCTCCACTGCTCCTTTAATGTGTTTTGTTGATTCAATGTTATTACCTTTTTGTGTTCACGTTTATGATTTTATAACAATAAAATAACTTTATCCATTATATTAATAAATAATGTTACAAAATATTTATTGAAATTAATATGATATTACAAATCAAAATTATCCCAACATACACCTTTATTATGTGAAATTAAGTGTGCATTATATCTTTAAAAGATTACAGTTTTCACTACGTTTACGTTCTTCATCTTTGTATATACGAGTCCTATTAATAACTTCATCAAAATCAATTTGATGAGCATCAAAATCAGGTCCGTCAACACAAGCAAACTTGACCTCACCTCCGACTGTCAGTCTGCATGCACCACACATGCCGGTACCGTCTACCATAATAGGATTCATAGATGCTTCTGTTTTTATTCCTTTATCCTTTGTTAAATCAGCGACTGCTCTCATCATTGGCATTGGACCAACTGCAATAACATAATCAATAGGTTCTTTAT
>Ga0247609_10005422_pt1 | contig 12534 bp, 9 predicted proteins | sample 172DNAGHGlowgp2_FD_193487 | JGI IMG/M metagenome (GOLD analysis project Ga0247609, IMG submission 193487) | Sheep rumen microbial communities from Palmerston North, Manawatu-Wanganui, New Zealand - 1728 DNA GHGlow gp2 | ecosystem: Host-associated > Mammals > Digestive system > Stomach > Rumen ... | reverse complement strand
GTCGACGAACACGATAATGAATATCGTCAGCGGAACGCCTATCCAATAGGGTATCTCATAGATACCGAACAGACCGTATAGGTTGTTGATGTATAATCCGACAAATGGTAACAGACAGGCTGTGGCTATTTGTACAATAAACTTAGTGGTTGCATTCAGGCCTACCAGGTCGTCCACAATGCCGACGGCGTATATCACCATCAGACCCATTATGAATACGGCACTCCAGATATTGAGAGGCAAGGTGTCGGTTTTGAAAACAGGCGTGAACAGCAGAACGAGGATAAATGCCGTCAGCATACTGGGAAAGAAGGAGATACCGCCCAGTCGTGGGGTGGCGTTGGTGTGAATCTTGCGTTCGTTTGGGATGTCGTAGAGCCTCTTTCGCTTGCAGAAATCAAGGATAAGAGGTGTGAACACCAGCCCACATATCAAACTAACAAAAAAAGCACTAAGTAGATATATCGTCATATGAAATTGCTCATCTTTTACATATATAACTAACAATTCCTGCTTTTATTGTATGCTATGCATAAAATATTGGAAAAACGATGATACCTTTAAAATCAAGGATGAGGGTTTTACGAGTCAACGGATTTGGTTTTGTATCTTTTTCTACCTACTTTAACAGAGTAAAACAAGTTGTTTTACTGTCCAAACAAGCGTGTTTCATAGAGCAAAGTATGGGGTTTTAGAAGGTAAAACAACTTGTTTTACTGTGAGTGATAGTTAGTGATAGATTTAAAAAACTATCACTCAACATAACGATCTGATATTAAGTATGTTAGAAAGAAAAGTGATAGATTTGTAAAAAAAACGACAAAATAAAAATGGAGAACCGAAGCCTGTGATTGTTTTTTTTTGTATATAACATACAATATCCTATGGGATATTCCGTTATATAACTAAACAGGATATCGTGAAAGTAACAATTATTACTGCTACATATAATAGTGTAAAGACACTGGAAGATACCATGAAGTCTGTATTGGCACAAACCTATGCCGATATAGAATATATTGTTGTTGATGGTGCCTCAACAGATGGGACTCAGCAGTTGATTAGACAATACGAACCATTGTTTGGCAATCGGCTGAAGTGGATATCTGAGAAAGACAAAGGTATCTATGACGCCATGAATAAAGGTATTCAGATGGCTTCTGGCGATGTGGTGGGCATCTTGAATTCTGATGACTATTTTACCAGTCATGATGTGATAGAACGAATGGTATCATCTTTTGATAATAAGGCCTTAGATGCCATCTATGGCGATATCCACTTCATTCGTGACGGTCAGCCTGACAAGTGCCTCCGCTATTACAGTTCTAAGCCCTTCCGTCCACTATGGCTTCGTTTCGGTTTTATGCCTGCTCATCCATCATTCTATTGCCGTCGAGAGGTATTTGAGAAGGTAGGTCTTTATAAAACCGATTATAAGATTGGCTCAGACTATGAGATGATGGTTCGCCTGTTTATGGTTCATAAGATACGAGCCAAATACCTGCCTATAGACTTTGTTACCATGCGAACAGGAGGTGCCAGCACTCGGAATGTCAAGAGTCGCATGCAACTCATTAAAGAGGATGTGCGCGGTTGTCGCGAGAATGGTATCTATACCAATTCGCTCATGATATGCATCAAATTCCTGTATAAGGTCTTCGAGTTGAGGTTTTTTGGTCCTTAAGGAATTTATATTTGCCTTGATAGGACGGTATCGTAGAGGTTCATGTAGTTAGCGAGCATTTTTTGATTGGTAAACTCGTTTGTCACTTTGTTGCGGCACGCGGTCATGTAATGATTTTTACCACTATTGCAGACATGGACAATGGCAGCAGTTGCTGCATTCAGATTGCCCCGCTCAATGACGATGCCTGTGTGCAGGTCAATGGCTTCCGGACTGCCTCCTGTGTCGTAGGTAATGACAGGTGTGCCGCATGCCATGGCTTCTAAGTTTGTGGTTGGGAAATTGTCTTCCCATGTTGGGTTGAAGAAAACATTGGCGGCGGAGTAGAGTGCAACTAGTTCGTCTACGTTTTCTGTTCGTTCAATGCCAATGATGTTTTGAGGCAGTGCCTTTCTTTCTTTTTTATTCAGGCCCACTAGGATGATCTGGTAGCTTTGCGGCAGCAGATGTCTTATGGCAATGAAGTCGTCGAGTCCCTTTCTATACCAGTTGGATGCCACGCCAAGAATGATATTGCCAGATAGTTCCAACCCGTATTTCTTGTAGAAGTCGATGGACTGTTCTTGGTGGCTAAAACGTTCAGTGTCAATGCCGTTGTGTATCATGTGTATGGGCTTTGACTGGAGAAACGACTGGCTCAACTGCGCTTCAAGCCAATGACTCACAGGGACGAGAGTGAGGTCTTTTACTGAGAGAAATGATTGCTTTTTTTTCTGGAAGTTTCGTTTTGAACGGTCGAGGAAAATGGAGGCTGGATAGTTTGAGAGCAGTTGACAGTTTCCGCATTCGGTCTTCCATTTCTCACATCCGGCAAACATATAATGGGCACAGTGTCCGGTAAACGGCCAACAGTCGTGTAGTGTCCATACAACAGGCTTTCCGCATTCGCTAAGATAGCGGAATAGTAGCGGATAGTTAAGGTAATAGCCGTGAATGTTGTGAATATGTATGATATCGGGATTAACCTGTCGGATATATTCGATAAGTTTTTTTGTGGGGCCTGTCGACATGAGGCCATGATTGTCGGCAAGGCGTGATATGATGCCATGGATATACTCATCAGTCATGCTGCCAATATGGTAGAGGTGTGACAGGCTCTTGTTGTACCATCGCCCGAATGCAATATGGCTTTCCCATCCATGACTTATGGCCATGACCCCAAGGCTCTCTGCAATCTTTCCATGTGAGCCCCAGTTGGCAGTGATATTTATCTGTAGTAATTTCGGCATCAGTATGTCTTGTTGCAACTTAAGAAATAAAAAACATGTCGCTTGGGCCAGAATGGTTCAAAATGGCGTCGGTTGATGACTTTGTCATCAAAGGAGAAGTAGTGCTTATAGTCGGACTGCGAGAATACGTATTTATAGTGCTTGTAGGCAATGTCAATGGATGTTTGGTTGGCATGTGTTAGTTTTCCATAAGGAAAGGCAAAATAGTCGCAGGACTTTCCAATATGGTGCTCGATGACTGATTTGCAGTCGCAAATTTGGTATGTGAGCATCTTCTCGTCATCGGTATTGATCATGTAGTGATCCATGGTGTGGGCTCCAATGATGTGGCCTCTGTCAGACAAATCCCTTATTTGTTTCCAACGCATGGGGTGCTTGTTGGGGGTGAATACAATGCTATTGTTGAAATGGCTAATGTATTTTTCGTTGCCCTCCGCATAGTTAGGATTGATGAAAAAGAGTGCGTTGATGCCATATTCTTCAAGCGCGGGCGCAAAAATGTCGAAGCATTCCGTAAAACCATCATCGAAGGTAAATGCTACCAATGGTTGGTTAGGGTGTTCGTGATTCATTATTTTCTGAACGGCATCTTCAATCTTTATGAAAACAACCCGGTTGCTCAGAACCTTTAGCATACTGCGAAAGGTTTCAGGCTCTTTTTCGTAAAGTGTTCTATGCCCGTTTAATATGTGTATGCCATTGGCGGGATGTGAAAAGAATCCCAGTATGTCTAATACTCTGTTTCTTGCAATTTGTCTAAGCATGCTCATAGAAGTCTGCTATTACTTTCCTTATAATATTGAGTTGATAGTGGAAATTCCATTTACGGTCTATCTCTTCGAATGCGGCTTTCCTTATTCTTTCCCGTTGCAAGTGGTCAATGTTAAGCCACGGTAGTAACTTTGCTTTTAGGTCAGATGTGTTGTCACGTATGAAGAAATCACCGGTAATACCAGGCTTGATGGCTTCAAATTCCGGGCCTTGGTAAGGCAGGTCTCCATGCGTGATGACAGGGCAGCCAAAAGTGAGGGCATGGATAGCGGTTAACCCCACATTACCAGGTGATACACAAACATGCGCATTATAGAAAAGTTCGCCTAGTGTCTTGTCGTTATAGCATGGACCATACATCCATATTCTGCTTTCCACGCCTTGCTTCTTTGCATAGTCGTCAATATGCACTCCCTCCACATCCTTGCCCACAATAATACAGTTGACTGTCAGTCCTTCTTGATCTATCTGTTTGATGCAGTCGATGAGAATTTCCAGTTTTTTCCATTTCTGTATCCTGCCACAGTAGATGATGGTCGGAGCGTCGTTGTGGAAATGGTTTGTATAGATGCTTGTCGCTTTCAGAGTATCTCTAAGTGCCTTTTCTTTGTCAGAGTCCATAGAATTGGCAATGCAATACATTTTTTCTTTGGCAATGCCTTCTTTAGCCATGAGGCCAATGGCATAGTTGTTGTAGATCATCAACTTATGGTGTAGCGTGTAGAATACAGTCTTGATGATTCCTTTGACTTTTGACTCCCGTCCATACCATCCATGAGTCCAGGCAATTGTTTTCTTTCCCAATAGTCTGGCCAAAAGCAAAATAAGCCACGAGGACAAACAATAAGGTTCCCCGTCAAGGATATAGTAGTGATAGGGTTTGAATATGAGACCTACAGACCCGCTCTGCCAATAAAAATGGTGAAAGTAATGGTTCTTGAGTGTCTTTTTATATCCAGGTAATTCATTGTAGTCGAAGGTCTTAATGGGTACTTCAACTTTGTCGCCTAAATAGAAGGAGCATGAGAATTCATTCGCCATCTGCTTGTAGATAGGATAGCGGTAATGAGTTCCGATGTTTGTAATGACACAAATGCGTTTATAGTCTTCCATCGATCTGTGTTCTATCGAGAATTCCTTTTACATCATACACAATGCCTAAGGCTCTGTCGTTGAGGAAACTTCGGATGTCGATAGCCTTGAACTCATTGTGGGCCACACAGAGCACAATGCTGTCATATTGGCCTTTTAGACTGTCGAGTCTTGTGTTGGTGATTTGAATGCCATACTCTTTCTTCACCTTTTCTGCATTGGCCCATGGGTCGTAGACGGTAATATTGTCAGTATAATCGTGCAGAGTGTTGTAGATGTCGACAATCTTGGTGTTGCGAATATCGGGGCAATTCTCTTTAAATGTAATACCCAGAAGCAGAATCTTAGAGTCTTTTACCAGCACACCTTTCTTGTTCATCAATTTGATAACCTGATTGGCCACGTAATCACCCATTCCATCATTGAGTCTTCTGGCATTTGACATAATCCGTGGTAAAACGCCATAAACCTGAGCCTTTTGTATTAAGTAATATGGGTCAACGCTGATGCAGTGGCCTCCTACTAAACCTGGACTTAATTTGATGAAGTTCCATTTTGAAGAGGCAGCTTCTATCACATCATGAGTGTCAATCTCCATAGCATTGAAAATCTTTGCTAATTCGTTCATAAAGGCAATATTAACATCACGTTGGGAGTTCTCGATGATTTTCGAGGCTTCTGCCACTTTTATGGAGGGCGCTTTGTGGGTGCCGTTTATCAGAACGGAATTATAAATGCTGTCTATTATATCTGCAATCTCTGGGGTAGAGCCAGATGTGACTTTTTTGATAGTCTCTACCGTATGTAACTTGTCACCGGGATTAATGCGCTCAGGACTGTAGCCGGCATAGAAATCCTGATTAAACTTCAAGCCACTGGTGTGTTCAACCACGGGCAGACATTCTTCTTCTGTTACACCAGGATAAACCGTTGACTCATAGACGACAATGTCTCCCTTTGAAATAACTCTTCCAACGGTATCACTGGCTCCCCATAATGGTTTTAGATCTGGCCGATTGTTCTCGTCAACAGGAGTTGGGACGGCAACCACGTAAAAGTTGCAATCTCTTATTTGGTCGATATCCGAGGTACATCTGAAACCGTTGGCAATGGCTTCACAGAGTAGATCGTCACTTACTTCTAATGTCGCATCATGTCCTTTCATTAATGCGTCTACTCTGCTTTGGTTCATATCAAAGCCAATGGTGGGATATTTTGTTGAGAAGAGACGTGCAAGTGGCAATCCCACATAGCCTAAGCCGATGACGCAAATTCTTATATTGTCTGTTGTCATATATGTTTTTTTATTTAAACGTTAATTAGTCGTATTTATTATGGTTTTGCTTGCATTTTCTTTTATGCTGTTGTTATCTTCCTTTTCTGCCATCGGATCGCAGCAGGCAAAGAGAAAAATGAGAATAAAAAGACCGCCTGTGAGCAGAGTTGAAAAAATGGAGGCATTTAGCATGCTGATAAGGGTGGGGATGAATATGACAAAAATGTCACTTTTTTGATATCGGTAGGTTATAGAGTTGATGAAATACAATAAAGCGAGGAATATGAATCCAGTGATAATGACGCCAATGATGCCCCATGAGGCGATGCCTTCTGTCAGGAAAAAAGTAGCATTGGCATTTTGCGAATTATAGGCCACGGCCATGCCTAAGGGCACATCGTAAGGATAGGCGTTTGTGATGGCATTGACAACATTGATGTGTGTGTAATAGGTGTATGGATTTTCTTGGAAGAAATGCAGATACATCTGTGCCAGCCAGCCAGTAACGCAGACGGTACGGAGCAAGACGATGGCCACAATTGCAAACAGCACTTTGTTGTCAGAATCACTGACAACCATCAGCAGTGATGAAAAGACAATGATTCCCCAGAATACAAATGAATGCAGTCGGTTGCAAATGGTCTGTTCTTTCCATCTGATGAAATAGAAAAAGACTACGATGATGAAGGGAATGAAGAAAGTGCTTTTCTGCATGTCAACCATAAAAAGGAGGAAAAAACCTAATAATATCAGGCTTGCCTTTATGTAGGACTTGTATTTTAGATACCATACCAGCAAAAACGGATAAAACGCGCCTGATAGCCAACCTTGTACATAGAGTATAAGGCTGCGTTCTTCCACTTTCTCTGCATTTTCGGCTCTTAAACTATATAGCAGGTCAGCCTGGGTAAAGATGTTTACAAAGTGCATGGAATTGGCGCGGGAAATTAAAAAGGCTATGGTTAGAGCAAGCGTGATTATCTCAACTACATAAAGTGGGCATATTGGACTGAGTTGCATGCCTTTTAGCAGTGGAATCCTATGAATCTGAAAATAGATGGTTAGGAACCCGCACAATGCGAAAGAATAGCAATAGGTTTCAATCGTAGACAGACCTTCGGTGATGAAAAAAGCATGTATGAGCGGGATGTATACTAATATATATATGAAAAGGCATAGAAAGGTGGATATTTCATTGATACGATGGTATAGAGTGAATGGAATAATTGATAGTATTATCCATGAAATCCGATTAATGACACTCATGTGAATATAGTCGATATTGCCCATGTATTCGAATAATTCATAGATATATTCTTCGTAAATGTAATCATAGAGAAGAATATAGCAAAGGACGCATGAAATCTTGCTTGTTAGACTGTCTGCGTCAAGGAGTATGTGCATGATTTTCCTCATTGGCTTAAAAAGATGTTGGTTAGACGGAAGCAGAGGATAATAAAAGCAAAGCCCCAAAGCAATAGGCATCGTTTGTATCGAGCAATAGAGAGATGACAGATTTGTAAAATGCTATGAAACAGGGCTGTCTTTACTATAAAGCAACAGACTGTATATACAAGGAGAATGAGATGTAAGTCTTTCGTGAGTTGGCAAAGAAGGAAAATGCTGCCAACGCCAAAGGTGAAATATAGAAAATCAAACACTAAAAGTGTACGCTGTTTGTTCTTAGCTCGGAACAGTGGTAGAAGTGGTTGGGTGAGAATAGTTGGGAACGACCAGAGTGCAAGACAGAGTGCCACATCGCCAGCTGACTTCCATTGTTCTCCGAGGAAGATAATTATGAGTTTATCTCCGCCGCAAACAATGAAGAAGAGTGGTAGAATTGCTATGATAGTGATTATTCTCAGCATTTCGTGAGTTGTACCTTCTATATTATCGGAATTAGCACAGATTTTCTGGTAGTATACTTTGCCCATGGCTGAGCCAACAAGTGACATAGGCATCAATAGCAGTTGCAAAATAATAGAAAAACAGCCGATGTCTGCTTTGTCAAAATATATAGCCAAAATGATGACTGGTAGGTTAAAGGCCGCAAATGAGAGCATACTTGCAGGCGCATCATAGAGAGGGAAGTTCTTGTATCGTATAAAAAGATGTTTAATCTTATACAGGTTGATTCTTACCAAAAGACTCTTGATGTGTCGCCTAACAAGAAACAGAAAGATGAAGAGTGCAGCACATCCTTGTGCTATAGTGGTGCCGAGAATGAGACCGTTGATTGCTTGCAGGCAGATGAATGCGAAGATGATACGGAATAGCGCCTGGGAACTGCCGAGGATAACATTTGAGAATGATAAAATGTAGTATCGCTCTCGTCGGTTGGCTATATTGTATAGGAGGGTATATAGCGTATAGAACAGAAGATAGATGATGAGAAGACCGTGTGCAGGGAATCCTGTAAAGAACGGGATACTTGCTCTAACTCCTCCCCAGAATATAATGGCTATAAGAGTAATGGTAATTGCACTCACTCCAATACAGAGCCAGAGAATCTGGGGCAATTGCGCTTCTTTGCCTTGGATGATGACATTTTCAAAGCCAAGGAATAAGCCAATGTTTACGATTGTGACAAATGATGAGAAGACTCCCCATTCGCCAAAGGCTTCCGGAGTGTATAGACGTGTAAGAATTGGCGTGACAATAATCGGCAACATATACATGATAATGTTGCTGACAGAAATCTTTGCGCTGTTTTTTATTAGCGGTGTCGTGAGTATGTCCTTTAGCCTATTCTTCAAAACTTATATTTCTTAGGTGATGGATAGTAATACATAGTGATGCCCCTGCGTCCTAATTCCAGCATTTTTTCAAGACACGGAGCAGCATAGTAAACATTAATGAGCAGATTGGACAGTTTTTCGTGTTTGTGGATATCACTGTCAAAATGCTTTATCAGAATTCTTTCTCTTGACCTGCAATCCAAATCGCCCCTCATACAGGTATATTGGCAAATACTGCCATCCTCACTGTAATAACGGAACGTTTGGGTTTTATTCATGAAAAGTTTCCAATAGGGATACTCTTTATATAAAATGCCTTCTACGCAGTGGTCAAAAGTGCCAATATAGTGGCTTGGCATTCCAAGATTAATGACTAGACCATTGAGTTTTGCCATGCGGTAATATGGCGACGACTCGTCCCAGCAATTCTTACCTAAGTGATGGTCTTTAGTGAGCCATAAAGCATGCTTGCCCCATGCGCAGACTGAATGTTGGGTGTTAATGCTCCTCTTTACATGAGGGTAGTTCCTAAATGTCTCGGCCAAGAAGCCTGCAGCCGTTTTGTCCGTAGCAGGATTGAAAATGTAATTATCCAAGTCTACATCATGGAAGTCGGTGAATGGCATGGCTGGCATCATGAGGGTTCCCTCTTCTGTTAGATACTCGGTAAGAGTATCAATCAATTCTGTCGCTGTGCCTTGATAGTTGTAAAACTCTTTCATTGACGCATGGATACATACCACATCTCCTGGCTTCATCCCCATTCTAGCCATAGCCGCAACGATATCTTTAGCACAATATTTCTTTTTATAGAAGAGCATTCCGATTTTTTTGTGAATGTTCTTTCGCATGATGGAAATATTGCTTATTCCTGTTGCCTTTTTGAATAGGACCCCCAACCGTGTATATATACTAACGCTCATTGGATAAAGATGGAAGAAATATCTTTACGAAGAATCCACATGGAAGTGGCGAAGATTGACAGTAAGGTCATGACTGCCACAAAAATCATTCGTTTGGGGCCAGCGGGCTTCACAGGTAACGCTGCGCCTTTTAGTATCGTGAATGCTGGGGTGCGCTCTTGAACTTTTGCTTTTGCGGCTTGTAACTGATTATTGAGTGTAGTATAGGTGTTGAATTTTATTTGCATGTCATTTTCTAAATCGTCCAATTTCAATGACATGCTCTTAAGTGATACGTTAGTGTTGGCATCTGCCATTCTTGCATAATGTTGGCATGCCAGCTCGTAATCGTGCCTAGCCTCCTCCGTCAGGTTTTTATAGTACTCCCAGTCGGTACGGGCCTTGTTGGTCCTGTATTTAGTGATGTATGCCTGCAACTTTTGTCTTACGGAGTCTGCCAGTGTCTTGCAGATAAGTGGATCTTGAGCCTGTGCGCTGATGGAGATGACACCGCTTTTTGAATTGACATGGATGGAGATACTTTCTTTTATAGCAGTGGCTACTTCGTCTTCCTTTTTAGTCAGATTATAGGCATCGATGGTTGAAAGGTCTACAAATTCTTTTTCAGACTTGAATAGCATAGACCACCATGGCCCTTTCTGATGCCTGTAAATGTAGTCGTAGAGATTGGTGTTAATCTCACCACTGGTGTCAGCCACTTGAATGGAGTAGAGACTGGCAATGAATCCGTTATCTTCCATTAAGTCGGGATAGAGCAGTGGTGTGATGGCATCGGTAGTCTGCATCTCGCCGATGTCGAATCCTAACGAAGAGGCAATAGAGCCAAGTGATCCTTTTCCAAGCGAGTTTTCTATTTCTGGTGCTAATTTTGTCTCTGTAATGTAATATCTGGGGAAACTGAATATATAAATGCAGGCCAATATGAAGCAAACAGGCGTTACAAAAAAGAACAGTCTTTTCCTACTTCCTAATTTTTTAAAAATCTCAATGAGACGAATCGTTTTGATATTCTTGCTTTTCTCTTCCATAATTGTGCGTTTCTCTTTCTTATTTCGTCATCATGTTGGCAATGGTGGCAATCATGGCGGCGATAGAGGCGATGCCGGTGCCGAGGGTGACCGTCTCGGCTGTCGACATCTTGTTGGTGGTCTTGGTGGGAACCACGATTTCGCAGCCTGGACGTACCTTCGCGCCTTTTGACACCTTGGCCACGTCGCCGTTCATATAGATGATGTATGCTTTCCTTTTCTTGGCCTTGTTGCTATAGCCTCCGGCCTGGTTGATGTAGTATTTGGCACTCCGGCCAGACTCGAATCCCACGGTGTTGGGATACATCACCTCGCCGTTGATCTTCACCGTTCCGTTGTATACGGGAATGACGAGACGGTCGCCTTCACGCAGCACCAGGTCTTCATCACCGCCGGGGTTGGCAATCGCCTTGTCCAGTTCGATACCCACGAAATAGGAGTAGGGCACATTCTCCAGTTCCTGTTTCTTTGTCTGCTGACTGCTGCCCAGGTCGCTGATAGAGCGTCCGCTCTTCAGGGCCATCTCCACAAGCACGTCCTCATCTTGCTTCTTCTGCATCTTCGACGACTCGATAAAGCGCTGGCGCTCGGCCTCGTTCAGTCGGCGCTCCAGTCGTGCACCTTCAATATAGGCAATGTTGGTGAAGCCGCCTGCCTTCTTCACCAGGTCGCTCAGCCTTTCGTTCTCCTTGGTAAGGGGATAACTGCCGCCGAAGAGCACCTCGCCCTCGATGACCACGTTCTTCTGCTGGCCGTAGCCGGGGCTCTGGCGCACGTAGACCTCGTCGTAGGGCTGTAGCCTGAAGCCTTCTTCACCGTCGATGACGAAGCCGTCTTTCAGCGTGAAGGTAAACGATTCTGTAGTGACGGCATCCTTTTCAGTAGCCTTGGGATTGACGATGCGGCGTGACACCAGCACGTTGACGGCCGATGCCTTCTCTGTCAGTCCGCCCGACTGTAGCACAAGGTCTTCAATCGTCTCGTTCTCGGCATAGCGGTATACGCCTGGGTTCTGCACCTCGCCGTGTATGGTGAGCGTCTGGTTCTGCTTCACTTCCTCCTGGCTGGGGACGAAGAGCACATCCTCGTTTTTCAGGGGAATGTCGGCAATGCGGCCTTCCATGATGCCGGCCATGTCGAAGGAAAGCATTTCGAGCGTGCGGTCGGCCTTCATGCGGTGCAGCAGCACACGGCCCGTGAAGGCATCCTCGGTCACGCCTTCTGCAGCGTCAACCAGTTGTTTGACGGTGGTGATGTTGTTGCCCAGTTCAAACATGCCGGGGCGGAATACGGCACCGCGCACTTCCACCATGTTGCTGTAGCGCTTCACCAGGGAGTCGACGGCCACCGAGTCGCCGTCGGCCATGTGGAAGGCGCCCAGGTCGAACTCGTCCACCGTGTGAACACTATACTGTGCGCCAGCCTTGCGTACCACCCGCACCGATTTCCTGTAGGCATCGCTGGCAAAACCGCCTGCAAAGCCAATGAGTGAGTTGAGGCTTTCGCCCGCAGCCATCTCATAGAACATGGGGCGTTTCACCTTGCCGGTGATGTTGACCAGACAGTTGTATGGTCCCACTATGATGACATCGTTGTCGGTCAGGCGCACGTTGCCCTTGGCCTGTCCGTTGAGGATATAGTCATAGACGTCGATGGTGCTGATGAGGCGGTTGTTGCGATACACCTTGATGTTGCGCAGGGTACCGATGTCGGTGATGCCGCCGGCCATGTAGAGGGCGTTGAAGGCCGTGGAGAAGGCCGACAGGGTGTAGGTGCCCGGCACCTTCACCTCG
>Ga0247609_10005421_pt1 | contig 12536 bp, 11 predicted proteins | sample 172DNAGHGlowgp2_FD_193487 | JGI IMG/M metagenome (GOLD analysis project Ga0247609, IMG submission 193487) | Sheep rumen microbial communities from Palmerston North, Manawatu-Wanganui, New Zealand - 1728 DNA GHGlow gp2 | ecosystem: Host-associated > Mammals > Digestive system > Stomach > Rumen ... | reverse complement strand
AATTTGGTCTTACTGAACGTCATTCACGCGCTCTGCTGAAGCTTGCAAGTCCGGAGGAGCGTCTTATCATTCTTGAAAAGGTGGTAAACAACAAGCTTAATGTCGAAAAAACAGAAAAGCTCGTTGAGGACTACATAGGTAAGGTTAAAGAAAAGCAAAGTTATAAGAAGCGTTCAAGGGTGTTTCAGAATGTCAAGATATTCGTGAATACGATAAATAAGGCTGTAGAGACTATGCAGGCTGCCGGTATCCTTGCTGATTCGAGAAAAATCCAGAGTGAGGATTATATCGAATATCGTGTTCGTATACCTATACAGAAGAAGTAAATTGTTCCACATGAAACATTTTTGAGTATGTTCCGCGTGAAAATCAACTGATTTGTTCCACGTGGAACATTTTTTGTACCTTTTTTCTGCAAAAAAGGCTCTGCAAGTATTTACATCTACTCGCAAAAGTGCTATAATATATGTATATCACTTAGAGAGGAAGATTTTATGGGTAAGATAATCGCTGTTGCTAACCAGAAAGGCGGTGTCGGAAAGTCCACAACTGTCATCAATCTTGCGGCTTTTCTTGGCTCGCGGGACAAAACCGTACTATGTATCGACATCGACCCGCAGGGAAATCTGACAACAGGTCTCGGGATAAAGAAAAAATCCGTTGAGGTTTCGTCATATGATATTCTCGTCGGCAGAGCAAGAATACAGGACGCTATAATTGAAACTGACTTCAAGAATCTGCATATCATCCCTGCAACAGAGAATCTTGCCGGTGCTGAGGTCGAGCTTCTTAATATGGAGAACCGCGTAAACAGGCTGAAAATGCAGGTGCTTTCGCTCAGGGAGAGTTATGATTATATCTTCATTGACTGTCCTCCGGCACTCGGGACATTGACGATAAATGCCCTTGTTGCGGCAGATTCTATTATAATACCCATGCTTGCCGAGTTCTTCGCTCTTGAGGGATTGTCACAGCTGACGAATACTATTAAAATAGTTAAATCTAATTACAATCCAAGTCTTGATATTGAAGGTATCCTCTTCACAATGTTCGACAGCCGTCTCAATATCGCGAATGACGTTGTCGCAGAGGTTGACAAGCACTTCCCTGGAAAGGTGTTTGAGACTAAGATCCCGCGAAATGTCCGTATTTCCGAGGCTCCCAGCCACGGAAAGCCTATTATGTACTACGACAAGAGTGCAAAGGGTGCGGATTCATATACGCTTCTCGGACTTGAAATGCTCGGCGAGCCGCTTGAGCTTCCCGAAAAGAAGAGAAGAAACATTTTCTCGTTCAAGAAGAAAAAGAAAAAGTAATTGAAAGGAAGGATAGGATTTGGCAAAGGGTGGATTAGGAACAGGTCTTGACCTGCTTTTTGACGATAATTCCAGCGATGTGCAGGTAAAAAAGACCTTGCGCGTCTCTCAGATAGAGCCGAACCGCGACCAGCCGCGTAAGACATTCAGTGATGAAGCTATCGCCGCTCTTGCAGAGTCGATACGCGAGCATGGTCTCATTCAGCCTATACTCGTTCGTCCGCTCGATACAGGCGGCTATCAGATAGTTGCCGGAGAGCGCAGATGGCGTGCCGCACGTATGCTCGGACTCGATGAGGTACCTGTGACTATCCGTGAGCTCAACGACTCTGAGGCTATGCAGATAGCAATAATCGAAAACCTCCAGCGTGAGAACCTCAATCCCGTCGAAGAGGCGAGCGGCTACAACGAGCTCATCGAGAAATATGATATGACTCAGGACGCTGTTGCAAAGCTCATCGGCAAATCGCGTTCAGCAGTTGCAAACTCAGTGAGACTTCTTTCACTTCCTCCGCGCGTTCTGAAAATGCTTGAGGAGGGGAAGCTTTCAGCTGGCCATGCGAAGGCTCTGCTCGGATTCGATGATGAGGAAATGCTCATCGCGATCGCGAATCGTGCAGCGGACGGCGGTATGACTGTTCGTCAGGTAGAGCGCCTTGCTCAGAAGTCTTCTGAGGCTAAGGATGTTATCGAAAAGAAGTCTGATTCAAAGATAGACAACTATTTCGTTGAAATGGAAATTTCACTCAATGAGCGCCTCGGACGCAGAGTCAAGGTCGATTACGGTAAAAACAAGGGCGCTCTCATACTTGAATTTTATGATAAGGAAGATCTGGCAGCTCTCGCAGAGAAGCTCACAGATGAAGAATAAAGGAGAATAAAAAATGATCGACATTAAGCTTATCAGAACAAATCCCGAGCTCGTCAAGGAGAATATCAAGAAGAAATTCCAGGACGAAAAGCTTGAACTCGTTGACAAGGTTGTCGAGCTCGACAAGCAGTACAGGGAAACAAAGGTGGAGTGCGACAGCCTCCGCAATCAGCGCAAGGTAAAGAGCAAGGAGATCGGCGGTCTTATGGCTAAGGGTCAGAAGGACGAGGCTGAAAAGGTAAAGGCTGAGGTATCTGAGCTCGGTGTAAAGCTCGAAGAAATGGAGGCTCTTGAGGTAAAGCTCGAAGGTGATATCCGTCAGATAATGCTCGTTATCCCGAACATCATCGACGAGAGCGTACCGATAGGCAAGGACGACAGCGAGAACGTTGAAGTAGAAAGGTTCGGCGAGCCTGCTGTTCCTGATTTTGAGATTCCCTATCACGTTGACATTATGGAGAAGGTAAACGGTATCGACCTCGACAGCGCTCGTAAGACGAGCGGCAACGGTTTCTATTACCTCTGCGGCGACATTGCTCAGCTTCAGTCGTGTATCCTCTCTTATGCGAGAGACTTTATGATAGACAAGGGCTTCACATATTACATTCCTCCGTTTATGATAAGAAGCGACGTTGTTACCGGCGTTATGAGCTTCGCTGAAATGGAAGGTATGATGTACAAGATAGAAGGCGAGGATCTCTACCTCATCGGTACATCCGAGCATTCTATGATAGGTAAGTTCATCGATACTATCATTCCCGAGGGCGAGCTCCCGAAGACTCTCACAAGCTATTCGCCCTGCTTCCGCAAGGAGGTCGGAGCTCACGGTATCGAGGAGCGCGGAGTTTATCGTATCCACCAGTTCGAGAAGCAGGAAATGATAGTTGTCTGCAAGCCCGAAGAGAGCATGGATTGGTTCCATAAGCTCTACAGCTATACTGTTGAGTTCTTCCGTACACTTGATATTCCCGTCCGCACACTTGAGTGCTGCTCGGGTGACCTCGCTGACCTCAAGGTGAAGAGCCTTGATGTTGAGGCATGGTCGCCGAGACAGAAGAAGTATTTCGAGGTCGGCAGCTGCTCGAACCTCGGTGACGCTCAGGCTCGCAGACTCGGTATCAGGGTCAAGGACAGCGACGGAAATAAGTATTTCGCTCATACTCTTAATAATACAGTCGTTGCTCCTCCGAGAATGCTCATCGCATTCCTCGAAAACAACCTCAACGAGGACGGCAGTATCCGTATTCCTGAGGCTCTCCAGCCCTATATGCGTAAGGACATCATAAAAGTCCCCGAAAAGAAGTAATAACACCAGCAACACGACCGCCGGTTTTTTCCAAAGTATTACGAGTATTTATTGAGGGAAACCCTTTTGAAAAAGGGTTCTCCCTCAAACTCCCTTCCTAAAACTTTTAACTCCGTTTTTCCCCTCCTATGGGGTCACGTTAGCAAGTTAAGCCAAGACAGCAATTCTGTCAGCGTGACCCCATAGGAGGGGAAAAACAAAGCTGGAAGTCTTTGGAAAGGGGTCTGGGGAAGAACCTTTCTTCAGAAAGGTTTGCCCCAGTAGATACCCACAATGTTTCGGAAAAACCGGCGGTCATTTTGTTGGCGTTATTGGTTAAGGAAGTTATCGGCAGAGCTGGCGGCTGTGCAGAGGCACATTGTAAAAACCCCGACGGTTCCGCCGAACAAGCTCCCTAAAATAAAACCGAGCATAATATCACCCCGATGATATTATGCCCGGTTTTTTGTTTTATAATCGCAGAAAATCACTTCATAAGCTCATCAGCCATTGCTTCGAGCTGAGCGATGTTGTCTGCGCTGAGTGAAGACTTGACAGTAACAGTAGTATCGAGCCATGTGATGTTCTTGGACTTCTCAAATTTTGCCTTGATAACTCTTGCGGCAGTCGGAGCCCATGAACCGTTCTCGATGATACCGATAGTGCGGTTCTGATAATTTCTCTCGATGAGCCAGTCAATGTACTGGTTCATAAAGGGGAATATCTCTGCGTTGTATGTAGTTGTTGCGAGCACGAGTTTTCCGTAGCGGAAGCCGTCCTCAACTGACTCTGCCATATCCTCACGTGCAAGGTCTGCGATAGCTACCTTCGGGCAGCCCTTCTCGAGAAGCTTTTCGCGGAGGAGCTCAGCTGCCTTCTTTGTGTTTCCGTAAACGGAGGTGTAAGCGATGAACACGCCCTCGGACTCAACTCCGTAGCTTGACCATGTGTTGTAGAGGTCGAGGTGGTACTGTAAATTCTCGGTGAGGACAGGTCCGTGAAGGGGACAGATAGTGTTTATCTCAAGTGAAGCAGCCTTTTTGAGAAGTCCCTGCACCTGAACGCCGTACTTGCCGACTATGCCGAAGTAATAGCGGCGAGCCTCGCAAGCCCAGTCCTCTTCAACGTCAAGAGCTCCGAACTTGCCGAACGCGTCTGCGGAGAAGAAGACCTTATCGGTCTTGTCGTAGGTCATCATTACCTCGGGCCAGTGAACCATAGGAGCAAGAATGAATGTGAGCTCGTGAGCACCGAGCGAGAGTGTGTCGCCCTCCTTGACAGTGAGAGCGTTATTTATTTCGACCTCGGGATAGAAAGCTTTGATGAAAGCGAAGGTCTTAGCGTTTCCGACAACAGTTGCATCGGGGTATTCGCTGAGGAAGCTTCCGATGTTGGCTGAGTGGTCGGGCTCAACGTGCTGAACGATGAGATAGTCGGGCTTTCTTCCGCCGAGAGCTTCTTTTAGTTCTCTGAGCCACTGGTCTGTGAAGTTTTTGTCGACTGTATCGAGAACTGCTATCTTTTCATCAGCTATCATATAAGAGTTGTAAGCCATACCATTAGGCACGTCATACTGTCCCTCGAATAAGTCGATCTCGTGGTCGTTGACTCCAATGTAGAAAATGTCTTTTGTAACGTTGTTCATTTTGGTTTACCTCTTTTCAAATTTAGTCTGTACTTTTCGGTGACATATGACCCTCGACAGCCGGGGCTTCTGTTGTGAAGTTTGTTTTGGGAATGTATCCGACCTTGTCATTGGTCTTGACGAGCAGCCACTCGCCTTCCTCCTTGTAGACCTCGGCAGGGAAGTCGGGGTAAGCGAATCCGTTGAGGTACTTCTCGCCGGGCTTGTTGAGCAGGTTGATATACTCCTTGCCGGTCGGCATTTTTATCCAGCCGGAGTAGAGTGGTTCGAGACCCTGAACTGTTACGGGGACGTAATTGCTCTTGGTCGTTGTCTTTTCTGTGTCGTCGTCCTGAACAGTTACCGAGGTGTTTTTTGAACCTGACGGCTTGTCGTTTCCGTTGCAGGAGACTGCTCCGGCACAGACGGCTGCGCACATAAGTGCTATCAATATTTTAGAGTTGTTCATTGCTGACCTCCTGAATTTTCGTGGTGTAATTATTATACCATATTATTTATTAAATAGCAACAGACCCGGCAAAGAATTTCAAAGTCCTTCAAAATATCGCTCAGGGGAGGCTCGAAAGCTACAAAAACGTTGAAAGTTTTACACTCCCCTCGCGCACTTTCAACAGCCGATACTTGCCTATTTTTAGAGCAGGGGGGTGGGGGAGAGGGGGCTTCTGAGTCCGGAAGAGGGGGTGTTTCAACAGCCGGAAGATGTACTTTACTGTGATGAAGTGCGGCTTGAGAGAAGTCGTGATAAGAGAAAGTCCGAGAGCGGAACAGGTGAATAGAGAACATTGTTTCACGTGAAACAAAATAAGATTTTGACATTTCAGCAGAGAAGTATTATAATGATAGTGACAGAAAATCCAAGAAGAGGAGATGCTTATGGAGACCGAAAAGAGACAGAAGGGCAAAAGCCTGCTCGCACTTCCGGAGGACTACTGCGTGGTCGACATCGAGACAACGGGACTGTCACCGAGGAGCTGTGAGATAATCGAGATAGCTGCGGTGAAGTACCGGGGGCTGAAAAAAGTAGACACGTTCACGACTCTCATCAGACCTAAAAAGAGGATACCCGGATTCATAACCGAGCTCACCGGGATAAGCAATGAGATGGTAGCAGATGCACCGGACATTTCCGAGGCAATATTATCGTTCTATGAATTTGCTGATGGCGAGATGATAATGGGGTACAATGTGAACTTCGATATTGACTTTCTGTATGACGCACTTCTGAAATGTCACGGGATAGTCTTCGGGAATGATTTCGTTGACGTTGTGAGATTTGCGAGAAAGGCTTTGCCGGATATGAAGGGAAGGTCACAGACGAGGGTCGCGGAGCATTTTGGCATATCGTCATATGGTGCTCACCGCGCTGACGTTGACTGCGAGATATGCAATGAGATATATCAGAGACTGATGAACGAGGAATGTATAAAGGAATGCACAAAGAAAAAGACACGCTCTCCGAGATGAAAAAAGCTTGCGGAATGAACCGCGATGAGCTTTTCAGCTACGCGGAGCTTACATACGGAACAAAGCCGGAATATCTCTGGGCATCGACTCCCGATGCGGCAGTTCTGAGGCACAGTGAGAATAAAAAATGGTATGCTATCGTGATGAATATTCCTGCGGACAGGCTTGGACTTGACGGGAAGGATATGGTCGATGTCGTGAATATCAAGTGCGGAGCTGTTATGACCGGCTCGCTTCTGATGTGCGATGGCATTTTTCCTGCCTACCATATGAACAAGGAGCGCTGGGTGTCTGTCCTGCTCGGAGATTCCGCGGACAGTGAGCAGGTCAAGGCGCTTTTGCAGATGAGCTATGATATGACCTTGTCGCCGTCGGAGCGGAGCAAGGTGCGCAAAGGTCCGAAGGAGTGGCTCGTTCCGGCTAACCCGAAGGTCTACGACATAGGTAAGCATTTCGCCGAAGAGGGCGAGATCTTCTGGAAGCAGAAATGCAAGGCGAAGGTCGGCGATACGGTCTATATCTATATGGGAGCTCCGCGCTCGGAGATACTTTACAAGTGCAGCGTGACCGAGACTGATATACCGAATATCAATATCATCTCTGACAGCTCGGTGGACAAGGTGATGCGCTTGAAGCTCGTCAGGGAGTTTGACGGAGAATTTCCGCTCAGCCGACTCAGAGAGCATGGCGTTTATTCCGTCCGCTGTGCGAGAGGAGTCCCGGAAAGTCTCAGCCGCGAGCTTGAAGCTTTCTGAATGTGCTTTTTGCTGTTCAGCTGTTGACAAACGGTCAGTTTTGCAATATAATATATTAGGAAAGAGAGCCGCTGGCTCTCTTTATTTTGGCGAAAGGAAATGAGACAATTGAATACTATCGACATTCTCCGCGACCTTGCTATCATCGTCGTGTGCGCAAAGGGATTCGGGCTCCTTGCAAGGAAACTGAAGGCGCCTATGGTCGTCGGGGAGATAATTGCCGGACTTGTCATCGGTCCGTGCCTGCTGAACATCGTGAAACCGACCGATTTCATCAGTATGATGGCGGAGATAGGCGTTGTGCTTATTATGTTCTCTGCCGGTCTTGAAACGAATTTGCAGGAGCTGAAAAAATCCGGCGTCGCAGCGCTTATCATCGCCAGTATCGGTGTGCTTGTACCGCTCGTTGGAGGAAGTCTGCTGTATATGTGCTTTTACGGCTTTGCTCCGTTCGGTACGGATGAGTTCTTCAAGGGCATTTTCATCGGCTGCATTATGACCGCAACTTCTGTCGGCATCACGGTCGAGGTGCTGAAGGAAATGGGCTACCTCACCAGCAGAGTCGGTCAGACGATACTGAGCGCAGCTATCATCGACGACATAATCGGTATCATCGTGCTGACATTCGTGCTCGGCTTCAAGGACCCGGACAGCAACACTCTCCTTGTTACCGGAAAGATAGTGCTGTTCCTTGTACTGTCAGTCATTCTCGGATATGTCTTCTACAAGCTTTTCAAGTATTATGACGAGAAGCACGCACACACACGAAGGATACCTATCATCGCTATCGGTCTCTGTCTTGTAATGGCGTTTGTGGCTGAGAAGTATTTTGGTATCGCCGACATCACGGGTGCATACATAGCCGGCATCATTCTCTGCAACACACGCGATGCCGAGTATATCGACCGCAAGGTGAGCATCAACGGATATATGTTCTTCGCACCGATGTTTTTCGTCGGTATCGGACTCAAGACCGATTTCAGCGGAGTCGATACGAGTATGATACTCTTCTCCGTCGGATTCGTACTTGTTGCTCTGCTGAGCAAGATAATCGGCTGCGGACTTGTATCGAAGTTCTTCGGCTACAAGTGGACGGACTGCCTGAAAATTGGTGTCGGTATGATGACGCGCGGCGAGGTCGCACTTATCATCACGAACAAAGGTCTCGGACTCGGGATAATCGACTCATCCTATTTCACAGCGGTAATACTTCTCATCATCGTATCGAGCATCGTTACACCTGTGCTGCTGAAGCTGCTGTTCAACAAATTTCCGGAGCAGCAGGAAATAGCTGCGGCAAAGAAATAAAACAAAAGAGCTCAGAAGTTTTTCTTCTGAGCTCTTGCTATTATATGAGTAAACAAGCCCGAGGTGGTACCCCTCACACGCCGTACTTGGTTTTGATACGGTCAAGCTTTTCGCCGAACGGCTTTGCGAGAACTGCAAGAAAGAGCACGTTCGAGACTGCATATGAGAGCGTGTAAGGGATAGCTGTGACGATCGCCCCGAGATACAGCTTTACGCTGAAGCCCTCAGCATACCAGAGAACTGTCCATATGTCCATTATCAGCGAATAGCCGACACCGGCGAGTGCTCCGTAGATAAGCAGGAGCGCTTTTTTTCGTTTGAGCGGTTCTGCAAGGAGTCCGGCAATAAATCCGATAAGTCCCCATGCGAGCATCTGGAATGCGGTCCACGGTCCCTGTCCAAAATAGAAGTTAGTGAGAACGGCGGTCATCGCTCCGACGAGGAAGCCTGCTTCGCCGCCGAGGTAGAGCGCGGTTATTATCGTGAGGGCGGATATTGGTTTGAGGAAGGGAATGAATCTTCCGGCAAAGCATAGCGCGGTCATCACCGACACTATCACGAGCCGCCGCGAGCCGGTCGTTTTGCGTTCAAATCCGGCAGCAAACAGCAGAAGTGCCATTACCGCTATCGCGAGCGAGATTATTATATGCCGTTTCTGGTCGAATACTACCGAACCGGCAAATGTGAGCAGCGGCACGATAATGAAGGGTACTGCGACCTTAATTGCGCTGCGGAGGTCACGATTCCTGATAACTATCATCGCGATCCCTCCTTTTTGCCGTTTATGCGGCAGAGCTCCGCCGCCTGCGAGACTGTTACCGCTCCGTCAAAGAAGCCGCGTGTCATACGGCTGACCGCAGTCGTGTAGAAGCTGCTGCGCGAGAAAAAATCGACCGGCATTCCTGTAGAGACTATCTGTCCGCCGAAGAACATTGCACAGCGGTCGGCACATTCGGCTGCGAATTCGACATCGTGTGTGACGATGACTGTTGTGACTCCGTCTGCTTTCAGGCGGCGTATTATCTCCGCCATATAGCTTTTGGTGTTTGCGTCGAGACCCTTTGTCGGCTCATCGAGCAGGAGCAGCTTCGGCTTTGACGCGAGCACCTTTGCAAGTGCGGTCAGCTGCTGCTCGCCGCCGGAGAGGTCATACGGGTGCTTGTCCAGAAGGTGCGAGATGTCATACGGGAGCGATGATATGTCCGCGCCGCATTCGCTGAGCTCCTCGCGGACAGTGTTGTGCAGGAAGGTGGTCTGCACGTCCTGAGGGAGAAGTGCGAGACATTCGCGGTAGAGCGAGCGGTTGCGGTAATCCTTGAGCTTCCGCCCGAATACCTTTATCGTGCCCTTGTACGGTTTGAGAAGTCCTGCTGCGGAGCTGAGAGCTGTAGTCTTGCCGGAGCCGTTGCCGCCGAGGATACAGAATATCTCGCCCTTGCCGACATTGAGGGTCAGTCCCTTCAGCACGTCCCGGGAATATCGGTCATAGCGGAAGAAAACGTCCTTGAAGGTGAGGGCAGGGGAGTCGGGGACAGTGTAGCTCTCCTCCGGGAGCGAATGGGTATCGCAGCGATAGTTTTCCTCGATATAGCTTCGTCCGTCACGCACCGTGAGCGGACAGTCTCCGCTGCTTTCGAGCTCTGTGTGGAGCCTTGCGGCTGCCGGCATACCGAGCAGGAGCGGACGCCCGCGGAGCCTGCTGATGACCTGTCCGGGAGAGCCGTTTTCGGTGAGCCTGCCGTTTTCCATTATCATAAGCCTGTCGCATATCGGCACGACCTCTTCAAGGCGGTGCTCTGCCATTATCATCGTCAGCGACATATCCCTGTTGAGGCGCCGGAGTGCTGTTATGAAGTCGGAAGCAGCTATGGGGTCGAGCTGAGCTGTCGGCTCGTCGAGAATGAGGATGTCCGGCTGCATTATCAGTACCGCCGCGAGATTGAGAAGCTGCTTCTGACCGCCGGAGAGCTCGGAAACGTCCTTATCGTACCACTCGCCTATCCCGAAATAGCTTGCCATCTCAGCCGACCGCCTCGCTATCTCGTCTCTCGGGATTCCGAGATTTTCGAGCCCGAAAGCGAGCTCGTGCCATACCTTGTCGGTCACTATCTGCTGCTCCGGCTGCTGCATAACGAATCCGATACGTGCAGCGGATGTGCGCTCGTCAAGTGAGGAGATGTCGTTTCCGCGGAAGAAGATGTGTCCGCTCTGCTCGCCGAGAGGTGTGAGCTCGCGCTTGAGCATTCGCAGGAGTGTGGATTTTCCGCTTCCGGTAGCTCCGCAGAGCACTGCAAATTCGCCCTTTTCGAGCGTGAAGGAGATGTCCTGCACAGCCGGCGCTCCACAGCGCGGATATGAGAACGTCAGATCCTTGACTGCAAGTATTTCCACCTGACAGACACCTCCGTTTCAATAATAACTGGAAGCAGCACGAGAGCTCCGTAGGCTGCCGCGCCGCTTATACCGGCAGCACCCTTCACGTCTGCCTCGATGTGCGGATAGAAGTTGAAATCGAGCGCTCCGGAAGCAACAGCTGCGGCACTTACTCCGAGCAGAGCAAGTGTGACGAGCGTGAAGGCTGCATCGGAGGAAGAGAAACGGAAGCGCCTCAGCTGAGTCCGTCTGCCTGTACCGTAGCCGCGTGCAGTCATACTGTCGGCTGTGATTATGCCGTTTTCGAGCGCCCATGTTGCGATTATCGAGAAAACGCGCATACGTCCGCGAAGGTCGTCGATAATGTTGTCGTCATTGTAAAGCCCCATCGCCTTCTGTGCATCGCTTACCTGTTTTGCGCGGCGCGCGAACATCGGAACGGCTCTGAGCGACATTGAGAGTATGAGTGAGAGCTTCGGAGAGATCGCTCCGGCGATGCGAAGCACCTTTTCGCTCGTCATTATCTGTGTGAACGAGCGGAACCAGTAGAGCACTCCGACTATCATAGCAGCCGAATTTATGCCGTAAAGCAGAGCTTCGAGCGTTACCGGCGCATTGTTGAGCACGAAGAGAACAGTCGCGCCGTTGTGGGAGATTATCGGGTTTGCGAGTGCGAGCACGATGAACAGTATCAGAAAAAAAAGATGTGATCTGCCATGTCTGAGGCCGTTTCGCACGATAAAAAACAGTATCGCTCCGGCGAGCGAGATCGACATAACGAGCGGATGTCCGCTGAACATCGCTATGCCGATGACGCTGAAAAACCATAGTGTGACCGTTATCGGGTCGAATTCAGAAAAGCTTCGCATTATTCGTATACCTCATTCAGGTCGCGTCCGAGCTCGCAGGTGTAGAGCCACTCTATACGGTCGCCGTCGCTGAGTACGTACTCAGCGCAGCCGCGTGACGGAGATATGCCGTTCACGTGATAGACCCAGCCCGAGAGCTCGCCGAATTCAAGTTCATAGAGATAGTTTATTCCGGAGATGTAGACCAGATTCGTGAGGCTGCCCTTGTTTTCGAGCTGGAGCCCGTAGGTCTGTGCTGCCTCGGTGAGAACGTCATATACTGTATCGCCCTCCTCTATCTCAAATGAGGTCACGGGAAGGATAGTGCCGTCCTCGGGGATATATTCCTTGTCGGTCTTTCCGAGGACAGTGTCACAGCGTATCTCCATAGTTACCGTACCTACGGCGTTTTCCTTTGTTTTTCCGGAGCCGTAATACTCCTCGGGCGAGCGTATATCCGTCACAAGGACGATGATGATGCCGGCTGCTGCTGCTGCCCCGACGAAGGCGAAATTCTTCCAGCTTCGCTTGCCGAGAGCAAACAGGAGCAGCGAGAGCATTGCGCCTGCACCGGCTATTATGAGTATGACGACCGGCTTGTAGCCGCCGCTTTTTCCGCTGCTGCCACTGTCTGATGACATTATCACAGCTGCGGAGGTGACGGATGAGGC
>Ga0247609_10005419_pt1 | contig 12540 bp, 13 predicted proteins | sample 172DNAGHGlowgp2_FD_193487 | JGI IMG/M metagenome (GOLD analysis project Ga0247609, IMG submission 193487) | Sheep rumen microbial communities from Palmerston North, Manawatu-Wanganui, New Zealand - 1728 DNA GHGlow gp2 | ecosystem: Host-associated > Mammals > Digestive system > Stomach > Rumen ... | reverse complement strand
ACTATAATAGAAAATTCTTCTGATATATGTGAGAAATATTTAATAAATATTGATGATAATACTAAATTTTATTATAATATTTCAGTACTTCCTATGACTGGTTTATATGATAATAATGATGAAACAAGTAATATTGTATCAAGAAAATTATGTTTTGTAATTATTAATAATAAGCATAACATAGAAACTAAAATTAATAGACTAGTTGATAATGTTAAATTAACACAATTTACATTACGACATGCAGTCTGGATTATTACGGTTATAACAATATTCTTTGCAGCATTAGTTACATATCTATTTAAATATATAGATGAAAAAAATTATTATAATATAAACCGTAAGTAACATTTTATTGAGAAAAAATAATAAAGTAGGTGGCAACATTGAATGATTTACCACAATTCTTAAAAGATTTAGGTGCTTTATTATCAGAAGGTTCTACAGATAGTTTATCTAGTTACAATATATTAGTATCTTTAGTATCTATTGTTATATTTTCTTTTTTTGTTGGAAAATGGTATCTTGGACGTTTTAGAAATATAGATATAGGCGAATTAGCATTTTTAGTTGTACCGAGTTTTGCTGTTTCAGTTATAATAATATTTATATTTCCTGAAGCTTTTATGAATAATTTACTTTTTACTGCTGCAGCTAGTATCATGTGTACTATTGCTTGCATAGGTGTAAGAAAAGTTATTTTTAAATCCGAGATATTCAAGACTAATAAAAATAAAGTTAAAACTGATGATAAAAAAGAAAAAAATGAAGATGAAATAAATCTTCCAGAAAATTCATCATATACAGATCTTACAATAATAGATATTTTAAAAATATATGGATATACGAGTGAGGTTCAAAATAAAAGATTATTATCATATTCTGTCTTACAATCAAATGAAAAAATGGCTGAAAAATTTTTAGAAATGACGGTTATAACACATCAAGATTATCGTGAAGCAAAAATTCTTCTTAATATTGCCCATACTGAAAGAAGGCTTGCTACAAGAGATGAAGTAAAAAAGATTTTACAAGAAAATGATAATAATCATAATGATAATAATAATATAATTATAACAAAATAGGAGTAATGAAATTATGGCAAGGAAAAAGCAAATTAAAAGTTTAGAAATAGCTAGTACACATAATATGATATTAAATGAACCTGCCATTAAACCATCTAAATCTACTATAGAGAAATATCGTGAAGAGATAATAAAAGTTATTGTTTTAAGTAAATTTAAAAATAATCAAGTTATGAAAAAGGTATATTATTATTATGAAATTTGTGGTGACGATTTATTCGAAAAACATAAGAGAGAGATTCACGAATTAGCAATTAATACTGATGTTACCCATTTTGATAAAGATTATTATGAGCATGTATTAAAGCAATTAACTAAAAATTTTTCATATTTTAGACTTATGTATTTAAGAGAAATAGCAGCACAATTATATGGAGTGTGATAAAGTTGATTTGGAATGATAGAGAAATGATTTTTTGCCAAGTTTCAACTGCATTATCTTCTATATTAGGTAGTGTAACTGGAGCTGCTAAAGAAATGATGTTAAGTTTATTCCCTAAAGACTACTTTAGGGAAATTTTTATTACAACTACACTTACATCTAATCAAGAAAAAGAACATACAGATGAAGTTGTAGTTAAAAGATTACCTATGTTATCTATAGCACCAGGATATATACCTGGTAATGATGATACAATAATGGGTGGTCAGCCATTATGGAGAAGAGGTATTAAACCTTTTAGAGATGGCGAAGGTAATTATGCTAAAATATTTAATAATACACAAGATTTTATAACTGTATGGGCAATACCTTATAGAATAAAGTTTTCAATGGATTATAAAATAAAAGTTTCTTCATTTTTTGAAAAGATAGACTGTACTCAATATTTAAGACAAAAAATGGAAAATGGAACTAAATTCTTTTATAATAATGTATTATTAGAAGCACAATTACCAAATGTTATAGTTAAAGCTATAGCTAATATTAAAGGCTATGATTTAAATAAAAATGATGATGTTAATGCTTTATATAATTATTTAAAACAATATTCATCAGGATATATTACTAGAAAAATAAATAGAGCAACTGGTAATCAAACATTTTTCTTTAAGTTTAATGTAAATTTTTTAGTATCAGTTACTAATGGCGCAGAATCTGATGGTAAAACTAGAGAAAAAATAAATCAAGTTGATGGTGATTCTATAATTGAAATGGGTACAGAAATGGAATTATGGATACCAACTTCATTTATTTTTGAATGTAAAACATTACCTAAAGATGATTATAATGTATATGAAAGAAATGATAAAGTACATCTTGATTATACATTTAAAATGCGTCCTAAATCTACAAGAGGTTTACGAACTGAAGTAGCATTTAGTACTATTTTAACTGATATTAATATAAAAACTGATAGCGTTAATTTTAAAACTTTATTAGATCAAGATTTTATTGATATAATAGAAAATAGAATTAAAGCTGGGGATACTCCTTATGTAGATGATTTATTTGAAGTTGTAGCGTATCGAGATAATACTGAATTAGCATATAAAAAAGATTATTATGTAGATTGGAAATCATTTACATTATATATTAATAACCCTTATTTTAATTATGTGTATTCAATAGGTATCTATGCTGATGTTAAAAAATTAAATGAATTAATTATGATGAGTAGAGGAACTATAGTTCCAGATCCTAAAGTATATAAATCATAAAAAAAAAATAAGAGTAAGCGATAATTTATATTGCTTACTCTTATTAAAATTTAATTTTTTTCTATTTCTCTAGTTATTTTAATGATAAGATTGAAGTATTTGGCTTCTACTCCAACCATAAAAGCCTGAATAGTATGAAACCCTACTTCAAACATCTCATCAGGCGGGCAAGTCAGAAAAGGCTCTCTACTTTGTCCACAAATTATAAAGTCCTTTCCTGATTTTATTTTGCCCGTTATTCTTATTTTTGCCGTCAGATCATATGGGCCTTTCAGTAAAAGGTCAATATGATCTTCGTACACAAAATATCTGAAACCTTCTTCTCTAATAATTTCAAATATTCTTTCTTCCATTTTCTTTCCCTTTCTATGTTTTAGAGACTTTCCATCTGTCTTGTTGTATTATTTCAATAAAATAATATATACTTATAGTATTATAATTTACATTTATATTAAAGGAACATAGAAAAAAAGATAATACCCAAAAAGATATTACCTTTAAGATACTTTGCTCACCTCCCATGTTACAGCACACTCCTGCCAGCCACTACCATTTCTTGTAACAATGAAGCGGCGGCTGATTGACTTCATTGTTATAGGAGTGGGACACTCCATTGCCGATAACTTCTCCTTGACCTGAAGTTTTAAGAGGTTGTCCCGTTCCTCTTCGTAAAGGTCTTGGAGCGCGCAGAGCATATCGAACTCGCTATTGCTAGCAAATGCCATTCTCCTCTCAATGCGTTTAACGTCCACATTTATGACGGCAAGACGCCTTGCGATATCGTATTTATTCATATGTATCCTCCTTTAATCTTAATAATTTTATTTTTTCATATTTATAATATATGCTTATAATATTATAATTTACGTTTTTTAAAAAAAGTAACCCTAATAGAATTTATTTCTATTAGGGTTATTTATATTGTACTTGAAATTAATTCTATATCTTCTAATGGTATACCATAATCTTTACTTTTAGTATTATAGAATATTTCAACTTCATTATTTTTTAATATAATATTATTCTTTTTAAGATATTTATAATAACTTAATTTAACATCTTTATCACTATATATTTTAATATTCATACTTATAAAACCTAATTTAGCTATCATATTTATTACAAAATTATATGCTTTACCATTAACAGCACAAAATATTGTATCTTTAGCATTTTTATAAAAGTATTCTTTAACTCCTATTAAATCAAAGATTCCTTCAGTTATAACTAATGTAGGTTTTAATGTAAATAAATCAATATTTCCTCTTGGAATATAGAATTTTTTAGCTTCTATATCATCAAATATATTAAAATTAAAATAACGTAGTTTAGATGTTTTATCTATATTTCGAAATATTATATATGAATTATCTGCAGATACTATACCTACAAATTGATCATTTAGCAATTGTAAATCTTCTTTTGATAAAGAAGTGGGAACTATTTCATTTGCAACTAAAAAATCTTTTAAGCTAAATATAAATTTATAATTAGATATATACTCATCTGGAGTTAAATCAAATGAATATCTACTACATACATAATCATATTTAGCAATTGATTTAAATTTATTATTAAAATTTGGAAAAATTAAATTATTTCTAGTTATAACACTTTTTGAATTAGATTTAACTTTTCTAGATCTAGAATATTCTTTATTAATTTCATTTATTTTATCTGATAATTCAAAATTACTAATTGAAATATCTTTTAAAAAATCTTGATTAACAATACCACCTATATTACATCTTTGGCAATAATACTTTATACAATCAGCATTATTCATTTGTATATATAAATGTGCATGTTTATCATTCTTAACTGAATCGCCACAATAAGGGCATCTTATTCTTAATTCAGTTTTAGTAGTATTATAGTACCAAACATCTTTATTATGTTCTATATAATCTGCTAATAATCGTTTTGCATTTTCAACTGAATCATTCATAATAAAAAATAATGCCTAGTATAAAATTAATTTTATACTAGGCATTTTTCTCCTTAAAAATATTGTATTAAAGATACTAATTCAGTAAATATATTCTGAATGTCATCAGGTAAAGTTTCAGTATAGATATTATCTTTATCATAGCCAGGTTTATATTCTTCTAATTTAACGAATTTACTAATAGTAATTTCACCAACAATCTTAACTATAATAGAAGTATCATCTATTTTATCTGAAGCTAACTGATACTTATGTTTAAGAATTTCATCATAAGCAGTACTGCCCAATATCTTATCGACAATATTAGATTTAGTACTCTTAAATTTCATTCTATCAGTATTCTTTTCAGGTTTAGCTATAATTAATTCAGATAAGTAATTAAGATTATGTTTGGCTAACCATTTATGGAATATAACTACTAATTTAGTATATTCTTCTTTAGAAGCATTATATAATGAAGAATAATTACCAATTAATTTGCTATAGAACATAAAAGTTAATTTTATCTGTAAATTATTTGTATTTAAATACTGATAATAATATTTTAATTCATCATCAGTTAATACTGCATAACTTCCAAATATTTGAGGTAATCTTTTTATTTCATTAGCAATAGTTAATTTATTTATTATAGCTTTACCTTCATTGATTTTAGTTAAATTAATATCCATTTTTTCGAATTCTGATATACCATCAGAATCTACATTATTTGTATTAATTGGTTTAAAATCAATTCTATATTTTTTAATAAATTCACACTGAATTTTCTTTCTAATAACTACATGAAGAAAACTTATAAGAGATTTGCTAATATCAATTTTAGGGAAAATAGCAACAACAATATCTTTACAAAAATCATTAGTGTATACATCTACATTTTTAGAATAAGCATTTAATTTACTCCATATAACAGAATCTGAATATTGAGTAGCCATTAATCTAGAATATACAAATCTATGAATTTTGTTCATAATTTTAACATTATTACTAGGCGTAAATATATCAATTATTTGTATGAAAATTTCATACATTAAATCAGAATCATTTAAATTATAAAGCTCACAATATTTAAGTATAAGTGGAATAGTTAATCTCATACCTTCTGCTGCTTTGAAAATAACTTTAGCATGAGCATCAGTAAATTGTAATTCTTCATTAACTTTTTTACTTTGTTTAGATTGTTCATCTAAATTATCAGTATAAGTATTTTCAATTTTATTTGAAATAAAATCAAAAGCTGCTTTATTTTTAATTATTTTTAATAAATCTGTTATAAAGTTATCTTTTGTATATTCAAATTTATCAGAAACTTTATTAAGATTAACTGCTACTTTTACAAAATATAATGGAATAGTTTTACATTCAAATAATTCGATTATAGAGTTTGCTACTTGTTTTATAATGTTACATGCGCTTCTACGTTTAATAACAAATTCATTTAAATTAGCATTTTCTTTTAAATTTGTAAAAATTTTATCAAAACGAATAATAATTGATTTATCTTTATTAGCTAAATAAATAATATCGGAAGGTATTAAATCAACCTTCTCTTTGCCTACTTGGATCTCTTCTTCTTCCATAAATTAAAAATACTCCTTCTTAAATTATTTTTAATTTTGCATTATAATAATATATATTTTATTTCTTCTTTTTATTATTAGTACGTCCTTTATATTTATAAGCTATATCATTAATAATACGTTCAGACTTTTTCTTTTTAGTTTCTTGCTTAAGTTTTCTAGAAGATATTTTATTTGCTTTGAGTTTATTATATTCTGCAAGTTTTTCTTCTTGTCCTGCAATACTATTTAGAATAGTTACTTTAGATGAAATATCAGCATCAACTAAATTTTCTATATTACCTTTAACTAAATGCTTTTTAGATTTAAGATAAAGTGCAGCAAAATAACAAGTCTTTTCAAATCCAAATTGTTCAACTGGATTAGTAACTGAAGGACTATTATTTAATGCAGTTTTACTGCATCTATATTGCTTAATAAAATCTATTAATAGTCCTTGTTTATTAAGTACATATGTATATGTAAACATCATATGAGGACTATTGCTAAAAAATTTCATTCCATAATTAATTAATGAAGTTTCTTTTTTCATATTATCATCTAAAGGATAAAATTCTAAAACTACATCATATAATAAATTATCAAATGTTTCAGAAGGAATCTTAAATATAAAATAATATTTATCTGCATCTTTATAGCATACATATGGAAGTTTATTTTGAGTTCTTGATAATAATTTAGTATATCTTACAGATAAATTAGTTTTAATATCAAGTCTTCTTCCTCCATATGATGAACTACTACCAGAAGGGTTATTTAAAAATTCAGTAATTGTAATTACAGAATTTTTGTTTTTATTACTCCAAGGAAAAGGAAATATCATTTAACTACCCCCGTTTTTCCATAATTGAATTAATTGTAATAAACTGATTGCTTGTTGCAAGTAAGCCAATTATAGAACTACAAGATTTCATAATTTCAATATCGGTTTTAGCTGAATTGATAATCTTTGTTTTAGAGATATCTTCAAATTCTTTATATTTAACATTATATATCTGATTGGTTTCTATACTCTTTTTAATAATAATTTTAGCCTGTTCATGAGATATAGAAGCATTTTCTAATATCTTTGAAAAAGAAGTTTTAAAAGATTTATCTACTACTTGAATTAATTCTTCAAGAATTGCCTGTGTAATATTTATATCTTTCTTAAACTTTTCTTTTAATTCTTTAATTATATCATCAAAATGTCTATGTATAATCCTAGGTATAATTAAATTGCCACCTATAATATATCCATGCTCAAAAGCAGACCTACAAGCAAAAATAGCATCTTCAATTAAGAATTGTTTTGTTTCTTTTTCAGGTTGGCTATTTCCACCTATATATAATTTAGCAACAGAAGGAGAGAAGAAAGATAAACGCTTTCTTAATTCAAATAAATCTGAATCTCTATCAACAGGACCATTTGAATTATATACTAAATTATATTCGTCTTCAATCTTTTGCTTTCTTTCAAGTGTATTTTCAGTATTATAACCTTTACCATCTATAATTTGTGTATTCATTTCTGTTACATTAATAGATTTACACTTACCAAGATTTTCATAAGCTATTTTTTCTATTATATCATCACCATTAAGTTTATCATAAGGTTTACAATCTAAAATATACTTAATATCATTAAATCTTTCTCTGCCTTTTTTAGATTTACCATCCATCTGAATAGCAACTAAAGGTAAAGGTTTCTTAGTCTTAGCTTTCATAAGATTAGCATGAAGGAATCCTGCTACTCCGTCTGAATAACCATTTGCAATAATAAGTAAAGGCTCATCTCTTTCAATACAAATATTAGTAAGTAAAGCCACTAAACCATCAATATCATTATCTGATAATTGATCGTTACACATAAATATATTTACATCATTATATTCGCATACATCTTCAGTATCATTTGTAGTCATTAACTGATCTATAAAACCATTTTTAATTTCAATGCCATTAATAACTTCATATGAATCTTCAGTGCTATTAGATAATTCCATATTAATAAAACCATACTGTCCTATTTCTTTAAAAATATTACAAATAAGTTTTCCATAATATTCATTATTATTAACAGCCAATGAAGCTATCTTTGCAGTTACATCTTCAAAATTATCAGGAGTAATTTGTATTGCTTCTTTTTTAATATAATCTTCCATTATAATATTAATTTCTTCAAGTATATTAATTATATCTTGAGGAGAAATATTATATCTATCTGAAATATTATAAACATTTTCAAAAAGAGCATTTGCAATTACAATAGATGAAGTAGAGCCATCACCTACTGTTCTAACTAAATTACGACTTATCTTTTTAACTATATCAAGTACAGTTTTAGGTAAATCATAATAAAAATATATTTTCTTTAAAACATTATAACCATCTTTGGTTAAAAAATGATTAAGTTCTTTATCTTGTATAATAGTATTAGAACCATAAGGACCTAATGTTTTAGCTACTGTTTCAGATATAAAATTTAATGTAGACTTTATTTGATACATAGCATTTTCTTTATCAATTACATTTGATTTAAGAAAATTATCTTTTAAAATCTGTTCTTCTCTATTTTCCATAAATTTTTATTACTCCTTTTTGATAGTAATTTAAAAAGTTAATATTTTGTTATAGTTTCATCAAAAATGTAGTTTTTTAAAATTTTAAAAATAAGTATAGAAATAGCTCTATACTATTTCTATACTTATCAAACCATTAAATAATTTATGCACTTCACATAATTCATTATGTTTTATTTCTTTATCAAGGTCGCCTTTTATACAACATAATTCAAATAAATTTATATTATCTGGATATAGTTCTTCGCATCTAAATATAGGTGATAATTGAATGTTATCATTATTATTAACTATATATAAGAGTGCTTCGGCTATTTTAATACCTTTATCCAAATAATCAAGGCTCTTGATAAAATTCAAATCACTATCTATTTCAGAATATGTTATTTTTGAATAAATATCAATTAAGTCCATATAAATCACCTATAGATTAAATAAATTAGCATCATCTAAACTATAGATAAATTACTTTTTGCTAGTACTCTTTTTCATATTGCTAGTGGCTTCATTCATAGCCTTATCTCTAGCTTTTTCTTTTTCTTTTAATTGTTTCTGTTTTGCAACAACAAGGTCATGTAAGAAGGCAAGATCATGCGTTAGAATATCATCTAATGTAAGCTTGCCTTCAAACAATTCAAGCAGCGATATTATATAATCTGCGTTCTGTTCTCTTAGCTTTCGTCTTCTTGACTCGTCTTGTTGTTGATTCGACGAAAAAGCACAGTTTCCATATCAACATTAATATTCGGAAGAACCTGATGGCAATGAGCACAAACTGCTCTCTGAATACTATAAGAAATCTGATATCTATTCTGCCTTTCTGTCATAGCCTTCTCAAGCTGTTCACCGTCTTCTGTTGAAAGCTTAAGAAGAATATCAAGCATTTTATCAAGACTATTAATAGGATAATAAACAGGTCTTCCTGTTTCTCTTATCTTTTTAATATCAGGAATAAGAAGCTGCTTAATAAATAACATTGAAGAAATTGTTTCAGGATAGTTATTAATAAGTGTCTTATTAACTGACTTAATAAGCTTAAGATGATCATAAAGACTAGGCGTTCTAATCTCTGCAATTATCTTAGAATTATTAAGAAATACTCTCTCAGAAGTATTAACAAGAGAACTACCAACTATATCTTGAGGAGTACGAGCTGTTCTAAGAATACTATCAATCTTATCTGCAACTTCCTTAGTTCTTGTCTCAATAAGATATTCATTATTTACTTGAATAGAAGTACTCTTACCACAATTTCCACAAGTAATATCAAAGCTATTATTATCTGGATAAGTCTGACAGTATACGCCGAAAAGAAGTGTATCCCAGTCACCAAAAGATGTTATCTTAAGCCATTCATCAAAAGAAACTTTTCCTATATTCATAGATTCAATCTTTGAATAAATTGTCTTATAAAGTCTTTGACGATGAGTAAATGTATCAAGATTACTATTATTAATAGCATTTATATCAGAAAGAGTTAAAGCAGTCATAGCTGCTGAATAACATGACTGGCAGCATACAACATTAAATGCTGACTTTCTACTAAATATAGCATTAATGTCATCCATCTGGCTAAGCACATATTTATTAGAAACTTCAATGTTATTAAGGTCAACAACCATTTTATCAATAAAATCAAGATTATTAGTAGCACTTGTTAATTTAACATTCTTATAAGAATCATTAACGACTTGATTGTTTTCCTGTTCCTTCTTCTGCTTTTCTTTCTTCTTTTCAACTATAACATCTTTATCATCTGCAAAGATATCACTAGATGTATCCTGGAAGACATCAATGTAATTATTATTAGAAGAACTCATAAGTCTATCAATAGGATCTTCATCATTATTCATTTCATCTTCAAGAATCTTATTAGCAACATCTTCATCAACTTCTAAAACTTCAGGAGTAGTTTCTTTAGGTGTTTCAACTGGCTTCTTCTTAGCAGGACGACCTACAGGCTTCTTTACAGGCTCTGGTTCAGGCTCTTCCTCTACTTCTTCTTCTACATCTTCTTCAGTTTCAAAGTCTTCATCATAGTAATCATCACTATTATCAGCTTCTTCTGTTAAATCATATACTGTATTATCAGAGCTATCTGTTTCATTATCATAGTTATCATAGTTATCTTCTTCATCTTCAATTTGTTCTAATTCTTTTTCAATTGTTGTATCAGGTCTTCTATCTATAATTTTACTAGAATTACCTGTTACAGAATCATACTTATCTTCTTCTGAAGGAGTCTTCTTAGTTTTAGCAAGCTTCTTGATTTCTTCAAGTTTATTAGGATCATCAAGTCCTAAATGCTTTCTAATCTCAGGAGGCATATTGCTTATATCAAATTCACCACTCATATGTAATTTCCTTTCTTTATTATGAAAATAAAATTATATATTAAATAGTTATAAATATTTAATTTATTAAAAAATTAAATATATACTTCACTATCTATTTTCTTACTAACTATTGGAGATTGTTTAAATACAATAATAAAATCATTACTACCTTGTATTTTTTTACTCAATTCAAAACGAATTGCTATTGAATTAATTACTTTAGAACTATTATCTTTATTATAAGGCTCAATTGTTACTTTTATATTAATATCAGAATCAGGTGTAATATATTTATTTATTTGCTCAGTAATTTTATTACGTATTTGAGATAAAGTTGAATTATTTAATTTTTCAAATTGATAACTTCTAATACCTACACCCATTTTTGGATGATTAGGATATGTACCTGGGTCTATAAATATTAATCTTTGAATTTGAAAAGCTAATGCTAATAAACCATTATATTTTTTAGCATCATCATATTCACTTGATTGTAAAATATATTCATTTTTTAAATATTCTTGATCCATAATGTAACACTACCTTTATATTATTAAAAATTAATATTATTGTTATATTTTAATAAAATATATAAAAACCTGAACAAATCAATAATTTTAATTGAATGAAAGGAAGAAATTATATGGATAAATATATATTTAAATGTCCATTTTGTGAAGAGCAATATTATACTTCCGATAAAAAAAGAGCAAAAACAGCTAAAGCTAATTTATATAGACATATGGAAGAAGAACATGAACAAATGTTAGGTGGTCTTCCTCCTTCACAAGTATATTTCAATCTTAAATATCATAAAAATGGTAGTAAATGTGTTATATGTAAAACAGGTGACTGCAAATGGAATGAAGTTACTGAAAGATATGAAAGATTTTGTTCAGATAAATGTAAAAAGAAATATAGAGAAGAATTTCTTAAAAGAATGAAAAAAGCAGGTAAAGAGAATCAAATGAATGATCCAGAACATCAAAAGAAGATGTTAGCTGGAAGATCTATATCTGGTAAATATAAATTTGAAGATGGTGGAGAAGTTGCTTATGTAGGCTCTTATGAAAGAGAATTTTTAGAATTTCTTGATACTGTAATGAATTTTAATTCATCTGATATAATGGGTCCTGCTCCTCAAATATTTTATTATGAATACAAAGGACAAAAACATTTTTATATACCAGATTTTTATATAACAAGTTTAAATCTACTTATTGAAATTAAAGATGGTGAAGATAATCCAAATAAACATCATAAAATTCAAGAAGTGGATAAAGAAAAAGAAAAAATCAAAGATTCTATAATGTATAATCAAAAACAATATGAATATCTTAAAATAATGGATAAAAATTATAGTACATTTAT
>Ga0247609_10005418_pt1 | contig 12545 bp, 16 predicted proteins | sample 172DNAGHGlowgp2_FD_193487 | JGI IMG/M metagenome (GOLD analysis project Ga0247609, IMG submission 193487) | Sheep rumen microbial communities from Palmerston North, Manawatu-Wanganui, New Zealand - 1728 DNA GHGlow gp2 | ecosystem: Host-associated > Mammals > Digestive system > Stomach > Rumen ... | reverse complement strand
CTGAGTAAGTGACGAATACAAGAGCCGTTTCTCGGTTGTCGCCAATCACTTCGAACTCGTATTCAAAATAATTTCTGCTCACGAGCCGTTTCTTTGCGTCACCCGTGGAAATTCGCGATGTACCCGCACCTTTCCAAGAAAATCCATAGCGGTAACCGCACGGCTTGCCGTCATTAATCCACTTGATGACTACATCAATAGGCGGTTTGCGGTTGTCCTGTTCCTTGACGGCACGCTTAGTGTAGAGATCGATACGCGGTCCGGTCTTGTCCGCGCTGAGCTTGACGTTGTCGCGGACGCGTACGATGTACTCGCCAGGCTTCGCGTCCTCGTACGGCACGTAATCGGTCGCGATACGGCTCACGTCCCAAAGGCGTTCAATGCCGTCCTGGATAGTGGCACCGTCCGCCCATCCAAGCTCAAGCTTGACGCCCTTGAGCACGACCTTATAGTCCTGGAAGAGGGCGACTCGGACTCCGCTAGCGATTTGGCTGCGGATTGCCTTGAGCTCTTCATATGTCGGAGCGGTCTGCTTTGGCGGTTCCTCGGGGATAGGGGGGTTGCCACCAGGGACGTGAATAGGGGGAGTAGTCACCTTGAGCTTACGCAAGCCCAATGCACTTTTGGCACAAGCCTTAATAGCGGGTTTGGTTTCAGTCTTCTTATTCATTGTCTTAACTCCTTATTGTTGTTTCGTATAGGGTAGATAGAGCCGATACGGAAGCCCGTCCGGAACTGGGGAGTGGTTAGGCAAGCTTTGGGGGATAAAGGGCGGTTCCCATCGCTGAGAACCGCCCACGAGGGGAGTTAAGCAAACCTAAGAGAGAGCATTAATTTCCTCTTCTGTAGGGTCACGCCACAAGCGTTTAGCCCAATTAACCATAGCTACATCTAGCTCGTTCGTACCGACAACTAGTTCCCACTTCTTGACGGCTTTTTCTTGCTCTTCAGTAGCTTTAGTCAAGCCGTCACGCCACCTTGCACCGCTGAATTGATAGTCCTCGGGAGCCGTTGAGAAGTTGTTTGCACCCTCTATATAGTACGTGTTAGTATCGGTTGTCTTGTCATAGACAAGATAAAATCCGTAAGCGGAGCACGTCAAGAGTTTTACAAAATCCGAAACGGACGTGATTTTTGCTTTTGAGGGAGTGAGCAAATTTTCGGCTGTAGACTTTACGGCTTTATAGTACCGCTTGTAAAATTCTTTTTCGGATACTTTCAGACCGCCAGGAACTTGACAAATGCAACGTTTTTCCCACGGCACGCCCAAGACGTTAGTATTAAAGTAAGTGCTATGCCACCCATAGACGTTATACTCGTATTTGGAACTGAAAATATTATGAGCCTTATCTGTAATAGCACGAGCCCAACGGAACCACTCGGCATGGAGGTCTGCAATAATCTTTTGCCACTTTCTTTTAGCCATGAAACAGTTGAGCTCGTCTTTGAGGGCGGCTTCAGCGGCGTCATGCTTTGCGTTACTCTCTCGTTGCTCTTTAGCCCTTTGGCGGAGCAAGTCGAACGCCACATCCGCCACGGCCTGAGTGATGGGTACTTCGTCTACCTCGTGGTGGTCATGGGCGACAAGCCAGACGGTTTCCCACGTATCGCGGACGCTGATGGTGCGGACCGCACCCTGGAACGCCCCGTTAGTGTGGGAGGTACGATAGACTTTGCCGTCACTATGCACGCCCCAAACCGATTCGGGGTTGCGGTTACAGTGGTCTCCGTGGTAAACCATGACGTTGCCCTCGGAGTCTATAGCTACTTCTTTCCAACTATAGACGTCATGCGGGAAACACTCCACGCGGCAGCCGTTACGGAACGTATCGCCAAATACGTCCTTGCAATGTTTGGCGAATGCCTTAAATTCACTAGTATTCATATCTTAACTCCTTTCGTTTTCGTATAGCTTAGATAACCCTCGATCGGAAGCCCGGACGCCCGTAGGGAGTGCTTAATCCCCGGAAGCCCTTGAAAAACCCCCTAAAAGGGGGTTCTGAGGGGTGGTTTTGCTAGACCGATTGAATGTCCAGGCTTTTGCCGATTGGGCTCTGAACGAGCTCTCTGATGGAGCAATTCAGCTTAATTTTGGCGTTATTGCCCAACGTATAGAGCAAGTAGTCAGAAAGTTGCTTTGTGGTCAGTTCGGTGCCCTTATTTTGGAGCTCAAGTTCCTCGTCACAAAGTTTTTTGATACTCTCAATAGCACTAACGAGGTCTTCACCGCTCACGTGCTGAGGTTGTCTATACAGAACCTCCCTATCAAAATCTTTGTGGCAAATAATAACGTTCCTTGGGGCAAATACCCTCATAATAGATTCGTCATCCTCCGTATATTCACAGAAAAAGGCAATTACCCTGGGCTTGTCAAAGAGAGGGTGAGCAAATAAAAATTGGCACGCCTCCTCGTTTTCCTTTTTAAAATCTTCCTCGTCAAAGATTAATCCCTGTTCTACACAGATTCGCATAAATTCCGGCATTTCCATAGAAAACTCCTTATAGGTTAAAAGTGAGGGGAAAGACCGCCCACGAGGGCGACCCTCCCCAAAGTGGTTTTAGGCGACCAACGAGTCCAGCTCGTCTTTCCAGTCCGCCCAAACGCGTTCGGCTTCAGCGTTCATTTCGTCAACGAACTCTTGAGTCAGTTCAACCTCACGAGAGGTATCATCTACGTCACCGCTCTTCTTGTTGTACGGCATATTGACGAAGTCGAAGTCAGTTTCGGTCACCTCATTGCGACCTTGGTATCCGATTTTGGCACAGATACGCCACGTGCCGTCCGCCATAGGGGTATTCGGTTCGGCTTGTTCAAAGCCGTCAGACCATCCGACAACGAGCACGAGGCTCGTATTGTTGTCTGTACGTTCAAGCGTGTACGTGCAGCAACCGCATTGGCGGTCAGTGAGGAATTCAACGTTAGACTTGAGGGATTCAAGCGTGAGCTTTGTAATCATAGGGCTTAACTCCTTATTGATTGGGTTTAACTTGTTTCGTATAGCACAGATAACGGACGGATGGAAGCCCGCACCGCATGAGGGAGTGGTAAGGGCGTCGATCCGCCCAAAAGACGGCTCAGAACGAGTCTAGAGCCGTTTTCGGAGGGTCGTGGGTTAGTCGCTTACTTTTTCATGATTAAGCCGTTACATTCGCCCAGGAACTTGAACGGAGTAACGTCATGGGGAATTTCAGTCCAAGCGGAGTCGGTGATATAAACGCCATCTTGCACGTCACTTGCACAATTTTCGCCTTGACGTAATTCAGTCCCAGGGTCTTTAATCATGCAGAAAACTTCAGAGCAGTAGTCATAACCCAAGACAATTCCAAGCTTTTGAACGTCCTTGAACGCCTTTTCAAGAATTTTTGTAGCTTTCTTAGCCAAATCTTGAGGCACGAGAACACGTTCGGCATAGGACTGAACACGCTCTTCGCCATCAACTTGCAAGGAAGTGAAAAATTTTGCGTCCTCAATGTTCTTAAATCCATGCTTGAGTTGGTCTATTCCAACGTCCGCGTCGCAAGAGCACCACGAGAGAGGACTATACGGAGCAACGCCACCGAGCGAAAATCCGTTGCTTTCGCACGGATAAGTCCCTGGTTCAATCTTGAACTCTCTAGCACTAGTGTCGCCGTCAGTGCCATAGAGAACCACGTACAGCTCTATTTCGGTATCGGACAAAGAGCGGTCGTTAATGCAGACGTGTTCGCGATATCCGTTGATTTTGTTTACAGATACCGCACAAAGCCCATGGTCGCTAGTTGTCGGTACGGGGTTCATGTAGCGTCCATCGCTAGACTTGACAAAGAAGTCGCTGATACGCTTCATGCCGTCTGTGGTTTCATAGACCACGTAATAAGCGTCCTTTTCAACGCGGAAGTGCATAGAGGGGAACTTAGCCGTGACAAACTTGTCGCCCTTTTTGTAGTATACGTCTGTGTTGCCGTTCATCTTGTTGATGGCGGAAAAGTCAATAATTGTAGGTCTCATGGTCTTAACTCCTTATTAGAGGTTGATTGTTGTTTCGTATAGCTTGGATAAGGGCTGAGCGGAAGCCCGCCCTGGGTTGGGGAGTATACTAGGATACTCGTTTCTTAGACGGCTTGTAAATGCGTGGTTTAGCCATGTTACTCCTTTATGACGAGGGTTAAATAGTCCATGCCGTCAATAGTCGCACAGACCTCGTGCTTGTCCGCCCTATTGTGAATGTCAATAGTACAGCCGTTCGCGGTTTCAGTCATGCGTCTATGACCTTTAACGTCTGCTGAAAGAATTTCAGCAAGCTTTTCTTTAAATACAACACTATTCAAAACCTTTTCAACGGCTGAAAAAGTTTCGGTTCCTAAAGTCTTCGCACGTTTGCGGATATATGCACAGACTTTCTGCTGAGCACTTTCCCACGCCTCAAACGGCTTTTCAAAAAAGTTTGCGTCCAAGTCCTCAATAGGAGCGTCACCATAAGCGGACAAAAACTGAGTGTATTCAATGAGTTTCATCTTGAAACCTCCAAAGAAAAAAGAAATAAAAGGGAGGACGAGGGCGAAACCTCGTCACCCCCCAAGCCACAATTTAAAGAACGTCATCGCCCTCGTAATTGCCGATGTCATCATTGATAAATTCGGCAATAGGTTCAAGGCACTTGTCGTACGCGGCAAGCTCTTCGTCAGTCATGCCGAGCACGCTCTTGTCCTCGTACTTGAGGACGTTCACGATGTCTTGCAACCACTCGTCACAGTCGCGACCGTCCTCAATGAGCTTGAAGACCGCTTTGGACAAGTGCTCGTCGCCCTCGTAAGAGCACGATGGGTCTGAGTGGTAGAACGCTCCGCTCACTTCGGCGTGGAGCTCTACTTCCCCCACAACGCAAGTACGCTTGTCCGCATTGAGGCGTGTAAAGAGCTTGTCAAGCATGGACTCAGCGACCGCGTTCGGCACGTTCTGAGCCACGCACAACTCGATGAGCGTGCGGTTCGGATTGACTACACAATAGGCACCATCTTCGCTCACGTCAAAGAAGATGGGCGACCACGTTCTAGCTATTGTTGAGAATGACAATTGGACTTCGTTCATAAGCTTAACTCCTTTCGTTTTCGTATAGCATAGATAAGGACTGAGCGGAAGCCCGCACCGCGCCAGGGAGTGCGTGGGCGAGCTCCGCCCTTTAAAACCCCCTAAAAGGGGGTTGAGAGCCGTATTTAAATTGTTTTCAGTATAGTGTTGCGGATTAGGCTTATTGCCTCCCAAACCGCCTCAGATTGGTCGGTCATGGGCTTGTCGCTCTCTATGAGCCGTTTGGTTCGCTGTGCTTTCGGATAAAGGCGGTTCGCGATATCCACGTTTGAAACGAGGAACACAGCACCGAAACAAGCGTCAGAGACCACGGAACGAGCTAAAGCACGCTCATGGTCGCCCCAAAGCTCAACGAGCTTGAAACGTTCGCCATGCACGTTTGAGACGAGAATACCAACGTTTAAATTTTTCACGTCAGTTTCAGCGGTTACTTTGTCGTGTTCGCCCTTAATGCACTTATTCAGCATTTCAAGGGCGTACGTTTTGACGGCACGCTCATAGATAGAGCGGAACTTCAAAGCGGAAATTTTTGTGCTTAATTCTTGGATATTCATTGCTAACTCCTTTCTGTTATAGCTGAAATAAAAATAAAACGGAAGCCCGTTCCGGAGTAGGGAGTGCTGGATCGAGCCAGGACAAAAGAAAATCCCCCTTTCGGGGGTGGTTTTAAATAAAGTCGCGATAAAATCCGTTCCGTTCTACATCTTCAGCACGAGCGTTTTGGTAGGTCATCACGTCGAACTTTAATTCAGTTTTCAGCGTGTAACAGATAGTATTCAAATATTCCTCGTCACAATCGCCTCGCAATCCGACAAGAAAAGTTTTTTCTAGCTCGTTCTCGCCGATACTGATTTCTAGGCAACGAGGTTTTGTCGCGTGCGGATAAATCCTCAGATGTGGTTCAATCCGTTTGCGTACCTCACTGGAGCGTGTTGAACTAGTCAAGCGGAACGCTTTCATCTGTTCAGCACTCAGCGTGCAATAGAACGGCTTGACAACCGACAGCGGCGATTGTTCGCTATACTTCACTTCAACCCCATGAAACCACTTGACGCGGTCTATTACATGGCTCAGCTCTTCAGCTATTGGCTTAAGGTCATTCACGTGCATATATGCCTCCCTTATTTATGCAACCCTAAAGAGGTTCGCGTTTCTTGCTAAGATGACGTATCTGTTGCCGTCATCGGTTTGGAACTCACCGCCAATCATGCCGTACACGCCACGAGCGATGGCGACTTTTGTGAGCCCTTTATGACGTAGCTCGTTTATGCGGTCTTCAGATACCGAGGTAATGTCCTCGGCAAAGTGCTCCCTAACGAGAGCACGCAACTTGGAAAGCGTGGTTTTAGTACTCATTTTAACTCCCTTGAACGGCTCAACTTCCGTTCGTATAGCATAGATAGAGCCCAGGCGGAAGCCCAAACCGCCGAGGGGAGTGCTGAGCGGTAGGGCGTCCGCTAAAGAGCCGTATAGACGGCTCTCAAGGGCTTTCAGCTTGGGTCTTACTGACGTAATGCTTTGGCGGTTTCGTCTGCTAAATCCGCTCCCTTATTGCGTACCGCTTTGGCGGTCTCGGACGCTTTAGCCTTAACGCTATCGGCAAGCTCAGCCGTAGCGGTTTTGGCAAGATTGGACGCGGATTTTTTAAATTCCTCCGCACTTTTGGCGGTCTCATCGGAGCACGCAACAAAAGCGATAGAGAAAATAATAGGAATGAAAATTTTTAGCATGGTTTACCCCTTATTTTTAATTTGTTTAAGCTCTTTGACTACGTAGTCAAAGACCACTTTCAGCGTGGACTTCTCGTCATCGCCCATCTCGTAAATTTCGCCTTTTGGCGTGCGTGCGTACACGCCTCCGTCGCCGTCGGTGGCGATGGTCGCCGTCACGCCGTCAAGCGTGAGCGTGTAGACCACGCCACCACCTACACGAGGGCGTTGGGTCACGCTAGGCGTGGGCGTGGTCGCATGGGCGAACGCCACGAGGGCGAACGCCACGAGGGCGGTCGCCACCCTCATCGGTAGTCCTCCACTACGATACCATCACCGCCATCGGCTGGACGTTCCTTGAACATGAGGTAGCACTCACTAGGTTTGTACTTGTCTTCAGCGACAAGTATCTCTTCAAGCTCTTCCGTCTGAATGTCGGACGGCAAGGCACGCTTTTCAAGACGGACAGAGCCGTCCGAATAGTCCATGATACAAACGTCAAATGTTTTTAATTCTTTGCTCATAATAACTCCCTTTTGAGCGGTTTAACATCTTCGTATAGCATAGATAATGCCCAATCAGAAGCCCGCTCCACGCTAGGGAGTATCTTGGTAATGCTGAACCAAAAAACGGCTCTCAGAACCTTTCTGAGAGCCTGGTGAGTTAAGCAAAATTAAAGTATAGGGGGAGCATATTGCTCCCCCTATGGGGAGTTAAGCAAAAACTCTTTAGGAAATAGGGGGAGCGGAGTACTCCCCCTATATTGGTTAAGCAAAATTTAAAACTTTGATAGCAAAGCACAACAAAGCATATTCAGCAAACAGCACGTACCCAAAAAACCAATAATGCAAGTTGCTGGCGAACTTCGAAAAAGCTTAATTGATATCAAAAAAGAGCAAATCAAAATAAATGCTAGGTACAAATCAAATTTCATTTTTACCCCCTATGGGAAAGGGGGAGCGGAGCACTCCCCCAATTTGGTTACTTTTAGCCGTTATAGATGTATTCAACAGCTTTTTCGGCTTTTGCGAACGCCCATTCCAACATGGTTGGGTCGCTCTTCAAAGATTTAATCCATGACTGAATGTAAGCGACTGAGTTGTTAGTGCTCGTTTCAGAATTAAATCCGTTGTCATGCATTAAAATGCAAGAACAAAGTTCTGCAACAAGTTCCTCTTTGCTATACGCATGGTCGCCAAACACGTTGCGAATGTCACGCTTGAGGCGGTTTTCCGCTCCAGTGCTGTGACCAAGCTCGTGGAACAAAGTAGAATAATATTCCTCCACTTTAGGAAAATTTTCTATCGGTGGCACGTTCACAACGTCAAGCGAGGGGGAATAATATGCCCTATTCTCATTGGAGTGCGTGAACTTGACTCCCTCACGAGAAATATATTCTGTCGCTATCTTTTCAGCGTCCGCAATGCCGTTTACAACTTTTTTCGCTTTGGACTTCTTTTCAACGCCCACAACCTTGCATGGGCATTTTACTTGTGTTCCAATCCTCCAAACGTAAGCGGTGCGGAGCAAAAAATATTTGCCCATCACCACGTTGCCGTCTTCATCTTTTATATAGTCGCCGTTCGCGTCCTTTTTTTTGTATTCCGTTGGGCCGCGATATACGACCATAGTAGATTTGGGGATTTTGCCGTCATCGGTGCGGATAAAGCACTCCCAAACACTACCATCTTCCTTTTTCGTGTTGGTTCGCTTCATTAGTTCGTTAAGCGTAACGAATTCGCCAGCTTCATGTCCGTTCAGATAGAGCATAATGCTGTTCAGTAATCCGTATTCTACGCCACTACTTCCGATGTACCCCAATCCGCACGCATAATTTGTGCGGTGATGTTTGGACATAATCCAAGGCTTATGCCAAGGTATTTCATTACCGCTTTCAAGAGCGTCAATAAAACGCTCCGTTAATTGGGTGAGAATTTTCTTCTCAACCTCTCTAGACTTTTCACTCATGCTTAACTCCAAGTGAATTGTGAAACATTCGTTCTTGTGAGCGTCTTGCGTTGCCCACGTAGCATAAATAATCCCCTAGCGGAAGCCCAATCCAACATAGGGAGTATATTGACAAATTCCGCCCTCGTTGCGTGCGTTTTAAGCCGTTTTCCTGGGCGTCCGTATATTTGCCCATAGAACTATTTTAAACGCTCTAGACCGCCTAAAAACGCTTTATTTTTGCCCTAGTTCCTCGTATTGCTGAATAGTATTTTTAAGCCCAAAAGAACTATTTAAAACGCTCTCTAGCTGAATATATAGGAATGTACCCAAAACAGAAAAAAGACCGCCAAAAGCGGTCTAGAAAGCTCGTTTTGAGCTGAATAAAACAGAAGTATTTAAAAACAGAAAAAGACCGCCAAAAGCGGTCTAAAAATCAATTAAAAGCGGTCTAAAATTTGCGTATAGCTGAAACAGAAAAAGACCGCCAAAGGCGGTCTAGAAAAACAAAAAAGCGGTCTAAAAAGACCGCTTGAGAAGTTGTTTAAAGTTTTTTATTCAGCGTTGCAACGTGCAAGGAACGCGTCACGCATTTTTTCAAGTTCTTCAGTGGAGTAGAACGAAACCAATTCAAACATTTTCGGCAAAATATCCTCGTTATTTACGATAATCTTGCAATTTTGAATTTTAATATCAATCATTTCTGCAAGTTCTATCTGTTTGCCGTTGCGGTCATTGATAGGTTTGCCGTTTTCGTCTACCATGGCGGAGCGTTTCACTTCGCCACCGCTCCAAAGAGTAAAATCTTTAGATTTAGCCCAAGGAGCGAACGCATATTTAGAAATTTCTTCATCGCCCTTGAAAAATTTTGCTTCGGGCTTTATTCCGCCATCATTGATAGGGTACGCCCTAACATAAAGCTGATTTAAGTCAAAGTTAATGAAAATCAAATCTTTATAGAGGGGGAACCTCCCAGTATTCTTTTGGCTTTTAGTGTACGTGGAGTCTTTAGAATAATCCCCTACACGTGCCATCTTGTTCACTTGCTGGCGTTCATAGTCCAATGAAGCGCCGATTTTCAAGCCATATTCTTGTTCCTTGATGAGCGTGGTATAAGGGCAAAAGTCGCCCTTATTCGGCACGTTAAAGCCCAATTCGGTCATCTTGTTGGTGAGGAATTCGTTGCACTCACGAGCTTTCTGCACGAGCGACTTGTTCGCTAGTGAGTATTCGCCACGATAAACCAAATGAGCACGTGTAGACGGAATTGTCTTCATAAACAATTCGTTAATACGACGGATTTTGCCGTTCTGCATTTCTGTCATTTCCATAATGCTTAACCCTTATAAGTTGTGAGCGGTATTGCTCACGTGTTCAGTCATAGCGACCGAACAGAAGCCCAAGCGGATTATAGGGAGTAAAACCGCCTTAATCCTCTCTCTTGCCCTCAGCCGAACCCTTTCAGCCGAGTGCCTTGAGCACGTAGCACAGATACCGCCCAATCGGAAGCCCAATCCAATCCAGGGAGTAGGAGCAGACTTTTCTGAGCCGATTTTCGCCGTAAGAGCGTTTTACAGCTCGTTTCTCTCTAGGGTTTACGTTTGCACCGCTGACCGCTTGCGTGGGCGTGCTGACGTGCTTACGTGCGACCGCTGACGTGCGACCGCTGGCGAACGGAGTCTATATAGACCTAAATCCCCGTAGGGTACATTTGAGCACTGTTTTCTTGAAGGGGTTTACGTTCCGCCCGGTCACCCTCGCCCAGTGGTTCATCGGTCTCCCCATGGACAGCTCCGACCCGGCAGACGGCTGGGACAAGCCGGTACTCCGACCGCATGCTCCCACGCCCGGCAGACAGCTCCCACTCCGGGGACATGCTCTGTCTCGCCCCGACCCGGCAGACAGGGGGTGGGGGTAGGAAAACAACTATTTTTTCATGGGTACGAAATTTCCGGAAATGAAAAACCGGGTATGGCGAGACCGGACCCGAACCTACTATGCCTGGGGGGTATTTCAAATATTATAAAGGGCTCCGTCTGACCCGTACGGGGTAAAAACGGAGCCTGTATGCGGCATTTTTCAAAAATTTGCCTGGGGGGTACCCGGAGCCCTATATAGGGCGTCATGTTACCTTACCAGCCAGTTCTTGAGGTCTGCGAGTTCGGAGAGTACGTGTTCGACCCTGTCCTTGCCGAACCGTGCGAGCGGGCTTCCCTGGTGTCTGTTGACCTTGAGCCAGTGTCCGAGGGTGTCGAGGGCTCTTAGGGTTTCCCTGTCCGCTATGGGGGAGAGCGTGACGCTGTCGGTGTCTATGTCCGTGACCGGTCCGAGGCTGGTGGGCAATACGGTGAGGAACTCGCGGTTTCCGTCTACCACGTATACTATGGTGTCGCCCCTGTAGCAGTCTGTCGCTCCGCCTCCGGGCGTATTGACCCAGAGCCTGCACTCGTCGTGGTCGGGTCTTACCAGTTCCCTCTTTACGAGGTCCTGGAGCCAGAAGGGGATGTTGTCAGCCGGGTTTGCTGAATCCGGCCTTGTCCACCTGAATGTCTGTCTCATCAGTAGTCGTACTCCTTCGCTTCCTTTTCGGAGAGGAAGCCGTGTATGCCTGGGGCGCAAGTCACGCTGTTGGTGTCGAAGAGACCGTACTTTGGCTCGACAATTTTTCCCTTCCTGTAGCGGAAGGAGTTGTCGTACATGGAATAGGCGGAGAGGAAGAAGGGCTTGTGGAGGAAGCGTTCTACGGTAGCCCGTTCGACCCTCGCCTTGCCGGACGAGGTGTCGTAGAACCGTCTGGCGGTGTCCGGGACCTTGAGGACGGCTATGGCGTGTCCGACCGGAATCTTGAGCGGTCCGATGCCGAGGTAGGTCCTGACCTTCTTGAAGAGGGTGAGCGGGGTGTTGAATATGCCGCGCTCGTAGGGGAACGCGAACACGGGGACGTCCTTGAGTGCATGTCCGAGGTCGTCCTTTGTGAAGGAGCCTGACGGGCTGAAGGATGACTGGTCGGCGACGAGCTTTCCTACGGTCGAGAGGGGGGTACGGATCGACAAGAGCGAGGTGTCGCGGAGGACGAGGGTTTTTGCGACTGACCGCCAGAGGGATATGCCGGCGAAGGCGTTGCTTATCGAGATGAAGTTCACGGCGGAGTCGGCGACGCGGACCAGTGTTTTGTCGTAGGTGACACGTTCCGAGTGCGAGACGGACACTTCGTCGAGGACGGCGTGGTCGATGGAGACGTGTCTCGCCCCGTCGAACGCGACGCCCGAGGTGCACAGCTTGCCCACCCTGGACATGAGCACCGAGTCCAGGCTGCAGGTGGTCAGGGCGTACGATAGACCGTCCTTGAACGAGCACGAGTCGAACACGGCACGTTTCCTGTACGGGGAGGGGTCGGCGTAGACGTATGCCGGTTCCATGAAAGAGCAGTTGTGGAATATGGCGGATGACGACGTGCGGACGGTTGTCGACTTGGCGAAGGTGCAGTTTATGAACCTCAGCCCTGTCCCCTCGGACGCAAGGATGAGGACGGAGCAATCGAAGACGCACGAGTCGAAGACGTACTCCAGCCGTCTGCCGCCGGACGGCTTCTTGTTGAGGCAGAGGGAGACGAGTCCGGTGAAATGGCAGTCGGACACCCTGTACCTGGTCAGGTACTTAGGCGACCTGTCCGGGGCGTCGGTGAATATCTTGTTTGGATTGTCGCATGACAGCGACTGCGGTATGGTTCTCATGACTTGTTCCTAGTAGTTGATCGCGTCCTCGATGTCGAGGAACCCGTGGATGCCTGGGGCGCACGCCTGGTCGTTGTCGGCGAACTG